>Ga0247757_10001526_pt1 | contig 14900 bp, 7 predicted proteins | sample UWRJL126311R4_FD_180929 | JGI IMG/M metagenome (GOLD analysis project Ga0247757, IMG submission 180929) | Plant litter microbial communities from Arlington Agricultural Research Station in Wisconsin, United States - UWRJ-L126-311R-4 | ecosystem: Environmental > Terrestrial > Plant litter >... | reverse complement strand
TAGCGGGAGGTGCGAGTCGCGATGCCATCAAATACCTGGGTGGTGGAGCTGACCTCCCATTCATGGAAGTCGCGCAAGGCCCCCAGCGTCAGCAACTCGATCCGGGGATCGGCGAATTCCTGCACCGTCAGCAACTCCGCCCCGGCGGCGGAGCGACGCACAATGATGGCCTTTTCGGTGAAGCAATCCGTCACCCCCGCAAGCGGGGGCCTGACACCGTTGCGATTGTCGAACGCCGAAAAGAAACGGGCGATGAGAACATCGATCTGATCCTGGGCGGAGGTGCCGGCCATACGATACCTTGCGCTTGAGCTCAGACACGACCGGGAGCATCGCTCCCGGTCGTTGTCTGTGGTGGCTGGATCGGCTCTTTCTTCGAATCTTGTGGCGGCAGCGGATTGTTGAATCCGCCAGGAGCATTGTCTTCTTTCTCGGCGATAATGCCATTGATGAACATCGAGCCGGCAACCAACGCAAACGCTCCCAAAAACGGAAGACTGCTCCAGTGGCTCACGCCCCAGGCGATGAGCGCGGCGATCGAAAGACCGCCTACCGTCGGCACCGGATCAAAGCTTGGCTTCTTAAATTTCATGCATCGATAGGGGGATCTTCCGCCGATCGTTACAGATGAGCCATGGCGGTGCGCAGCACCGCCATTGGCTCGGGCGACTGATTCGGCTGCTTCTTCATGGGGTCTTGAGGTGCATACTAATGCCAGATTCTCGAGATGCGCCTTCGACGACGTCGGTAAGCATTTTCTTCGCGACACTTCTCGCTTCGCGTATCTCGGAGCAGCCACCGACCACGACCGCCGAAACTTCAACAAGGATCTCTTCGTTCTTCTCTGGAAGGAATCCAATCGTGCAGGGAGTCGGGGCGTCCAACCTATACCATCTATGCGCCGGATTCTCACTCGGCGCAAGCCTGCCGCCGTGCTTCTCGACATAGGAATTCAGCGCATCAATAGCCTTCGACCTGTCTCCAACATACTCGATGCGCTCAACAATTCCGAAGCCGGGAGTAAAGCCGAGGAGGATGAGAATCACCGCAGCGATAGTAAATATTCGCACTAGATTTCTCATTTTGCCGAACAGAAGTGTTACTCAGCCTCAGTGGAAAGCGTAAGTTGCCGAGAGGTCATACCGGGATGAATGCGGGATAAGTCATTCATCCTCAAGTTCGGTTTTCCAGTCTTACGCTTTCCACGGTTAACTTTTAACCCGGGAAAAAGGTAAGATATCGCGCCAGCGGGCCGGGGCTTCGTCTCCGCACCTCCGCGTCAAACGGATCGGACGTTTCGTGTGTTCCGTATGTTTCATGGTGCAAAACCCGGCCCGCAGGGACCAGCCGTCGCCGGGCCTATGGCTGGCAGGCGCGGGCCCTCCACGATCCGGCCAGTGCGGAGACCGGCTCTCCGACGGCCTCAATTCCCCGACTCGATCAGCTCCGAGAGCTTGTCGGCGGCGATCTTGGCGAAGAAGGGCGTCGGGTCCGGGCGGCCGAGGGTGCCGCCGAGGGTGACGACGTACTTCGACTTGGCGTAACCGAGGTCGTCCTTCGCCCCACTGAGCAGCCGCAGCTTGCCGAGCTGTTCCTCGATCTTCTCGCGACCCGCGAGGTCGAGCGAGGCGCTGAGCGGCTGCTCGAAGAGGGTCTTGCCCGCCACGTACGTCACCTCCGCCCGCCCGATGAGGCGCAGGTCGGCGGCCACAAGGCTGAGGTCCTCGAGGTTCATGTTCAGCAACTCGTCGCGCGTGAGTTTCACGCTGAACTGGTCGTACTTGATCTCGGCGAGGCTCTGCGCGAGCTGGTCGACGTAGACGGCGTTGCCGGCCACCTTCTCGACCGCCTTGCCCGCCTTGTTGCTCAGCATCGAGCTGATGAAGTCGACGGCCTTCGTGGCCATCGACACCTTGTCCGCCGTGCGCTGCAGCCCGCGGAAGATACCCTGGTGGCTCGTCAGCTGGAAATTGCCGTGCACGCGGTCGATCGCGCGGCCGACCGTCTCGCCGTTGCCCGAGAAGGTGCTGCTGACATTGAACAACCCCTCGACGGTCGGCGCCCGGTTGGCGTCGAAGGCCTTGAAGAGCTTGCCCACGTCGAAATCGTTCAGCGCGTAATCGCCCGTCAGGCGGTACGGCATCGGGCCACCGGTGAAGCGCATTTCCATCTTCGCGTTGAGGCGGCTGGCGTCGCCAAAGGCGGCGGTGAGCTTGGGCAGCGACAGCAGCGTCGGCTCGATGGCGAGCGTGCCGGCCAGGCCGGTCATCGCCCACTCCTTGCCCCGCGTGACCGACTTGATGTCGAGCACGACCTGCCCGCTGAAACGCGACCAGGCTGACACCGTGTCGGGCGTCACGCTCGCGGGCGCCGGCACCGGCCGGTCCTCGTTGTCCGGCGCCGCCGCGGCGAAGAAGGCACCGAGCAGGGCCTGCATGTCCTCCCAGTCGAGCTGCTGGCCGGAAACATGGCCGTCGACGGAGAAGCCCTTGGCCAGCGGCGACAGCCCCAGGGAGAAATTCAGGTCGGAACGCCGCCCGCCGTTGTCCAAGAGGATCGGCACCTGGATCGACGCGGCGTGGTTGGGCTGCACGATCGCCCGGAAGCCGATGTTGGCCACCGGCAGCGTCAGGTTCGTCGCCGCCGCCACCAGGCCGTTCAACGTCACGCGGGCCTCGATCTGCTTGGTGGCGCCGAGGACGGCGCGGATCTCGCCCGTGGCCTTGCCGGCCGAAAGCGGCTGGGCTTCGGCGAACAGCGGCTGCGATGCCAGCGCCGGCACCTCGAGGGCAAAGGTCGCGGTCGCTTGGCCGCCCTGGCCGGGCAGCTCACTCGTCTCAGCCTTCAACGTGAGCAGGCTCCCCACTCCCGCGGTGCGAATGGTCACGTCGCCGCTCTGCACGCGGTAATCCTCCGGGCCGCCGTACTCGAACTGGGGCGACGCCTCGATCGCGAGGCCGGTGAGCGCGAGGCGGCGGTCTTGCGTGAGCGAGACGTCGACCAGCCGCAGCGGGCGGAGCGTGTTCACGAGCGTCCGGCCTTCGCGCACGCTGACCTCGAACGCGCCCTGCTCCACGAAACCGCCGAGCGCCGCGCCGGGCCCGGTCACCGGCAGCAACGCCAGCGGCAGCTTGCCAAGGGTCACCCGGGCGACCGGCTGCGCCGGGTCGTGCGGGGTCAGGATATGTTTGGCGAGGTCGACATTGGCCGCCTGCAGGATGGACGCGTCGAAGAGCGCCTTGCCCGCCTGCAGCAGCTGCACCCGGCCGGGCTGCAACTCGAGTATCGGACCGCGCAGCGTCACGTTGACCTCACCCTGCGCCGTGACCAGCCCGCCGGGAAACCAGCGGGCGGAAAGGCGGTTCGAGGAGGCGTTGAAGGTGCCCGCAAAGGTCAGCGGGGGATTCGGGGCGAGGCTGCGGGAAAGTTTGCCGTTGAGCTTCAACGCATCGCCCTCGGGCGTGCTGACCACAAACTCCAGCACCGGCGCCTCGAGCGAGGTTTCCGACAAGGTGGCCTCGGTGCGCACGGCCACCGTCGCCCGCGTCAGCCACGGGCGCCCGTCCTCCGTCACCGTCACCTCGGTCGCCTGCAGCTGGCCCCGCAGCGCCGCGGCGGTGGTGGCTCCCGCCACCGGGCTCAGGTCAAACTCGCCCGTAATGCCCCCGCCGGAAATATCGTAACCCGTGACGAACGGCCGGACCCAGTCCACCGGCACGCCGGTGAGCGCCACGCGCAGGAGGCTCTCGGTCCCGAGGCCCGTGTTGAGCAACTGATGTTTCTTCAGGTCATAGCTGATCGGCGCCATCGTCCGCACCTCGAGCAGCGGCGCGGCGCCCGTCACCGTGGCCTTGAGTTGGGCGAGTCGCAGCACGCCCTCCTGCTTGCCGCCGTCGAAAGTCGCCTCCGCCTTGATGGGGCCAAACGCCTTCCAGGCCGGGTTGATCGCCTCCAGCCCGCTCAGCTGGGCCTGGAGCGTCCCCTGCACGCTGGCGGCGGCCCCCGAGGCCGCGAAAGCGAACTTGCCCCCACCCTTCACATCGAACGCCGGCAACGCGCCGCGGAGGACGAATGGTTCCACTTGCGCCGTGCGGACCTTCAGCTCCCAGTCGCCCGTGTACTGGCGGGCCGACGCCGGCAGCTGGGCCTGGAACTTCAGGATGTTCTCGCGGGCGCCCTGCAGGACCGTGTCGACGGTCACTTCGTAATTTTCCCCGCTCAAGCTGCGATACATCTCGGCGCCGAGCTTGAGCTGGTTGCCCTCGGCCAGGCCCGGTCCCGTCGCGTCCACGACCGTCGTGAGGCTGATCTTGCTGAACGTGCGTTGCGCCGTGAGCGTCGCTCGCAGCCCGGCTTGGGCGCGCAAGGTTGCCACCGGAGCGCCAGGGGTCGGGTTGCTCACGGTGGCGTCGAACTGGAGCAGTCCTTCGTGCCCCGCGGCGATCTTGCCGCCGGTCACGACGAAGCGCGCGTCGAGCGGCGGCTGGTTTGCCGCGTTGGCCACCTGCGCGCGGCCCTCGATGCGCACGTTGTCGAGCGCGAGGTCAAACGGCAGCTCGGCGCGGGCCAGCAAGCCCGGGGTCGCGGCCGGGGCCCCCGCCGCGGCGGCGCCGGTGTTGGCACCGGAGACGCGGCTGGCATCGATGTCGAGGCCGGTCACGGCCAGCCGGCTGATTTCCAGGCGGCGGCCAAACACGAAAGCGAGGAGGGAGAAGTCGGCCTCAACCCGCTCCACCTTCACGGCGACGCGGTGCTGCTCGGTCTGGACCTGTTTCAGCGTCAGGCCGGAAAAGCCGGCCGAAACGCTGGCGACGTCGAGCTTGAGCCCGGGTACGTCGGCGGCCGCGCGGAGGACCGCCCAACGCTGGACGGAAGGCAGCAGCGCCAGTCCGCAGAGGGCACCGGCGAGCACGAGCAATACACCAAGGGAAATGAGCAGCCAGCGGGCAAACTTCATGCGCAGCGATAGGACACAGCAAAGTGGGTTAAGTTGCCTGACATGCGATGAAAACCGTCCCGTGTCATTTCGGCAATTTGGACGAAAGGGTAACAGGCGGCACGGTGGTCGCCGGTTTCCACACCGGCGCCTGTCATTGCGAGGAGCCCGCTCGGCGGGCTTCGAAGCAATCCAGCAAGCTGGATCGCCACGGCCGGCAACCCGGCCTCGCGATGACAGTACAATTGGGAAACCGGCGCTTACGGATACTTGATTTCCGTGGAGGGCCGCAGTTCGTCCGACAGGCCCATCGCGCGCCGGGTGGCGGCGACGGAGACGTTGTAGCTGTAGTAGGCGCGGAGCTGGTTCAGCTTGGCGTCGGTCAGCGCGACCTGCGTCTGCAGCACGTCGAGCTGGGTGGCGGTGCCGGCGGAGAAGCGCGCGTTGGCGAGGCGGACGGCCTCCTGCGCCTGCTCGACGACCTTCTTGGAGGCCTCGGCGAGCTCGATCGCACCCTGGAAGTTGGAGATGGCGCGACGGACATCGACATCGACAGCGAGGCCGGCCTCAGCGAGCGACAGCTTGGTCTGCTCGAGCGTGGATCGGGCCTGGACCACGCGGCCGGCGGTGGCACGGCCGTCGAAAATGTTCCAGGCGGATTGCAAGCCGATCGTCCAGCCGTCGAGTGACGAGCGCGTGCTGGCCGCCGGCGACTGGCGCCAGTCATAGGCGCCGAAGGCCGAGATCTTGGGCTGGTAGCCGGAACGGCTGACCTTCACGCCCTGCTCCGCGGCATCGGTCAGCTTGCTGAGGCGCTGCAGGTCGGGCCGCTGTTCGCGGGCGGTGGCCAGCGCGGACTTCAGCTCGAAGGTGGTCGGGTTGTAGTCGAGCGAGCCGAGGATTTCCGGGACGCGGGTGACCGAGTCCGCAGAGCTGGAGACAAAACCGAGCGACTGGCGCAGTTCCTCGATGGAGAGGCGGAAGTCGTTGCGCGCGACGATCAGGTCGGGCTGGGCGTTGGCCAGGGCGACCTCGGCGCGCAGCACCTCGAAGTTCGAGACGGTGCCCGCGTCGAAGCGGTTCTTCACGTCCTGCAGCTGCTTTTGCAGCAGGTCGACGCTCTCCTCCTGCACCTTGATGCGCTCGCGGTTGACGAGCACGGTGTAGAAGCGGACGCGGACATCGAGCAGGGCGTCGTTGATGACGGACTTCAGTTCGAGGATGGCGGCATCGAGGGCGAGCTGCTGGGCCTTGACGCTGGCCGTGACGCCGCCGCCGGCGTAGAGGATCTGGCGCGCCGTGACATCGACCGCCCAGGCCGTGTCGCGGCCGTTGGTCGAGATCTCCGTGTCGTTCCACTGGTAGCCGGCCGTCGAGTTGACGTTCGGGATCAGGGCGGATTTCACCTCCAGCACGATGCCTTCCTGCTGGCGGATGCGCTCCTTGGCCTGGCGGATCGCGAAGTTGTTATCGAGGGCGAACGCCAGGGAGTACGCGAGGTCGAGGCGCGGCGGCACCTCCATCGTGGGATCGGGCTTCCCGTCGTTGAGCTGGGCCCCCGCGGGCAGGGCCGCGAGCAGGCTCGCGGCCACAAGGATAAGGCTGGGCAGACGCATGAAGGATTTCATGGAACGGAAGTAAGGTTATTTGGCAAGGACCGGCTCGGGCTTGGCCGCGGAGAAGTTCGCGTCGTCCCGGTCGCGGTCGTGGTCATGGGTGTGGTCCTTCGCGAGCAGCATGTAGACGCACGGAATGACGAAGAGCGTGAAGATCGTGCCGATGGTCATGCCGCCGACGAGCACGAGGCCGATCGAATTACGGGCCGCGGCGCCGGCACCCGTGACGAGGGTCAGCGGGAAGTGGCCGGCGACGGTGGCGACCGTCGTCATGAGCACGGGGCGCAGGCGGGTGAGCGAGGCCTCGTGGATGGCCACGAGCTTGGTCTTGCCCTCCTCCTGGAGCTTGTTGGCGAACTCGACGATCAGGATGCCGTTTTTCGCGATCAGGCCCACCAGCGTGACAAGGCCGACCTGCGCATAGATGTTGAGCGTGGTCGTCCAGCCGCTGGTCCAGAACGGCATGTTCGGGTTCGGCATCTTCAGCACCGTGAAGACGAGCGCCCCGAACATCGCCAGCGGCACGGAGCCGAGCAGGATGATGAACGGGTCGCGGAACGAGTTGAACTGCACCGCGAGCGCGAGGAAGATGAGCACGATCGCGAGCGCGAGTGCGGGCACGAACTTGTTGCCCTCCTGGCGCAGCTGGCGCGATTCGCCGGTGTAGTCGACCGAGTAACCGGGCGGAAGGATCTCCTTCGCCGCGGCCTCGAGCACCTTCAACGCCTGGTCCAGCGTGCGGCTCGTCATGCCGGAGAGCTTGACGGAGTTGAGCTGCTGGAAGCGGTTGAGCGAGCGCGGGACGGTCTTGTTCTGGATGTGCGCCACGGAGCTGACCGGGATGAGCTGGCCGGCCGGGCCCGAGATGTAGATGTCCTCGAGCTGGTTCGGGTTGAGGCGCTGGGAGCGCTCGATCTGCGGGATGACCTTGTAGCTGCGGCCGGCGATGTTGAAGCGGTTGACGTAGTTGCCGCCGAGGGCGGACGCCAGGTCGGCGCCGACCTGCGAGAGGTTGAGGCCGAGGGCGGCCACCTTCTCGCGGTCGATGATGACCTCCGCCTGCGGCTGGTCGTACTTCAGGTCGATCTGCGGCGGGAAGAAGAACATGCCGCTGGCGGCAGCCTTCATCTGGATCTGGTTGGCGAACTCCAGCAGGCGCTGGGAGTCGGCGGTCGAGGCGATGATGAACTCCACCGGGAAGTTGCTGCCGCCCGGCAGCGCGGCCGGCGTGGCCGCGAACATCTGGAAGCCGGGGATCTGCGAGAATTTGGCCTGCACCTCGGGCAGGATCTCGAACACCGTGCGCGTGCGCGGAGCGTGCCAGGGCTTCACCACGATGCCCGAGAACCCGTCGGCGCCAAAGGCCGCGCCCGCGGACGGCGGGAAGAGCAGCTGGAACGTCAGGTCGGTTTCGGGCACGGAGAGCATCGCCTCCTCCGCCGCGCGGCCGAACAGGCGCTTCTGGTCGGAAGTCGCGTTGGCCGCGCTGTTGATGATGCCGAAGATCACACCCTGGTCCTCGGAGGGCGCGAGTTCCTTCGGGGAGAACATGTACATCGGGACGGCCAGCAGGCCGACGGAGATCCACAGGGCGTAAATGTAGGGGCGCACCTTCAGGGTCTTGTCGAGGATGCGGCCGTAGGCCAGGCGCACGGCGTCGAAGCGGTGGTTCACCCAGCCGGCGAAGCCCCTTTCCTCGTCGGCCGCGCTGCGGAGCATGTTGGCCGCCATCATCGGGGACAGCGTGAGCGCCACGATGCCTGAGATCGTGACGGCACCGGCAAGCGTCAGGGCAAACTCGCGGAAGAGCGCGCCGGTCAGGCCGCCCTGCAAGCCGATCGGGGCATACACCGCCATCAGGGTGACGGTCATCGCGATGACCGGGCCCACGAGTTCGCGGGCGCCGAGGAACGCGGCCTCGCGCGGCGTGCGGCCTTCGCGCAGGTGGCGCTCGACGTTCTCGACGACGACGATGGCGTCGTCGACCACGAGACCCACCGAGAGCACAATGGCGAGCAGCGTCAGCAGGTTGAGGGTGAAGCCGAAAACCTGCATCAGGAAGATGCCGCCGATCAGCGAAACCGGGATGGCCAGGATCGGCACGAGGACGGAGCGCCACGAGCCGAGGAAGAGGTAGATGACCACGATGACGATCAGCAGCGTATCGAGCAGCGTCTCCGCCACCTCGTGGATCGCGTGGTCGATGTACTCGGAGGCGTCGTAACCGATGCGCGCCTCGAGGCCCGTCGGCAGATCATGCTTGATGACCTCCAGCTCGGCGCGGGCGCGCTTCACCACGTCGATCGTATTGGCGTTGGGCAGCGGGAAGATGCCCATGAAGACGGCGGTCTGGCCGGAATAGCGGACCTCGGTGTCGTAGTCCTCGGCGCCGAGCACGACCTCGGCGATGTCCTCCAGCCGCACGATCGTGTCGTTCTGCTGGCGGATGACGAGGCGCTTGAACTCACCGACGGAGTGCAGGTCGGTGTTGGCGGTCAGGTTGACCTGGACGAGCGAACCCTTGGTCGAGCCGACGGCCGCGAGATAGTTGTTCGCCGAAAGGGCCTGGCGGACCTGCGCCGGGCTGATGTTCAGCGCCGCCATCTTGTCGGGCTGGAGCCAGACGCGCATCGCGAACGTGCGCGCGCCAAGGATGTCCGCGCGCTGCACACCCTGGACGGCCGAGAGGCGCGGCTGGACGACGCGGGTCAGGTAGTCGGTGATCTCGGCTTGGGACAGGATGTTCGAGGCGAAGCTCAGGTAGGCCGACGCGAACTGCGAGTCGGCGGACTGGACGCTGATGGCCGGGACCTCGGCCTCCGGCGGGAGGTTGTTGCGCACCTGGTTGACCTTGGCCGTGATGTCCGCGAGCGCCTTGGTCGGATCGTAGTTCAGCTTGAGGCGCACGCTAATCATCGAGAAGCCGAGCAGGCTCTTCGACTCGATGTAGTCGATGCCGTCGGCGGAGGCCACGGCCTGCTCGAGCGGCGTGGTCACGAAGCCGCGCACGAGCTCGGCGCTGGCGCCCACGTACACCGTGGCAATGGCGATCGAGGAATTCTCGCTGCGCGGATACTGGCGCACGTTGAGCGAGCGCCACGCCTGCAGGCCCGCGATGACGATCACGAGGTTGAGCACGATCGCCAGCACGGGCCGGCGAATAAAGAGATCGGTGAAGGCTTTGTTCATGGTGGGATCCGGCGCACTCTCCGCCCGCGGGCGGCGCGCACCGGGCGGAAGTTAGGTGTTGTCCGGCGTCGGGGAGAGCTTGGCGTCGGGCGCCAGCTTGTTGTCGATCACCACCGCCGTGCCCGGCCGCAGCTTGAAGACCCCGGTCGTCACGACCTGGTCGCCGGCCTTGAGGCCGGACTCCACGGCGACGAAGTCACCGCGCGCCTCGCCGAGGCGGATAAACTTCTGCTCGAGGACCAGCTGGGCCTGCTTGGTCTTCTCATCGGGCTTCGACACGATCACGAAAACCGAGTCCCCGTACGGGGCGTAGAGCACGGCCGTCGCCGGGATGGACAGCACCTTCTCCGCATTCGGCAGGACGACCTCGACATTGGCAAACATGCCGGCCCGCAGCTTTTCGCCGACGTTGGCGATGGTCGCCTGGACCCGGATGTTGCGCGTGGCCGTGTCGACCTCGGGGCTGATCGCGTTGATCTTGCCCTCGAACGTCACGCCAGGAGCGGCATCGGTCCGGACGCGCACCGTGCCGCCGCTGTGGATGAGCGGCAGGCGCTGCTGGGGCAGCGAAAAATTGACGTAGACCGGGTCCAGCGTCTGCAGCGTCGCGATCGGCGCTCCCTCGGAGAGGATCTGGCCCAGGTTCACAAGGCGCAGGCCGAGCCGGCCGTCGAAGGGTGCGTGGATGGTCTTCTTCGCGATGATGGCCTTCACGTTGGCGATCTGCGCCTCGGCCTGCTTGGCCTGGGCGTCGACGAGGTCGAAGTCGGATTTCGAAACGGCCTGCTTGTCGAGGAGGTCGGTGGAACGGACCAGGTTGGCCTTGGCGAGGGCACCGGAGGCCTCGGCGGCGCGCAGCTGCGCTTCCTCGGTGGAGACATCGAGCTGCACCAGAATGTCGCCCTGCTTCACGAGGTCGCCCGACTCGAAAGCGAGCTTCACCACCTTGCCGGGCGTCTCCGCGCCAATCGTGACACCCTGCATCGGTGCGACGCTGCCGGTGGCGATGACGAGATTCGGCCAGGTGTCCTCGCCGACCGTGGCGGAGGTGACCGTCTCGGGCGGCATCACCATGTGCGCGGCCGCATCGCCCATGGATTTGAACTGCATCATTTTGATGCCAATGAGCGCGCCGGCGATAATGGCGATGCCCAGAACGGTGATGGTGATCTTCTTTAACATGAGGATGGCGGGTTAGGTCTTGGCTGAGGGAACTTGGTGATAGGGTCGGAAAATCGAAACGGGGCTCAGGGAGCAGCCGCGGCGGCGGTCGGCGCGGATTTGTCGCCCACCGCGGCGGCGTGCTGCTGGACTTTCACCAGCAGGCTGACGAGGGCCTTGCGCTCGGCCTCGGTGAGCGAGGCCATCAGGCTCGAGATCAGCTTGAAGTGGCCCGGCAGAAAACCGTGGAGGAACTTCTCACCCTTGGCGGTGAGCACCACCGACATCATGCGGCGGTCGTTCGGGTCGGGCTCGCGCTTGACGAGGCCGTCGCGCTCGAGCGTGTCGACCAGGCCCGTCATCGTCGCCCGGGTGACCCCGGCGGCATCGGCCAGCTCCGCCGGCGTGCGCGGCCCGACGATGCAGTCGCCTTCCGCGGTCGTGTCCTGGCGGGGCTGGTTGCTGCGCCAAAGCAGCATGAGCACGCCAAAGCGGCCGTGGGAGATGCCGTGCTCGGTAAGATTGCGCTCGCTGACGGCAAACACGTCGTCGCCGGTCAATAGCAGGTGCAGGAATGCTTCCACGGCCGACGGATCGAGGTCGGGAAACTCCTTCGAGGCCTCGATGAGGCAGTCGTAGCGGGGAAGGTCTTTGAGGAGCAGGCGCGGCATGATAATGGCCTAAACGTGAATATCAGGAGGCTGACAATTAGCCTCCTAATCAAATCCGCAAGTCTCCACTTGCATCAATTACGTTACAGTTGCCCTACGCAGGAAACAAAACAGCCGGCCTAATGGCCGGCTGTTCGAGATTCTCTATCTGACTAGTAGATAGGTTCTTAAACCTGCAAATCTACTAGGTACTAAACCCTAACCTTAGAGCGACTTGGCCGCCGCGACCACGGATTCGGCCGTAATGCCGAGCTCCTTCATCGCGATGTTGCCCGGGGCGCTGAGGCCGAAGCGGTCGATGCCAACCACCTTGCCGTCGAGGCCGACATACTTACTCCAAAGGCCGGAAACGCCCGCCTCGATCGCCACGCGCTTCCGGCAGGAAGACGGCAGGATCGACTCGCGGTATTCCTTGGACTGGGCGTCGAAACGCAGGAAGGACGGGACCGAGACCACGCGGGTGCCGGCGCCGAGCTGCTTGGCGGCAGCGATGGCCCACTGGAGTTCGGAACCGGACGACAGCAGGATGTGCGTGAGCGGGGCGGTTTCCTGGACGGCGATATAGGCGCCCTTCAGCACGCCGGCGCGGCGGATGCTGGCCGGGATGTCGTTGAGGTTCGGCACCGCCTGGCGCGAGAGCGCGAGGAGCGTCGGGCCGTCATGGCGCTCGAGGGCGGCGGCGAAGGCGCCGGCCGTCTCCTCGGGATCCGCCGGGCGGATGACGTCGAGATTCGGGATCACGCGCAGGCCGGTGACGGTTTCGACCGGCTGGTGCGTCGGACCGTCCTCACCCACCCCGATGGAATCGTGCGTGTAGATATAGATGACGGGCAGCTTCGAGAGCGCGGCGAGGCGCATCGAGGGACGCGAGTAATCGGCGAACACGAGGAACGTCGCGCACGACGGGCGGAAGATGCCGTCATAGGCGACGCCGTTGCTGATCGCGGCCATCGCGTGTTCGCGGATGCCGTAGCGCAGGTTGCGGCCGGCGCGGTTGGTTTTGTCGAAATCCTTGTCGGCGGCGATGTAGTTGAGCGTCGAGCCGTGGAGGTCGGCGGAGCCCGAGATCAGCAGCGGCACGGCCGCGGCGACCGGCTGCAGCACGTCCTTGCCGGCGGCGCGCGTCGCGAGCTTGGCGTCGGCCGGGAACTGCGGGATCACCTTCTCGATGAGGTGGGCGGCGCTGACGCGGTCGTTGCGCGTGTCGAGCAGCGCGGCCTTCTCGGCGTTGGCGGTGCGCCAGGCCTCGTAGGTCTTGCGCCACTTGCCGTAGGCGCGCTTGAGGCGCTTCTTGTGGGCGGCGAAATATTCGCGGACCTCCGCGCTGACATAGAAATGCTCCTCCGGGAGACCGAGGCCGCGGCGCGCGGCGTCGGCGAACTTCGCCCCACCCTCGCCGTGGCCCTTCGAGGTGCCGGCGACTTCGGGAATGCCCTTGGCGATGAGCGTGCGGGCGATGATGAGCTGCGGTTTGCCACTCTTCGCCTTCTTGGCCTTGTTGATCGCCTTGAGGAGCGCGGCCAGATCATTGCCCTCGGTCACGGTCTGGACATCCCAGTGCATGGCCTTGAAGCGGAGCGCGGTGTTCTCGCTCTGCGTCTTGTCCGCCATCGCATCGAGGGTGACGTCGTTGGAGTCGTAGATGAGGATGAGGTTGTCGAGGCCCTGGTGGCCGGCGAACTCGACAGCTTCCATCGCGACGCCTTCCTGCATGCAGCCGTCGCCCGCGAGGCAGATGACGTGCTGGTCGAAGATCACGTGCTCCGGCGTGTTGAAGCGCGCCTCGGCCATTTTGCCGGACATCGCGAGGCCGACGGAGTTGCCGATGCCCTGGCCGAGCGGGCCGGTGGTGCACTCGACGCCGGGCGTCTCGTGGAATTCCGGGTGGCCGGGCGTCTTGCTGTGCAGCACGCGGAAGTTCGAAACCTCCTCGATCGACAGGTCGTAGCCGCTCAGGTGCAGCCAGCTGTAGAGGAACATCGAGCCGTGGCCGGCGGAGAGCACGAAGCGGTCGCGGTTCAGCCAGCGCGGCTCGTCAGGATTGTGCACGAGGGCGTGGCCGTAGAGGACGGCACCGATCTCGGCGGCGCCGAGCGGGAGGCCGAGGTGTCCGGAGGAGGACTTGTGCACGGCGTCGATGGCGAGGCCGCGGGCTTGGTTGGCTGCTTGGGCAAGAATCTCAGTCTGGAGCTTCATGAAAGAGGGTGGATGGAAGGGAAAAAACAGTAAACGGACGACCACGGGCGGCTGCAAAGCCGAATTTTTGGCATAAACCTTCGCCCCATCCAGCCGCGCCGAAGCGCCAGATAGTCGCGCCTGCTCGCTGCGCGGGCTTGCAATCTGGCTATCGCCCGAACTCGGATGGCACGATTTCTGGTGAATGGCCGCGTGGTCGACCTCCAACGTATCCCAGGCCGGCCCTTGTCCCTCCTCTTTTCTTCTCCGCTATTGATTCATGAGAAAGCCCCGTGACCCTGAACGATCCGCTGATGCTTCCGAAATCTTGTTTTTCGTCGCGCGCCGCACGCACCTGAGCCGCGAGTCCGAGTCCAATCACCATGGTCAAATCCGTTAGAACGCTTGTATTCACGCCGGTTGGACCGGCCTCGAAGCTCGAGCACGTACGCGATACCGTCGAAAGCTTTATCCATTATATCGATCAGTCGAATTCCGTGCTCCTGCTGATCAACGATACGGGGCGATCCGATATCCACGAGACCCTGCCGAAGCGCGCCAATATCCTGATCTTCGACTCGCCGCCCCGGCGCAATGTCGCCCAAGGCCACGTCACCGCGGGCAACCTTTTCGCCAACCAGATCCTCGCGCTCCGGCACGTCACCGGTTTATTCGACTGGAAGTATGCGCTGCGCCTGGACGATGACGCCTTGATCATCGGGCCGCGCCCGGAAGTCGATGCGCTTGGCGTTTTCGAAGCCGGCCACAGGATTGGCTTGATTGGGGCCTATCGCTACCGCGGGGACGGCACAAACAAGGAAGCGGACATGGCCGTGAAGGGGCGGCAGGTGCTCCAGAGCATATTTTCGACCCAAGCCTTCAAGCACCCGCGTGCCTCGGCGCACCTGCTCAACCTCGTCGTCCGATCCCGCCTGACTGGCCATCGGCTGGGCCACCTGTGTACCGGTGGCGCGATGTTCATGTCACGTGCAGCCTATGATCGCACCGCGGACCTCGTGGGCCCGGATCCCGGCTATTTGCGCGGCCTCACGCTGGAGGACGATTTGCTGTTTGCCGTGCACTGCGGTGCCGCCGGTTTCAAATTCGCGGATTTTTCGCGCCCCCAGGATGTGATGGCCGTCAACTGGCGGG
>Ga0247757_10001525_pt1 | contig 14905 bp, 11 predicted proteins | sample UWRJL126311R4_FD_180929 | JGI IMG/M metagenome (GOLD analysis project Ga0247757, IMG submission 180929) | Plant litter microbial communities from Arlington Agricultural Research Station in Wisconsin, United States - UWRJ-L126-311R-4 | ecosystem: Environmental > Terrestrial > Plant litter >... | reverse complement strand
CGGAAATCGTGGACCATCTGGTTGGCCATTTCGCCGACGAGCGTGATCTTCTCCTTGCGCACGACCTCGCTGACGTAGCGTTCGTTGGTGGCGCGGAGGTTTTCGCTGACGTGGCTGAAGAGCCGCAGCACGGTGTGCCACGACGACTCCGAGATGATTTCGAGGAAGGGCGCCTGGGCGATGCGGCCGAGCTGGACCGGGCCGTCGGCCGTGGCGGTCGTGCTGCGCACGGAGCCGTCCAGCACGCCGAGTTCGCCGAAGTAGTCGTCCGGCCCCTTGTAGGCGATGAAGTGCGGTGCGCCGGTGGAGGATTTTTTCGACAGCACCACGCGGCCCGTGATGACGAGGTAGATGCAATTCGACTCGCTGCCCTCGGTGAAGATCGTGGCCTTGTGCGGAACGCGCACCATGCGGATCAGCTTTTGCAACCGGGTCCCGAGCGCCGCCGGGAAATGGCTGATGAAGCGGTGGGAACTCAGGTCCGGGGGCATGGCGGCAAGGAAGCCTGAAGGAATGCCGGACGGAAAGGCTGAAAAAACGCTGGAGGGCTGGGCTCCTGCCCAGCCGTAGCTGACATTGGAGGGCCCGCGTCCCTGCGGGCCGCGCGGTCGGGCGGGAGCCCGACCCTCCACGAAGGCTACAGCTGGATCGGCAACCCCACCTCGATGATCTGCATCGGCGGGAGGTGGTAGTAATCGCGCACCGGGCGGGCGTTGCGGCTGAGCAGGGAGTAGAGGCGCTTTTGCCAGTGCCACATGCGGGTGTCGCCGCCGGTGATGACCATCTCGCGGTTGAAGTAATAGGTCGCCTCGGTGAGCTTCACCGGCACGCCGGCCTCGCGGACGCGTTCCATGAGCGCGGTGACGTCGGGCGATTCCATGTAGCCATAGCGGCTGATGACGCGCCAGATGCCGAAGCCGGAACCGATCTCGCGCACCTCCAGCCGCTCCTCCTCGGGCACGGCGGGCACCTCCTCGGTGACGACGCTGAGCAGGACGACGGTTTCGTGGAGCACCTTGTTGGCCTTCACGTGGTGCAGGAGAACCAGCGGCGTGCCGGTGGGGACGCCGGCCATGAAAACGGCGGTGCCGCGCACACGCACGAGGCGGTCGGAGCCCGCGATGTTCACCAGTTCGTCCTCGGTGATCTCGTTGGCGTAGATGCGGCGGAAGATCTCGTCCTTGCCGAGCTTCCAGGTGTGCATGATGGCGATCACGCCGATGGCGACGATGATCGGGAACCAGCCGCCGTCGCGGAATTTGTGGATGTTCGACGCGAACAGCGGCACGTCGACCGCCAGGAACAGGCCGCAGAGCAGCGCGGCGGCCGGCAGCGACCAGCGCCAGCGGGTGCGCAGGATCGAATAGAAGGCGATCGAGGTCGCCACCATCGTGCCGGTCACGGCGATGCCGTACGCCGCGGCCAGGTGATCGCTCGAGCCGAAGAAGAGCACGACGTAGATCGAGCCGAGGGCGAGGACGAGATTGACGATCGGCAGGTAGATTTGTCCCGACTGGTCGGGGTTGGTGTACTTGATCATCAGGCGCGGGAAGAAGCCGAGCTGCATGGCCTGGCGCGTGACCGAGAACGTGCCGGTGATCATGGCCTGGCTGGCGATGATGGCGGCGGCGATCGACAGGAAGGTGAGCGCCAGCCGCGGCAGCCCCTCGGGCGCGAGGGCGAAGAACGTGTGGCCGATGTCGTCCGGGTGGGCGAGGACGCGCGCGCCCTGGCCGAAATAGTTCAGGATCAGCGCCGGGTACGCGCAAAAATACCAGGCGCGGGCGATCGCCTTGCGCCCGAAGTGACCCATGTCCGCATAGAGCGCCTCCGCGCCGGTGATGGAGAGGACGACGGCGCCGAGCAGCGTGGTCGCCTGGCCGGGGTGGTCGGCCAGCAGCTGCAGGCCGGTCAGCGGATTGAGCGCGGCGATGACCTGAGGGGCCTCGAGAATGTGCCACGCGCCGAGGCCGCCAATGACGACAAACCAGATCACCATCGCGGGCCCGAAGATCCGCGCGATCTTGTTGGTGCCCTTGTGCTGCACGGCAAAGAGCACGGCGAGGATGCCGGCGGTGATGAACGGCACGTTGTGCGAAAACTCCGGGCTGTAGGTGTTGAGACCCTCCACCGCGCCCATCACGGAGATGGCGGGCGTGATGATGCCGTCGCCGTAGAGCAGCGCGGCGCCGATCAGAATGGTGATCGTGAGCCAGCCCATGCCCTGCTTGGTGCGATCGGTGTGGCTGAGCGCCAGCATCGCGAAGCTGCCGCCCTCACCGCGGTTGTCGGCCCGCGTGACGAAAAAGAGATATTTCACGACCACGACCAGGGCCATGGCCCAGAAAACCAGCGAGAGCGCCCCGACCACGCCGGTCGCGCGTTCCACGGAGGGCAGATAGTTAAGGCACTCGCGCAGCGCGTACAACGGGCTGGTGCCGATGTCACCAAAGACCACCCCTAGCGCGCCCAATGTGAGTCCGGCCTTGGCGGCTGTGCCGGTGGGTGAGTTAGGGTTGCTCATTAAAGAAGGAGGCGATTGTCGGGCTCCCGTCCGGTACTCCAAGCAGTTTTCCCACTAGACCCTAAAATCGATTGACGGGCTATGGTAAAAAACGACCGGACGGTGAAAACGGTTGCCGCTCAAGGCTTTTACAACACAGTGGCGCCATGCCCATCGTCTGGAAAACCGCGAAAAAGTACCAGGACATCCTGTATCACAAAGCCGGCGGGATCGCCCGGATCACCATCAACCGCCCCGAGAAGCGCAATGCCTTCCGGCCCCTTACCGTGGTCGAGATGCATGAGGCCCTGCTGGATGCCCGGGAGGACCAGAAGATCGGCGTGGTTCTGCTCACGGGCGCCGGCCCGGCCAAGGACGGCAAGTATGCCTTCTGCGCCGGTGGCGACCAATCGGTCCGTGGCCACGGCGGCTACATCGACGACGCGGGCGTGCCGCGGCTCAACATTCTCGACGTTCAGAAACTCATCCGCTCGATGCCGAAGGTCGTCATCGCCCTCGTCGCCGGCTACGCCATTGGCGGCGGCCACGTGCTGCACGTCATCTGCGACCTCACCATCGCGGCCGACAACGCGATCTTCGGCCAGGTCGGCCCGAAGATGGGCAGCTTCGACGGCGGCTACGGTTCGAGCATCCTGGCACGCATCGTCGGCCAAAAAAAGATGCGCGAGATCTGGTTCCTTTGCCGGCAGTACAACGCCGCCGAGGCGCTCGACATGGGCCTCGTCAACAAAGTCGTGCCCGTGGCCGAGCTCGAGAAGGAGGGCGTGACGTGGGCGAGCGAAATCCTCGAACGCAGCCCGCTCGCGATCCGCTGCCTGAAGTCCGCCTTCAACGCCGAACTCGACGGCCTGACGGGAGTGCAGGAGCTCTCCGGCAACGCCACGATGCTTTATTACATGACCGAGGAGGCGAAGGAGTTCAGCTCGGCCCAGCGCGAAAAGCGCAAGCCGAAGACGGAGAAGTTTCCGTGGCTGCCGTGAGGGATTTTGGCGGTAGGGGCCGAGCTTGCTCGGTCCTTGCCGGCATTGCTCCCGGAGGACCGAGCAAGCTCGGCCCCTACAGAAAGCGGGTCAGGCAGGCTCACCCGCGTGCCGGCGTGGCGTCCATGTCCGTCGCCCACACCACCAGCCAGCCGCTTTCCTTGTCCACGTAGACCATCGTCGAGGCGTTCGGGTCGCCGGCTTCGACGTAGTCGGCGCCGGCGATGATCGAGGGATCATACGGTTGGTAGGGCACGGGCGCTGCTAGCGCGGGCGCCGGTGGTGGCGGCGGCGGGGGCGGGGTTTCGGACACCGCGGCAATCTGCGCGGAGGCCGGAAACGGGAGACGGGAGGCGGAGGGTCTGCCCCCGAGGATGAAAACGAAGGCGAGCGCGGCCGCCGCGGCGAGCGGGGCGCCGAACCAGATGACCGGGGCCAGCGGACGCTTCTTGCCCCGGCCGGCGGCGGGAGCGTGCAGTTGCGCCCGCAGGTCGCGCCAGGCTTCATCGACATCGGGCACCGGCACGCGGGCGAGGCCGGACTTGTAGGCTTCGAGTGACGCCGTGAGGCGGGTGCGAAGCTCGCGGCAGGCCGGACAGGTCGCGGCATGGTCCGAGAGAGCGGCGCGCTCGGCGGGGGCCAGCGCGCCGTCCCGTTCGGCCAGGAGCAGCGGTTCAATGTCGCGGCAGGTCATGGTAGCTCCGGAAACATTAACCACGGATCACACGGATTGGCACGAATGGAATGGGGTGATCTTCATCCGTGCCCCTCGGTGCAATCCGTGGCCAAGTCTGGGTTAGCGGCGGTGGTCGCGGCCGTTGTTCCCGCGGTTGTCGTCGCGGCGATCGTTGCGGCGGTTGTCGTACCGGTCGTCGCGGCGGTCATGACCGTAGCCGCGCGCGACCTCGTGGTGATTGGATCCACCGCGATTGTCGTAGCGATTGTCGTACCGGTTATGGGCGACCCAGCGGCGTTCGTTGCGGCACTCGTAGTGACCCGCGACATAGCGGCGGCAGGGGCGACCGTAGTTGTCGTAGGAAACGACCCAGGTGGGGGCGATCCAGACGTTGACCGGGACGCTGGTCCAGTAGCCGTCGGTGTAGACGACCGGGGCGGGCGTATAGATCACGGGGGCGGGCGGGCAGTAGGTGCTGTTGGCGTAGACCGGCGCGCAGTTGTTGTCGGCCGATGCGATCGCGGCACCCACGACGAGGCCGCCGATGATGGCCCCCGCGATCACGGCCCCGTCATTGTGGCCGGCGGATGCCGGCTTGGGGGTGAAGGCAAAGGCAGTGGCGGCGGCGAGAGTCAGGGCTGTCATTTTGGTATTCATGATATGTTCCTCCAGGGTTGAGGTTGTGTTTCTGCCAGTGGGACGAGGCTCAGCGCGGGTTTATTCAGTTTTTTGGCGGGAAAATCGCCTGCGCCGCAAGTGGCTCAAAATCAGCTTGTTGATGGGCGATGAGCGGGTAGGGTGGACGCATGATCGCCGCGGTTCGCTTCAAGAATTTCAAGGCGTTGCGCGCGACGGCGGTCCAACTCGCGCCCTTCAACCTCGTGCTCGGTCCGAACGGCAGCGGCAAGACGAGCCTCATCCAGTCGCTGCTGCGCCTGCGGACGCTGTCGGGGTTGGCGACGGGGCCGGCACCGGCATTGGGCGACGCGACGCCCGGCGGTCCCGAAATCGAATTCTCGTTCGCCGCGCCGTATGCGGACATCCGCGTCGCGCTCGGCTGCAACACGGACGAACTCGTCTGCAACCTGCTCGTGCTCGATGCCCCGCCGGGAGCCGATGCGCGGCGGGCGGAATTGCGCGCCAAACTCCAATCGATCCGGGCCTACCTGTTTGATCACTACGCCATGGCGGCGCCGGCGCGCGCCAGCGATGGCGCCGAACTTGCCTCCAACGGCGGCAACCTCGCCGCCGTGCTCGCCGCGTGGCAGGCGAATCATCCCGCGGCCTTCGCGGCCCTGCAGGCCGAGTTCGTCCGCCTGCTGCCGGAGTTTGCCGCGCTCGAGCTGCGTCCGCGCGAAGGCGGGTTGGTGGAACTCGGTGCCCGCCTCGTCGCCGAGGGCGGACACTTCGTCGCGGCGGAAAATCTTTCGCAGGGCACCCTGTACCAGCTGGCCATCCTGGCGCTGGCCTTCGCGCCCCAGCCACCCGCCGTGGTGTGCATCGAGGAAGTCGACCGCGGGTTGCACCCGCGCACGTTCCGCGAGGTGCGCGATGCGCTCTACCGGCTCAGTTACCCGAAGGACACGGGGATGGACCGGGCGCCCGTGCAGGTGATCGCGACCACGCATTCGCCGTATTTTCTCGACCAGTTCCGCGAGCATCCCGAGGAGGTCGTGCTGGCGAGCAAGCGCGGCGCCGAGGCGACTTTCGAGCGGCTCTCCGACCGCGCGGACATCCTCGACCTGATGAAGGAAACCCACCTCGGCGACCTCTGGTACAGCGGGATCCTGGGAGGGGTGCCGGACGGCGGCGTCTGAACGGTGCCGCGGTTATTCGCTGGGAGTTAATTGTTATTTGGAAAACAGCTTTCGCCCTGACACCTCGGCTTGAATGAGCATCCCGACAACCAATAACCCCCTTCCAATAACCGCGCCGGCGGGGCCGGCGCTCAAACTCGCGATCCTGAGCGAGTCCCCCGCCGACGAGGCCGCGCTCCAAGTGTTGGTGCGCGATGTCCTCAAGCAGCCGTTCACGCTGGTGCAGGCCTCCCTGCGGGCCCGTGGGTGGCCGTCGGTCGAGCAGGTGCTGCCCGCGATTGTGCGCCACCTGCATTTCAACACCGATGCCGACGGCCTCGTCGTGGTGTGCGATTCCGACGACTCCCCCGTGCACACCCCGGCCCACGAAGCTCCGAGCTACCACCACCCGCTGTGCCGCATCTGCCGCCTGCGCGCGGCGTTCCGGCGCACGACGCGCAACCTCCCGCCGGCGCATGGCCGTCAGCGCGTGCTGCGGGCCGTCGGCGTCTGCGTGCCGGCGATCGAGGCATGGCTGCTGTGCGGCCGCGACACGTCCGTCACGGAGCAGGCCTGGATGGCGGGGCAAGAGAGCGGGCAACTGCCCTACACCCGCCGTGACCTCAAGTGGCGCGTCTACGGCACGGAACGTCCGACGCTCCAGCACGAGATGCGCCGCGCGGTGCAGGAGGTGAGCCGGTGGCACGGCGACGTGCGCCGGCTGGAGAACGACTTTCCCAACGGCTTCGGGGCACTGGCCCGGGATTTGCGGAGCTGGTCGGAGGGTAGGGCCGGTCTGTGACCGGCCTGGCCAGTCGAAGACTGGCCCTACGTAAACGGCCAGGACGTGGCGTTGCTTGGCGGTGATAACACAACGGTTGACAACTAAACAATAATCCGCCTCACTCCGGAACATGAAAAGCGACCCCGGATACGACCTGGTCATCCAGGTCCTGAGCGTGGCGAACGTCATGGTGAAGGAGAGCCACCGGCTCTTCCGTCCGCACGGCCTGTCCGATGCGCAGTTCAACGTCCTCAACGTCCTCGGCCCCGCGCCCGCCGGCCTGAGCCAGCGCGAACTGAGCGACGTGCTCGTCGTGGACCGCTCCAATATCACCGGCCTGCTCGACCGCATGGAGCAGGCGGGGTGGGTGAAGCGGGCTGATCACCCGAGCGACCGCCGCGTCTACGTGGTCACCCTGACGCCCGAGGGCCGCCGCCTCTGGCAGAAGGTCCTGCCCGAATACGTCGCCGCCGTCGGGCGCGTCACCGCCGGCGTCCCAGCGGGGGACTTGAAGCGCACGCTGGCGACCTTGCGACAGCTCGAGACCGCCACGCGCGCATGGGGCGCATCGTCCGGAAGCTGATGCAATCGCGCCGCCCCATTCCATCCGCAGAGGTTTTGCTCGACGGAATCACATTCCCCTAAAAAGCTGCCAGCCCTACCCCCGATGAAGGCCTCCCGCACTTCCCTGGCCGCCTTGATGGGCGCGCAGGCGCAGGTCACGTTCAACGACAACGCGGCCAAGCTCATGCTGATCGCGCTGGCGCAGTACCCGGGCGTGTTGGGCGACACGGATCCCAACCTGATCCGCGGCCTGCTGAGTGCGCTGCTGGTCGCCCCCTTCATCCTGTTCTCCCCGCTGGCGGGCTGGGTGGTTGACCGCTACCCGAAGAGCAAGGTCCTGAACTGGGCGCTGGCCGCCCAAGTGGGTGTCATGCTGCTCCTCACGGCGGCGCTCTGGTTCGAATCGGTCTGGGGCGCCATCCTCTGTTTTTTCCTCCTCGCGCTGCAGGCGACGGTGTTTTCCCCGGCCAAGCGCGGCATCCTCCGGGAACTGGTCGAGCCGCGCGGCCTATCGCGCGCGGTCGGCATCATGGAGATGCTGTCCGTCACGTTTATCCTCGTGGGCATCTTCGCGGGCGGCTGGCTCTTCGACCGCCTGACCACCCACGCCCTGGCCGCCGGCTATGTCAGCGGGCACGCGGCGGCGCACGGCGCCCTCGTCACGGCGGTGATCCTCTCCGTGCTCTCGGTGCTCGCGTGGTTCGTCTTCCAGCTCGTGCCGGCGACGCCGGCGCAGTCGACCGAGCAGTTTGCGCCCGACCTGTTCTGGCGCCACGGCCGGCAGATCGCGGAACTCTGGCAGGACCGGCCGCTGCTGCGCGCCACGTTCGGCATCATGTTTTTCTACGGCCTCGGCGGCTACCTGCTGGTGTTGCTGATCCAGATGGGGGCGGACTTGCACGCGGGCGGCGTCGGTTCGGCGACCTCGGCCAGCGTGATGGCGCTGCTGCTGGGCGTGGGCACCCTGTTGGGCAACCTCGCCGCCGGCCTGATTTCGCGCCGCGGCGTCGAGTTGGGCCTGACCCCGATCGGCGGCCTGCTGCTGCTGGTGTCGCTCCTCGCGTTGGGTGCGATCGGGCAGGCGACGCTGGGTTTCAAGGTCTGGCTCGCGGTCGGCGGTTTCGCCTCCGGCCTGCTGCTCGTGCCGCTCTTCGCCTTCATCCAGGACACCGCCGGTGACCACCGTCGCGGCCGGGTGCTCGCGGCGGTGGGCTTGCTCGACAGCATCGCGGGCCTGGCGGCCAACGGTCTTTTCATGGTGCTCGCGGGCCGGCAGGTTCTCGGCTGGAGCCCCGCGGCGCAGTTCTACGCGCTGGCGGCGATCACCTTCGCGATGCTGCTCTACGGGCTGTGGCACCTGCCGCACCACACCGTGTGCACGCTGATGCGCTTTGGCGGGCGCTTCTTCTACCGGGTCCGCTCGATCGGCTGGGAAAACGTGCCGAGCGGCGGCGCGCTCATGATCTGCAACCACCTGTCCTACGTCGACGCGATCGTGCTGCAGATCGCCTCGCCGCGGCCGATGCGGTTCATCGCCTTCGCCGGTTTCGTGAAGAACCCGGTGATGCGCTTCCTCTTCCGGGCCACGGGCGTCATTCCCGTCACCGCCAACAAGCCGATGAAGGGCATCCGCCTCGCCGTCGAGGCGATCGAGCGGGGCGAGCTGGTGTGCGTTTTTCCCGAGGGCGGCATTTCGCGCACGGGCCAGCTCATGCGCCTCAAGCGCGGCTTCGGGCTGATCTCCGAGACGGCCAAGGCGCCGGTGGTGCCCGCCGTGATCGACGGCCTGTGGGGCTCGATCTACTCCTTCGCCGGCAACAAGTATCTCTGGAAATCCCCGCGCCTGATGCCGACGCCCGTCACCGTCGTGTTCGGCCAGCCGATGCCCCCGGAGAAGGTCACGCTCGAGTCGGCCCGGCAGGCACTGCTCGATCTCGGTGAGGCTGCCTTCCAGGATCGCCCGGTGCTGAAGCGACACCTCGCGCGCGAAGCCGTGCGCGCCCTCGCCAAACATCCGCGCCACATCGCCATCATCGACCGTACCGCCGGCCGCACGGAGTTGTCTTCCGCCAAGCTGCTCGGCGCCGCCGCCGTGCTGGCGAAACGCCTGCGCCAGACCGTGCCGGAGAAACGCATCGGCATCGTCCTGCCCCCGGGCATCGGCGCCAACATCGCCAACCTCGCCGTCGCCTGTGCCGGCAAGGTGCCGGTGAACCTCAACTTCACCGCCGGCCGCGCCGCGGTCGAAGCGTCGCTCAGGCTCGGCGAGATCCGCACCGTGATCACGGCGGAGGCGATGAAGCCGAAAATTCCGGGTTTCCCGTTTCCGGAGAACACGCTCGACCTGAAGGCGGAGCTCGAGGCCGCCGGCGGCAAGAAGGCCGTCCTGCCGTGGGTGCTCGCGGCCTGCCTGCTGCCGAACCAGTGGGTGGCCGACCTGCTCGGCCTGCCGCGCACGGGCGACCACGAGGAGGCGGCGCTCCTTTTCACCAGCGGCAGCTCCGGCGAGCCGAAGGGCGTCGTGCTCACGCACCGCAACATCCTCGCGAACTGCGCGCAGATTTCCTCGCTCTCCATCCTGCCGGAAACCGCGACGATGCTCGGGTGCCTGCCGATCTTCCACTCGTTCGGGTTCACCGTGACGCTGTGGTATCCGCTGCTGCGCGGTTGCAATGTCGTCACCGTGCCCAGCCCGCTCGACACGAAGAAAATCGTCGAGGCCATCCAGCAGGAGAAGGCGACGGTCATGATCGGCGCGCCGACTTTCATCCGGCCGTTCCTCAAGAAGGCGACCAAGGAGGAGCTCAAGACGCTCAACCTCGTCGTCACCGGCGCCGAGAAGCTGCCGATGGATCTCTATGAGGCGTTCCTGCAGCAATTCGGCATCGAGATCCTGCAGGGTTACGGCCTCACGGAGACCACCCCCGCTGCGAGCATCAACCAGTATCACCCGCCGATCACCACGACGACCGCCGAACACCAGGAGGGCAAGCGCCCCGGCTCGGTCGGCCGCCTCCTGCCCGGCTCGACCGCGCGCATCGTCGATCCCGAAACCGGCGCCGAGCTGCCCATGTCTTCCACCGGCATGCTCTGGCTGAAGGGCCCGCACGTCTTCCCCGGCTACCTCAAGGACGAGAAGAAAACCAGCGAGGCCTTGAAGGGCGACCGCTGGTTCGTCACCGGCGACCTTGGCCGCATTGATGAGGACGGCTTCGTGTTCATCGAGGGCCGCCTGTCGCGCTTCTCCAAGATCGGCGGCGAGATGGTGCCGCACGGCACGATTGAGCAGCGGATCATCACGGCCTTTGACTGGGACCAGACGGACGGCCCGGTCGCGGTCGTCACGGGCATTCCCGATGCCAGCAAGGGCGAGGCGCTCGTGCTGCTCACGACGAAGGACGTCGCCCTGGCGGACGTGCGTACGAAGCTCCTCGAGGCCGGTTTCACGAACCTCTGGGTGCCGAAAGTCATCTGCAAGGTGGACGCCATCCCGGTCCTCGGCACCGGCAAGACCGACCTCAAGGCCTGCCGCCAGCTGGCGATCGAGCTGGCTGCGGCACAGGCGGCGGTTTGATGCCAGGGGCCGAGCCAAGAGTTGAGAGCTGAGAGTTGCGGGCCGGGCGTTATACCTTGTGGCGTGGAGTGCCGGCGGGCATTGGTGTCTGATGAAATTAACCCTGGGCCTCTGGTTGTCGGGGATGATTTTGCTGGCGACCGGACGGGCGGCCGCGCACCAGCCGGAAAAGGACGACCTCGGCACCATTCATTTTGTCGTGCCCGGGGACGCCGCGCGGCAGGTGCAGGTCGTCCGCGGGGTCAAGCTGCTGCACCACATGATGTATGTGGAGGCGGACCGGGTTTTCGCCGCGACGTTGCGGGAGGACGCCGGGTGCGCGTTTGCGTGGTGGGGTCGGGCGATGGCGCTGGTGCATCCGTTGTGGCCCGACCAGCCCGACGCTGCCGCCCTGAAGCAAGGCGCGGACTACATCGGTTCCGGCCTGGCCGTAACGCCAATTACCGCGCGGGAGCGGGCCTACCTCGAGGCGATGGGCGCCTATTTTCTCGGCGACCCCGGCCGCGACCACGCCGCGCGGTTGAAGGCGCTGGATGCCGCCTGGGCCCGGGTCGCGGAGCAATTTCCCGAGGATCTCGACGCCGCCGCGTTCAGCGCGCTCTTCCACCTCGCGCCGGCGCGGTTTCTGCCGAAGGACAAATCCTACCGCCTCCAACTCGAGGCGGCGGCGATCATCGGCGGTATCCTCCGGCAAATCCCGGATCACCCCGGCGCGCTGCATTACAAGGTTCACGCGTACGATTTTCCGCTGCTGGCGGGTCGCGCGCTGGAAGTCTGCGACCTCTACGGGAGCCTCGCGCCCGCGGTGCCGCACGCGCTGCACATGCCGTCGCACATCTACACCCGGCGCGGGCTGTGGGCCCAATCGATCGAGCTGAACGAGCGCTCGGCGGCGGAAGCCCTCAAGCTCGCCGCCGCCAGCGGGACGATGAACAGCCACTACCTGCATGCGGGCGATTATCTGGCCTACGCCTACCTGCAGCGCGGGCAGTACGTCCGCGTGGCGGAAATTCAGGCCCGCGCGCTGGCGCTGACGGGTCCGTATGAGGCGACGAATCGTCCGGCGATGGCGTTTGCGTTTGCCGCGATCCCGGCGCGGCTGGCGCTGGAAACGCGCGACTGGGCGGCGGCCGCCCGGCTCCCGCTGCGGGCGCCCGCGTCATTTCCGTGGAGCGACGCGACCCTCTATTGCGACTCCGTCACCCGTTTCGCGCGCGCCCTGGGCGCGGTGCGCAGCGGGGATTTTGCCGCCGGCCGCCGGGAACTGGTGGAGCTGGAGGCCCTCGGCCGCCGGCTCGGCGCCGCGCAGCCCAACGGCTATTGGGCGGCACAGGCTGAGACGCAACTGCTGGCCGCGCGCGGCTGGCTGGCTTTCCGCGAAGGCGACGCCGACGCCGCCCTCGCGGCCCTGCGCCGCGCGACGGAATTGGAGGCGACGGTCGACAAGGAGGCGGTGACGCCCGGCGAGGTACTGCCGGCCGGCGAATTGCTTGGCGAATTGCTGGGGGAAATGGGCCGGCCGCGCGAAGCGCTGGCGGCATTCGCGGCGGTGCTGGAAGTGAGTCCGAATCGTTTCCATTCGCTTTCCGGCGCCGCGCTCGCAGCGGAACAGGCGGGTGAGACTGCCCGCGCCGCGGATTACTACCGGCAGTTGCTCGCGGTGGCGGCGGACGCGGACCCGGGTAATCGCGACCTCGAGCACGCGAAGGCGTTCCTCGCCGCGCAGAGGATGCCAAACGGCGGCTGAAGTGGCAAACGCGCCAGGAGTCGACGGTTGACCGGGTCGGCAGAGCGTCCACGCAGCCGGAACCGGAGATAGTCGTTTCGCCAATGCCCGACCTAAGAAACGCCCGCGCCGGACGTCTTCTGGTATATATGCCGAAGATCATCTCCCGGAATAAGGCCCTCCTGACGGCGCTCGTGCTCGTCGGCTACCTGGGCTCCTATGCGGCCCTGTGGGGCACGAGCGAAGTCACGATGTTTGCCATGACCGTTGACCGCGGCTGCATCCGGAGCACCCGCACGGAGCCGGCGCTGCGCTCCGACTGGCTCGCGCGCGGTCCTCTCCGTGGTTTCGTCACTACTCTCTACTGGCCCGTGAACGCGCTTCGGCTTTCCCAGGCGGAGTGGAGGAGAAAATAGGCCCACCGTCTTCGCGTGAGAAGGATCGGAGTTTTCGTGTGTTCCGTGTATTTCGTGGTTCACCGAACCCCGGCCCGCAGAGACGCGGGCCCTCCACGTTAGGCGGGCGCGAACGGCGCCTTGCTTTGCTCGTGCTTTTCGCGGGCGAGGAACAGGAGCAGGAACGCCGCAGCGCAGAGGATGCCGCACACGATGAAGACGGTGCGGTAGCCGAGCGCCTCGGACAGGGTGCCGAAGAACAGGTAGCCGAGCGTCGAGCCCGTGCGGCTGGCGGTCGTGTAGAGGTTCGTCGCGGTGCCGGGCTGGTCCGGAATGTAGCTTTGGAAGAAGGTGATCGCGATGCCCGACACGACCGCGATCATCGCGGCGCTCAGGATTTGCAGGGGATAGATATGCCACGGGGCCTGCACGAAGGTCAGCGACACGTAGTACGCCACCGCGATGAAAACCCCGATGCGAATCAGCCGGCCGGGATGTCCGCGCGAGGCCAGCATGCCGAAGTAGAACATGAACGGCAGCTCGAACACGGGCGCGATGCTGTAGGCGTAGCCGACCTGCTGCTGCGTGCCCCCGAGGGTATCGAGGATCATGAGCGGAAGGTTCATCATGCCCATCGTGATGCAGAGGAAAACCAGCGCGAGGGCCGCGAAGTAGCGGAGGAGATCCGGGCGCCGGAGCACTTGCGAGAGTGGCGTCTTGGCCGCAGTCAGCGCCGCCGGCGGCGGCCGGGACGGAATGCAGAACCACACGATGATGAACAGCAGCACGAAGAACGATGCGCAGACGACAAAGATGCCCTCGTAGGAAGAGCGGATCATCACCCAGGCGGCGATCGCGGGGCCGATCGTCCAAGCCAGCGAGAACAGCAGCCGGAAGATGTTCATGTACAGCGGGGCCTCGGATTGGGGAATGCCGTGGCGCGCGATGGCCTCGCGGGCATACGCGAACAGCTGCGCGAAGGTGATCGAGGAGATGCCCAGCAGGATCGAGCCGATGAGCGTCAGGAGGACGACGTTCTTCACATAGGCGTAGCCCAGGTAGCCGAGAAAGCCGGTCACGCAGCCCAGCAGCAGGATGGAGCGCCGGCTGTAGTGGGTGTCGGACCGCCGGGCCAGCCAGGTGCTGATGGCGATGCCGGCGATCGAGGTGATGGTCATGAACACGCCGAAGCCCCAGTTGGTCATGCCCACGTGCTTTGTGCCCCACATCGAGTAGAAGGGGACGACGAACGAGTAGGCCAGCCCGAGCACCAGGTTGCTCAGCAACAGCACACCCAGCTCCGGCTCGGCGAGCAGGCGACGCCAGGGGTGAATGAGTTCCTTGATGCCAAAGGGTGCGACCATGGTGGGGGGCGGAAGGTTATCGGATGAGGGTTATTGGTTATTGGGGGAGGAGAGCAATAGAAGTTCGGCGGATGTTGGGCGGGATCGCCGATCCCGCCTCATGCGCGGCGGGTTCAGCGAACCCGCCCTGCCTTCATCCCCAATAACGAATAACTCCCAACCAATAACCGCGGCGGCGGTCGCCGCCGCCGCTCAATAGCTCACCGTCTTGAACGCCGCCGCGTCGAGCGCCGGCAGCTTCACCTCGGTGGCGAGTTCGTTCAGCGCGTCGAGCTCGGCCCTGGTGAAGAGCAGGCCGCCGGCCTCGCCGGTGCGCTTGGCCCACATGGCCTCGAGCTGGCCGGGGAGCATGCACTTCTCGTTGCCGTGGCCGAGGACGTCCGAGATGACGGCCTTGACGTTCTGCTGCTGGTTGCGGCCCTTGGCAAAGGCGCCGCCGCTGATCGCGTCCGGGTGGATGACTTGGAAGAAGAAGCAGCACGTGCCCTTGTCGCCCGCGGTCTGTTCCCAGCGGTTGCGGAT
>Ga0247757_10001524_pt1 | contig 14908 bp, 10 predicted proteins | sample UWRJL126311R4_FD_180929 | JGI IMG/M metagenome (GOLD analysis project Ga0247757, IMG submission 180929) | Plant litter microbial communities from Arlington Agricultural Research Station in Wisconsin, United States - UWRJ-L126-311R-4 | ecosystem: Environmental > Terrestrial > Plant litter >... | reverse complement strand
ACGCCGCCACCACCAAGATCCGCATCCTGCTCGTCGACGACCACTTCATAGTCCGCACCGGCCTCGTCTCGCTGCTCAGCACCGAGCCGAACCTCGCGGTGATCGGCGAGGCCGCCGACGGCGACGAAGCGATCAAGCAGTTCGAGCACCTGCGGCCCGACCTCGTCCTCATGGACCTGCGCCTGCCGGGCAAGAGCGGGCACGAGGTGACGCAGCGCATCCGCCAGCTGTCGCCCGACACGCCGATCCTGATGCTCTCCGGCTACGAGGGCGACGCCGACATCCAGGCGGCGCTCGAGGCCGGCGTGCGCGGCTACGTCTTCAAGAGCGCCACGGGCGAGGAGCTGATCCCCGCGATCCATGCCGTTGCCGCCGGCCGCCGCTGGATCCCGCAGAATGTCGCCGCCCGCCTCCGCCTCGGCAACAGCTTCGAGCCGCTCACGACCCGGGAGCTCGAGGTGCTGGCCCAGCTCGCCCGCGGGCAGGCCAACAAGGAGATCGCCGACACGCTCGGCATCACCGAGTACACCACCAAGGGCCACCTCAAGAGCATCCTCGCCAAGCTGCGCGTGGCCGACCGCACGCAGGCGGTGATCGCCGCCGTCCAGCGGGGATTGATTCACTACTGAAGAGAAACCGGAAAGCTGAAACCTGAAACCTGTATTTTCCCCATGAACCTCCGCCCCCTCCTTGCTTCCCTGCTGCTCGCGGCCACGGCCGCGGCGGCGCCGGTCGATTCCGCTTCCACGCAGGCCGTCATGCGCCGCGTGTTCGACTGGCAGCTCGCGCACCCGACGACCGCGCAGTACGCGATCACCGATGCCAAGGGCAATCGCGGCTGGGTGCACGGGGCGTTCCTGACCGGTGTGATGGAGGCGTCGCGGGCCACCGGTGACGCCGCCTACGTGGACTATGCCCGGAAGGACGCCGCCGCCAGCGGCTGGCAGCTCGGGCCGCGGCCCGACCACGCGGACGACCACATTGTGGGCCAGACCTACCTGGAGTTGAACGCGCTCGCGCCGGACCCGAAACAGATCGAGGCGACGAAGGCGGGTCTCGACGCCCTCGTGGCGAAGCCGATCACCGGCCGCGAATTGTGGTGGTGGTGCGATGCGCTCTATATGTGTCCGCCCACGCTGGCCAAGATGGCGGCCGCCACCGGCGACAAGAAATACCTCGAGGCCCTCGATCGCTGGTATTGGGACGCCTACGTCTACCTGTACGATCCGGAGGCGGCGCTTTTCTACCGCGACAAGCGTTATCTTTTCCCGGCCGAGGGCCCGAAGGTTTTCTGGAGCCGGGGCAACGGCTGGGTGATCGCCGGGCTCGCCCGCCTGCTCGACGCGCTGCCGCAGGATTATCCCCTGCGGACGAAATATATCGCCCTCTACCAGGCGATGGCGGCGAAGCTCGTCGCGGTGCAACCGGCCGACGGACTCTGGCGGGCCAACCTGCTGGATGAGGCCGGCGCGCACGGTGAGGCCAGCGGCAGCGCCTTCTTTTGCTACGCCCTCGCGTGGGGTATCAACCAGGGCATCCTGCCGGCGGAGAAGTACCGCCCAGCGGTGGACAAGACGTGGGCGGCGCTGCTGAGCTGCGTCGATGCCGAGGGCCGGCTCGGCTGGGTGCAGCCGATCGGGTTCGCGCCCGACCATTACGACGCGACCACCTACCAGGAGTATGGCGCCGGCGCGTTCCTGGCGGCGGGTTCGCAGGTGATGAAGTTGAAGTAAGCAGATTTGTCCGGCGAGCGGGCGAAACACACCCCGCCCTGCGGGCACCCCTCTTGATAGAGGGGACCCAATCCGCGCAGCCGAAGATCCCCTCTGGAGAGGGGTGGCCGCAGGCCGGGGTGTGTGGTTTGGACGGCGCGTGCTCGGGCAGGTCACAAACTGCATAGGATAGTGCAGTTTTTTCGGGTTGCTGGGTTCCGCGGCGGGCCGGACGATTCCGGCTCCCATTTCCCGCCTCATGGCTGCCTCGCCACTCTCCCCCCAGTTCCAACAAGCCTACGGCCGCGCGCCAGCCGTGATTACCCGCGCACCGGGCCGGGTGGAGTTCATCGGCAACCACACCGACTACAACGGCGGCGCCGTGCTCGGCGTGGCGATCGACCGGGGCGTCGAGGTGGCGGCCGCGCCCGCGGCGGACGGCGTCTTTCGCGTGCGCAGCACTAGCGGGGCGGCGCCGGTGGAAGTTTCCGGCGTGCCGCCAACCCGGCTCGAGGGCGCCGCGGCCTGGGCGAACTATGTGTTCGGCGTCTGGCACTCCCTCGCGGATTTTTCGCGGCCGCGTCCAGCGGGCTTCGACGTGCTGGTCGATTCCGACCTGCCCGCCGGCGCCGGCCTCAGCAGCAGCGCGGCGCTCGAGCTGGCGACGGCGCTGGCGCTGACCGCGCTGGCGAAGGCCCCCGCGCTGCCGCCCGACCAGCTGGCAAAACTCGGCCGCCACGCGGAGAACAAGTATGTCGGCGTGCCCTGCGGCATCCTCGACCAGGGCACCAGCGCGTTTGGCGCGGCCGGGCAGCTCGTGCACATCGACTGTCGCGGGCCGAGCTTCGCGCGCGTGCCGCTGCCGGGCGCGACGCATCTCTGGATCTTCAACACGAAGGAAAAGCACGCGCTGGTCGACGGTCTCTACGCCACGCGCCACCGCGAGTGCCTGACGGCGGCGAAGACGCTGGGCGTCGCGTTTCTCTGCGACCTGACGCCCGCGCAGCTGGCCGCGGCCGCCGGCCAGCTGGACCCGGTCGTGGCGCGCCGCGCGCAGCACGTTGTGGAGGAGCACGCCCGTGTCGGCCAAACCATCGCCGCCCTGCAGCGGGGCGACCTGGCCGCGGTGGGTCGGTTGCTCACGGCGTCGCATCGGAGCTCGCAGCATTTGTTCGAGAACAGCACCGCGTCGCTCGACCGGCTGGTGGACGCCCTGGTCAGGCACCCCGCGGTTTACGGCGCGCGCCTGACCGGCGGCGGCTTTGGCGGCGCGGTGATGGCGCTGACCGGGGACGGCTTTACCGCCGCCGACGCCGCGGGGATCGCCGGCGCGCCGCCGCACCCCGCCGAGGTGCTGCATCTGCGCAGCGGAGAGGGGGCGAAGAGGACGGACTGAGAAAGCCCGGGCAACAGGCCTCGTGATGGAACCACTGGGTTGGGATTGCAGTGCCGGCACCCCCGTTGCTGGCTCGTGTTCGTAATCTCGAAATGAACCCCCATACCCCCTCCGGTCCGCTGCGGTACGCTTGGTGCGTGGTCGCCTTGTTGGTGCCAGTGGCGCTGCTCAACTATCTGGACCGGCAGATGCTCGCGACGATGAAGGCGTCGATGGTCAGTGACATCCCCAGCATCGCCAACAAGGCCGACTGGGGCTTTATCCTGGGATGCTTCAAATGGACCTATGCGGGCTTGAGCCCCTTCGGCGGTTATATCGCCGACCGCTTCAGCAAGCGCTGGGTGATTGGCGGCAGCCTGTTCGTCTGGTCGTTGGTGACCTGGTGGACGGGGCACGTGTCGTCCTACCATGAACTGGTGGCCGCCCGCTCCTTGATGGGCCTCAGCGAGGCTTTTTATATTCCCGCGGCGCTCGCGCTCATTTCGGAGTATCACCTCGGGGCCACGCGTTCGCGGGCGGTGGGCCTGCACCAGGCGGGCATCTACGTCGGACAGATCCTCGGTGGTTTTGCCGGATATGTGGCAGACTCGCCGAACCACGGCTGGCGCTGGGCTTTCACGACCTGCGGCATGATCGGCGCGATCTACGCACTGCCGCTGCTGGCGGCGCTGCGCGACCCGGCGCCGGCGGCAAGCGTGGCTCCGGCCGGAGAACCGGGGCAGCGCAATGTGCTCCGGGGCCTGCTCGGCAACCGCAATTTCATCCTGCTGATGCTCTATTTCACACTGCCGGCCATTGCGGGCTGGGTGGTGCGCGACTGGATGCCGGAAATTCTCCGCGAGAAGTTCAGCCTCGGGCAGGGCAAGGCCGGTGTGAGCGCCATTCTTTATGTGCAGCTCGCCGCTCTCGTCGGGGTGGTGGTCGGCGGCACGCTCGCCGACCGGTGGATGACGCGCACCGCGCGCGGCCGGATTTTCACGAGCGCCATCGGCACGATGCTGTTCCTGCCGGCGCTCTTCAGCGTGGGCAACGCCCCGACGCTCACCTTCGCCATCGTCGGCCTGGTCGTCTTCGGCTTCGGCTGGGGCTTCTTCGACTGCAACAACATGCCGATCCTCTGCCAGATTGCGCGGCCATCCTGGCGTGCGACCGGCTATGGCATCATGAATCTCGTCAGCACCAGTTGCGGCGGCTTCGGCGACTGGGCCTTCGGCGCCCTGCGCGACCGCCACGTGCCGCTGAACCTCATCTTCGGCGCCTTCGCCGGGATTGCGCTGCTCTCGGTGTTCATCGTGCTGCGGATTCGACTGGAAGGTGAGCCCAAGGCGGCGAGCTGAGGCCGGTCCGACCCAAGAGGTATGATGATGGGACCACCGCTCGCGGCTTGTTGCCCCGAGCGGAGGAGGGAAACAATGGCGGCAGCGCTCCTCTCCTTCGTCCCATCGCGTTTCCCTCACCAGAGGTCCCGGCGCGATGTCCATTTCGGACGCAGGGACAATTCCCGGGCGTCACTCCTGCGAAGTCACCGCTTCCATGCTCTCTCCGCACCCCGATCATTCGCCGGCGATGAAAACCACCCTCGCATCGCCCGGCATTCTCCGCTGGCGCCAGTTGCCGGCCTTGCCCGACCGGGAGGGTTTTGCCGGAAGTTTTGCAGGCGTCAGCGAGGACGTGCTGCTGGTTGCGGGTGGGGCGAATTTTCCCGACCAGCGCCCGTGGGAAGGCGGGACCAAGCACTGGCATGACGGCATCTTTGCGCTGGAGCCCGGGGCCAAGGGGTGGCGCGAGGCCGGGCGCTTGCCGACGGCCAACGGTTATGGCGTCGCGGTGACCGCCGCGGAGGGAGTCGTGCTGGCCGGCGGGGGCGACGCCCGGAGAAATTTTGCCGAGGTCTGGCTCGCACGCTGGGAGAGGCGGACGGTGACTTTCACTGCCTGGCCGGCGCTGCCCCGGCCGCTTGCGCAGGCGGCCGGTGCCCTGGCGGGGCGCATCCTCTATGTTGCGGGCGGAATTGACCGGCCCGACGCCACCCAGGCCCAACAGGTCCTCTATGCGCTCGATCTCGACCGGCGCGAGGCAGGTTGGCAGGAACTTACGCCCTGCCCGGGCGCCGAACGCATTCTGGCGGTCGCGGCTGCGCAGGGGGATGCCTTCTATTTTCTCGGCGGCGCGCGACTTGAACCTGATGAGGTGGGCCAACCCCGGCGCGAATGGTTGCGCGATGCCTGGCGCTTCACGCCGCGTGAGGGTTGGCGCCGGCTCGCGGATCTGCCGCGGGCGGCCGTGGCGGCGCCGACCCCGGCGCCGTTGGTGGCCGGGCAGATCCTGGTACTTGGCGGCGACGACGGCGGGCAGTTGGGCGCAGCGCCCGCGGTGCACCGGGGTTTTTCGCGTGATATACTGGCCTACGCTCCGGCGGCCGATGCGTGGAGCCGCCTGGATTCCCTGCCATTTTCGCATGTAACCACCCCGGCGGTGGCTTGGGGGACCGAGATCGTCGTGCCCGGTGGCGAGGTGCGTCCGGGAATCCGCTCCCCGGAAATCTGGGCAGCGACCACCGGCAGTGCCTGATCACAAACCTGTTTTCCCATGACTTGGACTCAAAATTATACTCCGGTAGCCCACAGCCTCGCCGCCTCCGCGCTGGTTGCGGCGCTGCCGGTCGTGTTGTTGCTCGGCCTGCTGGCCTTCTTTCATGTCCGGGCCCATCGCGCCGCACTGGCCGGGCTGCTGGTCGTGCTCGGGGTGGCCATACTGGTTTACCGCATGCCTCCCATGCTCACGCTGGCGGCTGCGGGCTACGGCGCGCTCTACGGCTTGCTGCCGATCGGCTGGATCGTGCTCAACGTGGTCTTTCTTTATGACATCACGGTCAAGACGGGGCAGTTTGAAATCGTGAAGCAGTCCATTGCGGGACTCTCCGCCGACCGGCGGATCCAGGCGCTGCTCATCGCCTACAGCTTCGGGGCGTTCATCGAGGGTGCGGCGGGCTTCGGCGCGCCCGTGGCGATTTCCGCCGCGATGATGATCGGCATCGGCTTCCGGCCGTCGCTCGCGGCGATGCTCGCGCTTATCGGCAACACCGCGCCGGTGGCGTTCGGCTCGCTCGGCATCCCGCTGATCTCGCTCGCCCAGGTCACGGGCCTGCCGCTGCTCGAGCTCAGCGCGATGACCGGCCGGCAGCTGCCGTTCTTCAGCCTGCTCGTCCCGTTTTGGCTCATCATGGCGATGGCCGGCTGGCGGGCGATGTGGGAGGTCTGGCCGGCGTGCCTCACCGCCGGGCTCGCCTTTGCCGGGGTGCAGTTTCTGGTGAGCAATTTCCATGGCCCGTGGCTGGTCGACACCGCGGCCGCGCTGGTTTCGATCGGCGCGCTCCTGGTGCTCTTGCGCTGCTGGCGTCCGGCCACGACCTGGCGGTTTGCCGATGAAACCGCGGCGCCGGCCGGCGAGGTTCCGATCCCGCCGGCCCGGGTGCTTTTCCGCGCCTGGTCGCCGTGGATCATCCTGACCGTGCTGGTGTTCGTATGGGCGCTGCCGGCGACCAAGGCGGCGCTCAGCCACCTGGGCGAGGCGAAGTTCGAGGTGCCGCTGCTGCACCAGGCCGTGCTGAAGGCGCCGCCGCTGGCCGCCGAAGCGAAGGCTGAACCCGCGATCTACACCGTGAACTTTCCCGCCGCGACGGGCACGGCGCCGCTGCTGGCTGCGCTGGTGGCGGGCCTGCTGCTCGGGCTCGGGCCCCGCGCGCTGTTGCAGACCTACCTCGCCACCTGCTGGCGGGTGCGCATCTCCCTGCTGACGATCTCCACGATGCTCGCGCTGGCCTTCGCCTCGCGCTACGCGGGGCTGGATTCGACCCTCGGCCTGGCTTTCGCGAGCACGGGCGTGCTGTTCCCCTTCTTCTCGCCGCTGCTCGGCTGGCTCGGGGTGGCGCTCACGGGCAGCGACACGGCCTCGAACGTCCTGTTCGGCAACCTGCAGCAGATCACCGCGCACCAGGTCGGCATCCCGCCGATCCTGGCCGCCGCGGCCAACAGCAGCGGCGGCGTGATGGGCAAGATGATCGATGCCCAGAGCATTGTCGTGGCGGGAGTCGCCACCGGGCAGCAGGGCAACGAGGGGCAGATCCTGCGCTCCGTCTTCTGGCACAGCCTGGCGTTGGCGACCCTCGTGGGGATCTACGTGCTGGTGCAGGCCTACGTGTTTCCGGGCTCGGTGCCAGGGGCTTCCCACTGACGCAGCCATGACGCGGGTTCTTCTGGCCTTCGACAAATTCAAGGATGCGCTGGGCGCCTCCGCGGCCGGCGCCGCGGTGGCGGTGGCGCTCCGGGAACAGCGACCGGACTGGGAGCTCGACCTCGCGTCCCTGGTGGACGGTGGCGAGGGCTTTGCTGCGGTTCTCACGACCGCCGCCGGTGGGCGGATGGTAATGCGCGAAGTGACCGGGCCGCGAGGTGACCGGACCATGGCCATGTTCGGACTCGTGCGGCTCGCCGCGATTCCGGCCGGCGCGCGCGACCAGTTGCAGCTCTCCGGTCGCTTCGCGCCGGACGCGGAGATTGCCATTGTGGAAATGGCGGCGGCCAGCGGACTGGCCCTGCTGCCCGTCGACCGCCGTGATCCCTGGCAGACCACGACATTCGGCACGGGCGAACTGATGCGTGCGGCGGTCCGGTCTGGTGCGGTCGCACTCCTGCTGGGCGTGGGTGGCAGTGCCACGAGCGATCTCGGCCTGGGCGCGCTTGCGGCGCTCGGCTTCGGTTTCCTCGATGCCCGCGGCGGGGCCGTGCATCCGCCCGTACCCGCGGCCTGGCCGCGGATCATCCGCGTCACTGGTGCCCCGCCGGCGGGCTTTCCCCCGGTGTATATCGCGTGCGATGTCACCAATCCGCTGCTTGGTCCGCGTGGGGCCGCGGCCGTGTATGGCCCGCAGAAGGGATTGCGGCCGGAGGATCACGCGCGCCTCGAGAGCGAGTCCGCGCGCCTGGCCTCGCTGTTGTGCGCCCACGCCAAGCGGCCGGAGGATTTGCGGACCGCGGCCGGGACCGGCGCGGCAGGCGGCCTGGCTTTCGGCCTGATGGCGGCGGCCGGAGCCAGGGTGCTGCCCGGTTTCGAACTGGTCTCGGCGTGGCTGGACCTGGAGCGGAGAATGGCCGCGGCCGACATCGTGATCACCGGCGAGGGCCGCTTCGACGACAGTTCACTGGAAGGCAAGGGCCCCGGCGCCATCGCCGTGCGTGCGCTGGCCCTGGGCAAGGAGGTGCACGTGTTCGCCGGGCAGGTGGCCGCCGCGCCGCGTCCCGGACTGGCGCTGCATGCCATCACCCCCGCCGGCCAGCCGCTGGCACAGGCCTTGCGCGAGACTGCGGGCAATCTTGCCATCGCGGTGCGGGCTGTTTTCTCCTGATGGATTTCATGAAAACCCACTTCCTTTTGCTGCTGCTGTTCCTTGCTCCCCGGCTTTGGGCCGAGGTGTCCGCGCCGGCGGTACCTCCGACTCCCGGCTGGAGCCATGTCGAGCTGCGCCGCGTGCCGGCCGCCGAGGCCCGGCAGGGCGTGGCGGCGGATGCGGAGTTCCTCTATGCGATCGGCAACACCGCCCTCGGCAAGTACCGCAAGAACACCGGCGAGCGCGTCGCAGGCTGGGAATGTCCTGTGGGCCGGCCGCTCACACACCTCAACGCCGGCATCATCCACGAGGGCAGGCTCTACGCGGCGCATTCGAACTATCCCGGGGTCCCGATGTTGAGCTCAATCGAGATCTGGGACACGCACACGATGCAGCACACGGGCAGCCACAGTTTCGGCCGCACCGACGGCTCGCTGACATGGATCGACCGGCGCAACGGCCGCTGGATCGCATGCTTTGCCCACTACGGCCGGAAAGGAGGCGAGCCAGGACGCGGCCCTGAGTGGACGCGCCTGGTCGAATTCGACGACGCATGGCGGCAGACGGGAGGTTGGGCCCTGCCGGCCGACCTGCTGGCCCACATTGGGGGAACCGGCTACAGTTGCTCGGGCGGAGGGGTGGGCCCCGGGGGATTCCTCTATGTAACCGGTCACGAGAACGCCGAACTCTACGTGTTGCGCTTTCCGGAGGCCGGCCCGGTGCTGGACTGGGTGGCGACGATTTCCGTCGTGGCACAAGGCCAGGCTTTTGCCTGGGATCCGGTGGAGCGGGACGTGATTCACATGCTTGGTCGCGCCAGTCGCGAAATCATCAGCGGCCGGATCGCGATCCCGCCTGAGTTTCGGGCGACCGGGACCGGCGAGGCGGTGGCGGATTCCGGGAGCCAGACACGGAAATGACCCGCCGCCCTGTAGCCCTTCTGGCGAGGGCAGCCGCACCGGTCAAATCCGGCGGCGTTACCGCCAAGTGGTTCCGTGGTTGAACCACCGAATGGGGCTTTCGATTGCGAGGCGAAAAACCGATAAAACACGCGGCTCGACATCAACCCGGCGGGCCTCACCCCTCACTCCAGACTTCGGGTCTGGCATCCCCAACCTCTCATCCCCATGCGTTACCCCAGGACTTCCTCCCTGCGCTCCGGCATCTGGTCGTTCGCGGCCTGCCTGCATCTTTTGGTATTCGGCGCCACGGCTTCTGCTCAAGTCGCCCCTGCGTCCGGCGAGGGCGCTGCTCCCGCGGCCCAAGATTCCCAAAACTCCCGGAATGATGTCGTGAGCCTCACGCCCTACCAGGTCACCAGCCAGAAGGATCTCGGCTACCTTGCCACCAACGCCTCGACGGCCACCCGCATCGCGATGCCGGTGCAGGACCTGCCTTTCAGCATTTCCATCCTCAACCAGGACTTCCTGACCGACTTGTCGCTCTTCGACAACGACAGCGCGTTCCGCTACATGCTGAACAACGACAACAACGGCAGCCCGGCGGAGCGCGAGTTCTCCCGCCAGCGCGGCTTCCAGCAGATCAAGGGATCCGCCCAGCGCAACAGCTTCCGTTTCGACGGCATCAAGGACAACTTCAACGTCGAGCGCGTCGAAATCGTGCGCGGGCCCAACTCCACCATCGTGGGCGAAGCGGATCCCGGCGGACAGATCAACTCTGTGACGAAGAAGGCGAGCCTCGACCGTTCCTTCGGGCAGGCGAACGTCACCGTCGGCTCGAACAACCTGCTGCGCACCACGATCGACTACAACCTGAGCACAAAGGTGGGCGACGTCCCGATGGCCCTGCGGATAAACGGGCTGTACCACGACGCCGACTCGTTCATCAAATACTCCCACCTCGAGCGGAAAGGCGTTGCGCTCAACTACACCGCGAACCTGACCTCGAAGACGCACCTCAATATCGATCTCGAATCGACGGATGAAACCCGGGCCGAGGAGGAAACGCTGCCCGATCGCTTCGACCAGAGCGCCGGGTTCTTCGGTGGTTTCTACAGCGGCCTGCGCGACGTGAACAATCTCGCCGTCCCCAACCCGGGCACGGTTGTGGGCGAGACCACCTACACGACGGGCGCCTACGTCTCCAATGTCTACCGCTACGACGAGGGTGGCATGCTCGGGCCCGACAACCTGCGTTCGCACGAGGCCCGTATCGCCAACCTTACCCTGGAGCAGAAACTCACAGACAACTGGTACCTGCAGCTCGCCGGCGCGCTGACCCGTGAACGGGACGCCATCCTGCAGGCCGCCCGTGGTGGCACGCTTTACGGCGCCACCGGCTGGAGCAAAAACGCCAGCGGCGTGTACGTGTACAATCCGGTCGGGAATCGTTATTTTCAGGACATCAGCTGGACCCGTGATGTGAACCAGACCTTCAACGAAAACCTGGATGCACGCATCACCAGCACCTACCAGCTGAACCTGTCCTGGACGGAGCAGACCATCACCGCGGGGGCGGAGATGTTCTGGACCACGCCGGCGACGTACCAGAGCGAGGACCTGTTCGGCGTCGACAACAAGTTCCTGGTTAACCGGGTCTACATGGACGATCTCACCGCCGATACGCTGGGCATCCAGCGCTGGCTGAGCACGCCGGGGGCTCATTGGCAGCGTCAGGCGATACCGATCAAGACCCCGAAGATCGACAACACGGGTTACTTTATCAGTGCCGTCGGCTCCTATCTGAAGGGGCGGGTGCACACCATCGTCGGCGTGCGACGGGATGAGACCACGGCGGAGACCTTTACCGGCTCCTTTGCCGATGCGGGTCGAACCCAGCCAGTCTACACCCGTTACGAGAAGGTGGACACGTCCGCCACGACGCCCCTCTATTCGATCAGCGCCTCCCCGATCAAAAACGTGTCGATCTATTACACGCACGGCGAGTCGTACAAGCCGTCGTCGGCCAGCCGTCAGACCCTCAAGACACCCTTTGACAAAAACGATCCGTACGGCCCGTCGCTGCCCCCTGAAACCGGCGAGGGCGACGAGATCGGCATGAAGTTCGATCTCTTCGAGCACAAGGTGTCCGGCACCATCGCGGCTTTCGACATCACGAAGTACAACATCACCCGCAACGTGGACCAGACCCTGGTCAAGCAGCTGTTCAACGATCCGGGTGAAGAGCGGCGGTTCCCCCTGCCGGGAGTCGACTCGCGATCCACCGGTTTCGAAGTGGAACTGATTTTCAATCCGACGGCCAACATCACCTTCATGGGCGGCTATGCCTACCTGGATGCCTACAATCTCCACGATCCCGACCCGAAACTCGTGGGCGCCCATACCGACGTCACCTACAACAACTCCGGTTACTTCCTGACGAAGTACACGGTCACCGAAGGCCGGCTCAAGGGCTTCTATGCCGGCGTGGGCGTGGTGATGCGCGGCAAACTCTACCTGCAAGGCCGCCGCCCGGGCGTGACGGATCCGGCGTATACTGTGTTCAATCCGTTCTTTGGCTACTCGACCCGCCTGCGCAACGGCTTGGAAGTCGGCGGGGCCGTGCACGTCGACAACTTGCTCAATCTGGAATACAATAAAAACTACGCGCGCATGGGCGAGCCGCGCCAGTTTCAGCTCACCGGGTTCGTGAAATTCTGAGAATTGCGCGGCAACGGAACGCCACACCCGGCGTTCCGTTGCATTGCGTGACGTTTCCGCCGGTTTGCCGCGGGTGGGAACGGTTGCTGATCCGATCCCGTGTTGCCACAGTTCCTCCGGTTTCCCTTGCTCCCCGGCCTGCTTCTGCTGGCCCTGTCGTCGGCGCCTCCGCTCGCCGCCGAGGCCGTCCTGTTGCTCGACGCCACGCAGATCGAGCGAACGGACAACATCCGGATCGCCGTCGGCCAGGTCGAAAAATCCCCGGCCAACCCGCTTTTCGGGGAGGACCGCCCGTGGGAGCCGCGTTTCGACAACCTCTATCCGAATGTGATTTGGGACGCGCAGGAGCAGCTTTTCCGGTGCTGGTACAACCTTTTCGTCGTCGAGGTGGAGGACTGGATCGGCTCGACGCCCGAACGAATGCGCTGGCTCTTCCGGCAGTCCGGGCTGGCCTATGCGACCTCCCGCGATGGCATCCACTGGGAGAAGCCGGCACTCGGACTGCTGCCGTACCGGGGCGAATCGAGCAACCTACTCCTGCGCGACATCCACGGCGCCGGGGTCTTCCGGGACGAACGCGAGCCGCGCCCCGAGCGGCGTTACAAGATGTTTTTCGTGGGTGAGAAGGACGGTCGGCGCACCACCGTCGGGGTGCGCTTTTCGGCGGACGGGCTCCACTGGAGCGACGCGCGCGAACTGGAAAACATCAAGTTGTGGGCCGACACGCACAACCACGCGTTTTGGGCCCCGACGCTGGGTCGCTATGTTGCGATCACGCGGGATTGGGACTTCGCCAACCCGGGCGCTATTTCGCGGGTTCGCCTCGTGGCACGGACCGAGAGCGAGGATTTCGAGCACTGGAGCGACCCGCAGGTCGTCCTGCGTGGACTCGACGACAACCTGCAGGTGTACGCCATGCCGGTGTTTTATCACGCCGGGGTCTACCTCGGCCTGCCGGCGATTTTCGACCTGCAGGCGGACCGCGTGCACGTCGAACTCGCGTGGAGCAAGGACACGATCACCTGGCATCGCGTCGAGCCGGGTACGCCCCTCATCGGCAACGGCGCGAAGCGGGGTGACTACGACTGGGGCTGCGTTTATCCCGCCGCCAGCCCGATCATTACGCGCGACGGCGTGAAGCTTTTCTACGGCGGGAGCAATGGCCCGCACTACGGCGAGCGCCAGGGAAGCCTCGCGCTGGCCATGTTGCGCCCTGACGGTTTTGCTGCTGCGACACCCGCGGACCCGGCCCGGGCGGGAACGGTTGAGAGCACGCCGATTTCCTTTCAGGCCGGCGACCAGTTGTTGCTGACGGCCGATACGGAAGCCACGGGTCACGTGCAGGTCGAATTGACGGACGCTGCCGGTCGCGTTCTCGCCCGGTCCGCTCCGCTGGCCGGCTCATTCACCGCACGCCCGGTGGCGTGGATAACAGCGCCGCCCGCGGAACGTCATGAAGTGCGGCTGCGCTTCACGCTCGTGGGCGCCCGGCTCTATTCCTACGAACAACAGGCCGGATCTGCGGAATCGGGAAGCCCCGTTTCGAGCGAGCCTCGATAGGCCGGCCGCAGGGTCAGCTGGTGGCCGGTGGGGGGCCGAGGGATTCCCCGCGATGAAAGTCCGGCATGAGCTTGAGTCCCGGTTCGGTCACCGGGCCGCTGGCCAGCAATTCCAGGACGGGGCGCAGCAGGGCCTTGGACATCGCGTTCGGATTGGCCACATAGCGAGCGGGTGCCGGCACCAGGTAGGAAAGGAACACTTCGTCTTCTCGGGAAATGACGGAAATATCCCCCGGCACGCGTCGTCCCATCTGGGCCAGCTGGCTGGTGACGGCCAGATAGTGATACGGGTTGGTGACGACGAGAGCCGTGGGCGGAAGTTTCTTGCCGAGTAACCGGCGGAGGACACGGCCGATGTCTGCGGTTGTGCCATCGTGCGACACCACGAGCGCCTCGGTTCCTGGGTGCCGCGATTCCCGGGCGGTCTGTTGCCAGCCCTCCTCGCCCTCGAGGTCGCCGGCCATGGACGGGTGGGAGGCAAGCAGCGCGATCCGGCGATGGCCGAGGCCGAACAGCACCCCGGCGGCGTGCCGGCAGACGGCACGGTAGTCCACGTCGCGAAAAGCCAGCCCCAGCCCGGCCGGGGTTGACCCGGCGACGATGCAGGGCACTCCGGCCCGGCTGAACCAGCGCTGCGTCACGGCATTCGACCTGACCAGGATCCAGCACCGGTGCGGGTGTTGCGTCACCAATTGACGCAATGCCGGCCCGGGGTTGGCCCGGAAATAGGCGACGCCGTGGAACACATGCAACCGGCTCCCGCGTTCACCCAGCATGGCGCGCAGTTCGTCGATCCACAGGGTCTGGTTGGGTCGAAGCCGGTGGAGCGGTTCCGACGTGAGGAGGGCGACATCCTGCGAGCCGGCCGGGTCGTCCGGCCCGGTCGGCTGGTCCGGGCTGCGCAACACCCGGTATCCGACGCCGTGCTCCGCGCTCAACAACTTCTCCCGTTGCAAGTGCACCAGCGCGGCGCGGAGCGTGTTGCGGCTGATCTGGAGCTTCTCGCACAGCAGGCGCTCGCCCGGCAGAAACTCTGGCCACGCGCCGCGCGCGATTTCCGCGCGGAGGATCGCGACGGTCTGGCTCGTCAGGGTTTGGCGCTGGGGCAGCGTGCGCATCGGGTGCCCATGTAGGCGCGCGGGGTGGGGCGGAGCCAGCCCAAACGATCCGGCGCGGCGCGAGGTTCAACCACAGGTTCCTTCGCCGGACCACCATGCCCCGGTTTACTTTCGACT
>Ga0247757_10001523_pt1 | contig 14920 bp, 12 predicted proteins | sample UWRJL126311R4_FD_180929 | JGI IMG/M metagenome (GOLD analysis project Ga0247757, IMG submission 180929) | Plant litter microbial communities from Arlington Agricultural Research Station in Wisconsin, United States - UWRJ-L126-311R-4 | ecosystem: Environmental > Terrestrial > Plant litter >... | reverse complement strand
CCTGGGCTCCTACCGCACCGCGATGCTCGACCTCGGACGCTCCGGCCAGCTCGGCCGGGCCCGCATCGAGGCGCTCGACTCGACCCTCGCGCTCGGCGACCAGGTCGTCGCGTGGTGGCGCCCCGAGCGCCAGCGCGTCGTCGCTGCCTGACCGCACCCCATCCCAGCACCACACCGCGCCCGACCCCCGGGCAACCGACATCCAGAGGAGGACAACGGTGTCCAGGTCCAACGTCTCCAGGTCCGAGAAATGGTCCGCTGCGGTCGCCCTCGCGACCGTCGCGGCCCTGCTCGCCGGGTGCACCGGCGGCACCGGCGGCAGCGGCACCACGCTGACGTTCGTCGGTTACGGCGGCGACGGCCAGCAGGCGCAGATCGACGCCTGGCAGGTGCCCTACACGAACGCGCATCCGGACGTCGCCTTCGTCAACACCTCGCCGCCCGACGTGGCCCAGGTGAAGGCGCAGGTGGAGAGCGGCGCCGTGCAGTGGGACGTGATGGCGACCGCGCCGTACGCGGCGCAGCAGAACTGCGACACGCTGTTCGAGCCGCTCGACCTGTCGGGCATCGACACGTCCAACCTCGTCGAGGGCACGGTCGGGAAGTGCTACCTCGGCAACTGGATCAACGCGACGCCGATCGCCTACCGCACCAACGCTTTTCCGGCGGGACAGGGTCCGAAGACGGTCAAGGACTTCTTCGACACGACGAAGTTCCCCGGCCAGCGCGGCATCGTCACCAACCTGCAGAACGGCATCCTGGAATACCCGCTGCTCGCCGACGGCGTCGCCCCCGACAAGCTCTACCCGCTGGATGTGGACCGGTCGCTGGACAAACTCGACACCATCCGCGACGTGACGACCTTCGCGCCCAACGTGGGGGCGCTGCAGCAGGCGGTGCAGGGCGACCAGGTCGACATGTTCCTGCTGCCCGACTCGCGGATCGTCCCACTGCTGAAACAGGGCATGGACATCACCGTGGTCTGGGACGAGACGGTCGCCTCGCTCAACGCGTTCGCGGTGCCGAAGGGGTCGCCCAACAAGGCGCCCGCCGAGCAGTTCATGTCGAGCGTGGTCCAGCCCGAGCAGGTCGCGAAGATCTCCGAACTCCTCGGCGTTGCCCCGGTCAACAAGACGGCGAAGCCGCAGCTCGATGAGTTCACCAAACAGGTGCAAGTCTATGGTCCGGCAAACACCGGCAGCACCGTCCTGCAGGACGTCAACTGGTACGCCAAGAACTTCAACGACGTCACCACCAAGCTGACCACCTGGCTGAACGGCTGACTCGCGTGTCGTCGAGCGCGTCTCGTCACGGTTCGGTCGTGGTGGCTCTGCCCTACGCTGCATCCATGGCGAACACCGGAACCGCGGGCGACGGGCCCGGCTCTGACATCCAGGCGGTCGCCCGGGTGGGTCAGATCTGCGCTCTGTTCGGGCCAGGCACGTCCGAGCTCACCGCGGCCGACGTCTCCGAGCGGCTGGGCCTCAACCGCACCACCGCATACCGGTACTGCGTCTCGATGGTCACGGCGGGCATCCTCGACCGCGGCTCGTCGAAGGGCACCTTCGCGCTCGGCGAGCTCATGCTGCGGCTCGGCATCCAGGCGATGAAGCGCCGACCGGTCGTCGACCTGGCCCCGCCGCACCTGGCGAGGCTGAGCGAGGCGACCCGGATGACCGCCGTGCTGAGCCTGTGGAGCAGCCGCGGCCCGCTGGTCACCCTCGTCGAGGAGGACCGCACGCGGCCGGCCATCGTGACCGTGCGCCCGGGCACCGTGCTGGACCGCACCGCGGCGCAGGCCAGGGTGTTCCTGGCGCATCAGCCCGACCACCGGGGTCTCGACGTGCTCGCCGAAGGGATCGGCCCCACCGAACGGGCCGAGCTAGAGGCCGCGATCTACACCGCGCGACGCACCGGCTACAGCATCACCGAGCTGCCTGGCGGGGTCATCGCGGCCGCGGCGCCCGTCTTCGGCGCCGACGGCATCGCCGCCACCGTGGGCCTGCTCGGCACCGACTCGAACGTCGACCTCTCGGCGGGATCGCCCGCCGTGACCGAGCTCCTCGCCACCACATCAGCCCTGACGAACGCCCTGACAGAAGCCCCGACAGAAGCCCTGTCAGAGGCCCCGACGGCAGCTCCGACCGACACATGACAAGGAGGCCGACGTGATCGTCCCCCGCTACGACGAGCTCCTCAAAGCCGTTCCCCCGGGATCGAGTTGGGAGGTCTTCGGCCGCGACGATCAACTCGGCACCATCAACTTCCTGACACCCGAGCGCGTCGCCGACGCGGCCCGGCTCGTCCGCACCGGACGCCGCTTCGGCCTCGACCACACGCTCACCGCCTTCGAGCCCTACCCGACGGGCACCCGGCGGCCGCTGGAACACCACCTGTTCTCGACGAACACCTGGCATCGCGACGACTGGGTCGACTCGCTCTACCTGCAGTCCTCGTCGCAGATCGACTCCCTGCGCCACATCGGCCACCCGGAGCACGGCTTCTACAACGGCCTGCGGCCCGACCAGAACACGCAGGACTCGACGGCGCTGGGCGTGCACGCGTGGGCGGCTGCGGGCATCGCGGGTCGGGGCGTGCTGCTCGACGTGCCGCGCTGGTTCGCCCGCCGCGGAATGGATTACGACGCGGGGCAGACGCTGCCGATCGACGCGGCGATGCTCGACGAGGTCGCCGAGTCGCAGGGCGTGTCCTGGGAGGGCGGGGAGCTGCTGCTGCTGCGCACCGGATGGGCGGAGCAGTACCTCGCCAAATCGCCGGCCGAGAGGGCGAGCAGCCCCTGGCGCCAGGCGCCCGGTCTGGCCCAGCGCGAGTCGACCGTGCGATGGCTGTGGGACCACGAGATCGCGCTCATCGCGGCCGACAACCTCGCCGTCGAGGCAGACCCGGTGCTCGACTCCGACTTCCGCTACCCGGGTGAGACGCGCCCGGCCACCGGGGTCGATCACAGCGGCATGCTGCACCGCCCGCTCATCGCGCTGTTGGGCATGGCGCTCGGCGAGCTCTGGCGCCTCGACGAGCTGGCCGCCGACTGCGACGCCGACGGCGTCTACGAGTTCTTCGTGACCTGCAAGCCCCTCAACCTCGTCGGCGCGGTCGGCTCACCGCCGAACGCGATCGCGATCAAGTAGGTCCCCCGAAAGAGCTGCGCCGACCCACCCCTGGCGGATGCCACGATGACTGCAGGACCGAGGGGCGGGGGACGGGGGATGCGGGTGACGATCCAGCTGGCCGATGTTCTCGCGGATTTCGTTGGGGCAGAATCAAACTCAGATGTCACCGCCGTGGAGCGGCGGCTGCGGGCACCCGTCCGCGTGGCCGTGCGGGGCCGCCGCGGTGTCGGCCGCGCCACGGTGGCAGCCGCGCTGTCCGGCTGCGGGGTGGCGGTGACGGACCGGGACTCGGACGCGGAGGTCCGGGTGGTGGTGATCGCCGAGACGGTGACCGCCGACGACCGTGCGCTGCTGACCGGTGCGCCGGTGCCGACGCTGGTGGTCCTCAACAAGGCCGATCTGGGTGGGCCGAGCCCGGCGGGCCCGCTCGCCGAGGCGGACGAGACGGCCGCGTGGTGGGGTGCGGCGCTGGGCTTGCCGGTGGTGCCCCTGATCGCGCTGCTGGCCTCGGTCGAGCTGTCCGGTGAGCACCTCACCGCCTTGCGCGCGCTGGTCGCCGCCCCCGCCGATCTCGCGTCGGTGGACGCGTTCGTCGGCTGCACACACCCGGTACCGGCGCCGGTACGCCGCGACCTGATCGACCGGCTGGACCGTGTCGGCTTGGCGCACGCGATCCTGGCCATGACGCAGGGACCCGCCGACGGGGTCACCGCGCGCTTGCGGGCGGTGAGCCGCATCGACGCGGTCCTCGCCGCGCTCGCCGACGTCGCTGCGCCGGCCCGGTACGCCCGGGTGCGCGCAGCGCTGCGGACGCTGCGGGTGCTGGCCACCCGCACCGGCACCGGCGAGCGGCTCGCGGCACTGCTGGACGGCGACGAGGTCGCGCTCGCGGTGATGACGGCCGCGGTCGACGTCGTCGAGGCGCGCGGCGCACCGGTCGACCACGGCAGCGAGGCGGACGCACACTCGCGCCGGGCGGCGCTCTGGCAGGCCCGCGCCGGCGCGCCGCTGGACGTTCTGCACCGCAGGTGCGCCGCCGACATCGCCCGCGGCAGTCTGCGTCTGCTCGGCGGCGGCCGTCGTGCCTGAAGCCGCCGCGCCTGTACTTGTCGCCGGCCCGGCGCGTGCCGGCGTCAGTAGCCTGTTGGCCCGGTTGCGCGACCGGATGCCCCGGTTCCGCTTCGTCGAGTCGCACGAGATCGCTGACAGCACAACGTCGTTCGTGCCGTCAGCGCTGGTTCTCGTGGTGTCGGCCACCGCCCCGATCGGCGTCGTGGACTGCGCCGCCGCGCTCACGTGGGCCGCCCACACCGACGCGGTCATCGGGGTGGTCAACAAGATCGACGACCATCGGGCCTGGCGGCAGGTGCTCGCCGCGGATCGCGCCCTGCTCGCCGCGCACGCACCGCGCCTGGCCGGTGTCGCCTGGGTCGGGGCTGCCGCCGCACCCCGGCTGGGAACCGCACAGCTCGACGCCGTGGTCGCGGCGCTTGATCGCGAACTGTCCGACCCCGACCTGGCGCGGCGCAACGACGCCAGGGCACGGCAGAGCGTCGCCGCCGCCGTGCGGGCCGAGCAGGCGCAGTGGCGGCACCGTCTGCACCGGGAGCGGTTGGACCTGACCTCCGCCGCGCGGCGGGCAGGCACGGATCTGCGGGCCGAACTGCAGGTCGAGGCCCGCACCGCGACCTCGCGCACCCGGTCGGCGGTGGTCGCGCGGATGCGCCGCCGCTGGGCCGAGGTGCTCGACCAGATCGACGACGAGATCGCCGGCCGCATCGCCGCGCTGGGCGACCTGCCGCCTGCCTCGGCACCCGCGGTGCGTCCGCCCGATCCGCCGCCCCGTTCCCGCCGGCTGGAGACGCAGCTGATGGTGGTGCTGGGCGCCGGGTTCGGCGTGGGGGTCGCGCTGATGGTGGCCCGGCTGGCCGGGATGCCGATCGCCGGCCTGGTGCCCGGGGTCGCGGTGGCCGCGTGGGTGGTGCGGGCGCGGGCGGTGCTGCACGACCGGGCGGTGCTGGATCGTTGGGTCGTCGACGCCGTCGAGCTGTTGCGGATCGAGCTGCTCGATCGGGTGTCGACGCGGCTGCTGGAGGTGGACGCCGCGCACACCGCCCTGATGCACCGGGCCGGCCTCGACACCCGCCCGGCCGGACCCCGATCCACCGTTACCGGTCGGTAGCTGGCGGAAACCCGGTCATCTGAATCGTTCCTGTGAGTGATCGGACACGGTCCGGCATATCCGCGGGTGTGTCACCCGGGTTAACCTCAGTTTTCGACACTTTTCAGAACAGATGTTCAGTACGTTCAGGGAGCCTCGTCGGGCCACGCGCAGAACAGTGCAGGAGATAACACGCCTATGACCGCAGCGACCATTCCGGGACTGGAGTCCGCACCGACCAAACACGAGGGCCTGCTGGCCTGGGTCAGGGAGGTCGCCGAGCTGACCCAGCCGGATCGGGTCGCGTGGGCCGACGGCTCCGAGGAAGAGTACGAGCGCCTGTGCGCCCACCTGGTCGAGGCGGGCACCTTCCAGAAGCTGAATTCGACCAAGAAGCCGAACTCCTACCTCGCGCTGTCGGATCCGTCCGACGTCGCCCGCGTCGAGTCGCGCACCTTCATCTGCAGCCGGCGGGAGATCGACGCGGGGCCGACCAACAACTGGATGGACCCGGCCGAGATGCGGGAGCTGCTGACCGAGCTGTACCGCGGCAGCATGCGGGGCCGCACGCTGTGGGTGGTGCCGTTCTGCATGGGGCCGGTGGACGCCGAGGATCCCAAGCTGGGCGTCGAGATCACCGATTCCGAGTACGTCGTGGTGTCGATGCGCACCATGACGCGGATGGGGTCGGCGGCGCTGGAGAAGATGGGTGACGACGGCTTCTTCGTCAAGGCGCTGCATTCGATCGGCGCGCCGCTGGAACCCGGTCAGCAGGACGTCCCGTGGCCATGCAACGACACCAAATACATCACCCACTTCCCTGAGACCCGCGAGATCTGGAGCTACGGCTCCGGCTACGGCGGCAACGCGCTGCTGGGCAAGAAGTGCTATTCGCTGCGCATCGCCTCGGCGATGGCCCACGACGAGGGCTGGCTCGCCGAGCACATGCTGATCCTCAAGCTGATCTCCCCGGAAGACAAGGCGTACTACATCGCCGCGGCGTTCCCGTCGGCGTGCGGCAAGACCAACCTCGCGATGCTGCAGCCCACCATTCCGGGGTGGCGCGCCGAGACCGTCGGCGACGACATCGCCTGGATGCGCTTCGGCAAGGACGGCAGGCTCTACGCCACCAACCCCGAATTCGGCTTCTTCGGCGTCGCGCCAGGCACCAACTGGAGCAGCAACCCGAACGCGATGAAGACCATCGCCGCGGGCAACACCGTCTTCACCAACGTCGCCAAGACCGACGACGGTGACGTCTGGTGGGAGGGCCTGGAGGGCGAACCCGACCACCTGATCGACTGGAAGGGCAACGACTGGATCCTGCGGGAGTCCGAAAGCAAAGCGGCTCATCCGAATTCGCGCTACTGCACGCCGATCGCGCAGTGCCCGACGCTGGCGCCCGAGTGGGACGACCCGCAGGGTGTGCCGATCTCGGCGATTCTGTTCGGCGGCCGCCGCAAGACCACCGTGCCCCTGATCACCGAGGCCCGCGACTGGCAGCACGGCGTCTTCATCGGCGCCACGCTGGGCTCCGAGCAGACCGCCGCGGCCGAGGGCAAGGTCGGCACCGTGCGCCGCGATCCGATGGCCATGCTGCCGTTCCTGGGCTACAACGTCGGCGACTACTTCCAGCACTGGATCGACATCGGCAAGAAGGCCGACGAGTCCAAGTTGCCGAAGGTGTTCTTCGTCAACTGGTTCCGCCGCGGCGCCGACGGCCGGTTCCTGTGGCCCGGATTCGGCGAGAACAGCCGTGTGCTCAAGTGGGCGATCGACCGCATCGAGCACGAGGCCGACGGGACGTCCACGCCCATCGGCATCGTGCCGAGTGCCGCTGACCTCGACCTGTCGGGTCTCGACGTGTCCGCCGCCGATGTGGACGAGGCGCTGCAGGTCAACCCGGAGGAGTGGCGCAAGGAGCTGCCCCTGATCGAGGAGTGGTTCTCCTTCGTCGGGGAGAAGCTGCCCACCGGCATCAAGGACGAGTTCGACGCGCTGAAGACCCGGCTGGCCGAGGCGTAGCAGCCCTCAGGCGTCGAGGCGCTCCCGCAGGACGGTCGACACGATGTGCTCGGCGATCGCCAGCGACGATGTCGCCCCCGGCGACGGCGCGTTGCGCAGGTGGATGACCCTGTCGGTGCCGGTGATCACGAAGTCGTCCTCGAGGCTGCCGTCGGCGTGCATCGCCTGGGCGCGGATGCCGCGCGGTCCGCGCTCGACGTCGTCGACCGTCACCGCGGGCACGTACTTCTGCGCCTCCCGCACGAACGCGGTGCGACTGAGCACGGTGCGCCCCTCGCGGGCCGCCGCGGCGGTGTTGCGCGCGGCGAACCGCCAGAAGCCGGGGAAGCCCGCGACCCCGGCGACGTCCCTGGCCGACCAGCCGGCCCGCGTGTAGGCCTCCCGCCCCGGTGCCAGAAAAGCGTTGGGGCCCAGGCTCACCCGGCCGTCGACGTGTTTCGTCAGATGCACACCCAGGAACGGGTAGCGGGGGTCGGGCACGGGATAGATGAGCCCGTTCACCATGTCCGACTTCGCCGCGTCGAGCAGGAAGTAGTCCCCGAAGAAGGGCACGATGCGCGGCGACGCGCTCTCGCCGGACAGCCGGGCGACGCGGTCGGACTGCAGTCCTGCGCAGGTGATCACGACATCGTGGGCGGTACCGGCGCCAGCCGCGGTCACCACGACCTCACGGCCGCGCCGCTGGATCGCGGTCACTTCGCGGTCGAGCAGCACCGAGCCGCCCGCGGCGGTGATGTCCGTGGCCAGCGCCTCGGCGACCGCGGGGTAATCCACGATGGCCGTCGACGGCGAGTGCAGCGCGCTGAGCCCCCGGGCGTGGGGTTCGATGTCGGTGATCTCGCCGGCGGTGAGCATGCGCAGACCGGGAACTCCGTTGGCGACGGCTCGGCCGTGGATGTCGGTCAGGCGCTGCTGGTCGGCTTCGGTGTGGGCGACCACGATCTTGCCGCATTCGGAGAAGCGAATTCCGTTCTGCGCGGCGTACTCTCGCAGCAGGAGTACCCCGCGACGGCACAGCTTGGCCTTCAGGCTGCCGGGTGCGTAGTACAGGCCGGCATGCACCACGCCGCTGTTGTGCCCGGTCTGATGGCGCCCGACGGCGGTTTCCTTCTCGAACAGGGTGACCCGGGCGCCGTCGAGCGATGCCAGCAGTTCGCGTGCCACCGCCAGCCCGATGATCCCGCCGCCCACCACGGCGACGCGTTTCGCGGCCATGCCGGGATCCTCTCACCTGCCGGCGGTCGCGCGCGCGACTTCCGACGTCATCTTGACACCTGTCAAGTGGGTCGACGTATTCTCACCCTATGCAGATCCGCGACACCGCCGTTGCCTCTCCCGACAAACCCGCCGTGATCATGTACCCGTCGGGCACCGTGGTGACGTTCGGCGAGCTGGAAGCGCGGGCCAACCGGCTGGCGCATCTGTTCCGCGACGCCGGCCTGGTCGAGGGCGACGCGGTCGCGATCCTGATGGAGAACAACGAGCACATGCACGCGGTGATGTGGGCCGCGCGCCGGGCCGGCCTCTACTACGTGCCGATCAACACCCACCTGACCGCTGCCGAGGCCGCCTACATCGTCGACAACAGCAGCGCCAAGGCGATCGTCGGCTCGGGCGGGCTCGTGGACACCCTCACCGGACTGGCAGCCGAACTGCCCGGCGGCCTGCCGGCCTTGCGTATCATCGCCGACGGAGCCATCGACGGTTGGCAGAGCTACCCGGAATGCGTTGCTGGTCAACCGGATACGCCGATCGACGACGAGATCGAAGGCGACCTGCTGCAGTACTCCTCGGGAACCACCGGACGGCCCAAGGGCATCAAGCGGGCGCTGCCGCAAGTGCCGCCGTCGGAATCACCCGGTCTGATGTCCGCGCTGGTGTCCTTCTGGATGCACCCCGACGCCGTCTACCTCAGCCCCGCCCCGCTGTATCACACCGCGCCGTCGGTCTGGTCCATGCAGACCCAGGCGGGCGGCATCACCACCGTGGTGATGGAGAAGTTCGACGCCGAGGGTGCGCTGGACGCCATCGCGAAACACCAAGTGACACATGGTCAATTCGTGCCCGTCATGTTCACCCGCATGCTGAAGCTGCCCGACGACGTCCGGCGGCGCTACGACGTGTCGAGCCTGCAGCGGGTGATGCACGCGGCCGCGCCGTGCCCGGTGGAGATCAAGAAGCAGATGATCGACTGGTGGGGTCCGATCGTCGACGAGTATTACGCCTCCTCCGAGGCGCACGGATCGACGATCATCTTCGCCGAGGACTGGCTGACCCATCCCGGGTCGGTCGGCAAGCCGATGGGCGGTGCCGTGCACATCCTCGACGAGGACGGCACCGAGCTGCCCGCAGGCACACCTGGTGAGATCTACTTCGAGGGCGGTTTCGACTTCGAGTACCTCAACGACCCGGACAAGACCAGCAGGTCGCGAGACGCGCGCGGCTGGAAGACCGTGGGCGACATCGGTTATCTCGACGACGAGGGCTACCTCTACCTGACCGACCGCAGGCACCACATGATCATCTCCGGCGGGGTCAACATCTACCCGCAGGAGGCCGAGAACCTCCTCGTGACCCATCCGAAGGTGATGGACGCGGCGGTGTTCGGCATCCCCGACGAGGAGATGGGCCAGCGGGTCGCGGCCGTCGTCCAGACCGTCGACCCCGCCGACGCCACCCCCGCGTTCGCCGACGAGCTGATCGCGTGGCTGCGCGACCGGCTCGCCCACTACAAGTGCCCGCGGTCGATCGCGTTCGAGTCGCAGCTGCCGCGCACCGACACCGGCAAGCTGTACAAGCAGGAGCTGATCGCCAGGTACTCGGGCTAGCGCCGCCGCTCACTCGTCAGCGCTGCCGCGGTGCGGCGTGATTCAGCGCTGCCGCTCACTCATCAGCGCTGCCGCGCAGGCCGGATGATCATCTCGTTCACATCCACCTCCGCCGGTTCCCCGATGGCGTAGGAGATGGCGCGCGCGATCGCGGCGGGCGGGATCGCCGCGGCCCGGTAGTCCCGCATCGCCGCCACCGCGCCCGCGTCGGTGATCGTGTCGGCCAGCTCGGATTCCACGACACCCGGCGAGATCGTGGTGACCCGGATCGAGGGGTCCAGTTCGATGCGCAACCCCTCGGTGATCGCCCAGGCCGCGTACTTGCTCGCGCAGTACACCGCCCCCGTCGGCACCACCTGGTGCGCACCGATGGAGGCCACGGTGACGTAGTGCCCGGCGCCTTGGCGCTGGAAGTGCGGGAGGGTGGCGGCGATGCCGTTGAGCAGGCCACGCACGTTGACGTCGATCATCTGGTCCCACTGGTCGACCAGCAGCGCGTCGAGCCGGGACAGCGGCATGACACCGGCGTTGTTGACGATGGCGTCCAGCCGCCCGTGCGCGTCGACGACAGCGTCGACACAGCCGGCGACCGCTGCCCGGTCGGTCACGTCGAGCTCGCGGGTCTCGATGCTGCCGCCCTGCCCGGTCACCCGGTCGGCGAGGTCCCGCAGCCGGTCGGTCCGGCGGGCCGCGGCGATCACGTGGTGGCCGTCGGCGGCCAACTGTTCGGCCACGGCCCCCCCGATCCCGCTGCTGGCCCCGGTGACGATGATGATCTTGGTGTCGGTCATGAGATTCAGCGTCGCCGTCGCGCCCGCGCGCAGCCAGGGTGCGATACACCCTGCCTCCGCCGCCGCGACTTCTTACCCTGGACAGGTGACCGAGCTGGGGGAGTACCTGAAGAGCCGGCGGGCGGTTCTGCGTCCCGCCGACGTCGGGTTGACCAGTACGGGTGTGCGCCGGGTCCCCGGCCTGCGCCGCGAAGAGGTGGCGCTGCTCGCGGGAGTCAGCGTCGACTACTACGGCCGCCTCGAGCAGGGCCGGGAGCGCACGCCCTCGGTGCAGGTGGTCGACGCGCTGGCCGCCGCGCTGCGCCTCGACGACGACGGCAGGGCCCACCTGTTCGCGCTCGCGCGACTGACGCCGCGCGCCGCACGGGCCCGGGTGTCCGAACGGGTCGAACCAGGGCTGCTGCGCCTGATGGCCGCGTGGCCGGACAATCCGGCACTGGTCTACAACAGGGCCTACGACATCCTGGCGGCCAACCCGTTGGCCACCGCGCTGTTCGGTGACCTCGGTGCGGTGGGCAACCTGATGCTGCTGGTGTTCAACGATCCGCGGGCCCGCGCCTTCTACGCCGACTGGCAGGAGGTGGCGGCGGATTCGGTCGCGGGGTTCCGGATGGCCTACGGCTCTGCTCCCGACGACCCGCGCGCTCGGGCCGTGCTGGCCGAGTTGCTGACCGGCGAGGATTTCCTGTCGCTCTGGGAGCGCCGCGACGCTCGACGGAAGTGCTTGGCGCGCAAGACCTTCTGCCATCCGGAGGTGGGCACCGTGACGTTGAACATGCAGACCTTCGACGTCCGTTCGGCGCCGGGGCAGGAGCTCATCGTCTACGACGCCGAGCCGGGCAGTCCCAGTGCCGACGCGCTGGCGCTGCTGGGCAGCATCGCCGCCACGAGTGCGGAGCGCGGCTAGCTGAGATGTCGGGCGAACGCGGTCGCGAGCACCTCGCACTGGCTGTCGAAGAACGCGCGCGAGACGTCGGCGCGCGGCGCGATGCCATCGAACCCGTGGAAGGCACCCGGCACCACCATCACCTCGCACGGCACCCCGGCGGCGCGCAACCGCTGCGCGTAGGCGAGGTCCTCGTCGTGGAACAGGTCGAGCGTGCCGACCCCGATCCAGGTGGGCGGTAGACCGGTGAGGTCGTCGCGGCGGGCCGGAACCGCGATGTCGCGGTCGGCGTCCCGCAGGTAGGCCTGCCACCCGAAGCGGTTGCTCGACTGGCTCCACAGCCGGTGGCCGGGATTGTCGAGGTCGGTGCGCTGGGTCGTCCTGTCGTCGAGCATCGGGTACACCAGCACCTGGGCGACGACGGGCAGCTCGCCGCGGTCCCGCACGTGCAGGGCGAGCGCGGCGGTCAGCCCGCCGCCGGCGCTCGCGCCGCCGATGGCCACCCGATCCGGGTCCACGCCGGGCAGGGTGGCCAGCCAGGACAACGCGGCGTAGCAGTCGTCGACCGCGGCCGGGTAGGGGTGTTCCGGGGCCAGGCGGTAGTTGACCGCGGCCACCGTCGCGCCCAGTTCCCTCGCGTATCGCCGGCAGAGGTCGTCGTCCTGCGCGGCGTGACCGGTGACGTAACCGCCGCCGTGCATCCACAGCAGCGCCGGTCCCGAGGCCGGCCGGTCCGGTGGCCGGTGCAGCCGGACCGTCACCCCGCACTCCAGCGTCAGCACCTCGACGCCGCGCGGAGTGTGGCGCCACAGCAACCGCGACGCGGCCCGGACGAACGGCAGCGTGACCGGGGTGATCATCTGCCTGGGCAGCAGGCGGGCACTCGAGCGCAGCTCGGGGTGGAAATCCGGGGCTTCTCTCTTGCCGGGCACGAGACACATTGTGCACCGGCGGGATTCGGGTGAGAGCGGGAAACGGGTCGGCCGCGGCACCGGCACCGCGTCGCCGGGGGCGAAACGCAGTAGACAGATTGTCGGCGAATGTCTGTTTGCATTCCGATACCGGGGGTACGGTAACGCCCATGTCGGAACGGCCGGACATCCGGTATCCCGGGCCAACGCTGACCACCCGCGTGCAGTGGGTACTCAACGCCGGCCCGGGTGATTATTTGCTGGCAGCCAGCGTGGCCAGCGCATCCCTGCCGGTCATCGGCAAGCATCTCGAACCCCTCGGCGCCCTGACCGCGGCCGGGATCTGGGGTGCGCGGCACGCTCCCGACTTCCTCGGGGCCACCGTCCGGTCGCTGTTCGCCCCGCGCGACGGCGAGCGCAAGAAGCGCGACCGCGACTGCACCAACGAGGTCACCCGATCCGCGCTGCGCGGCGTCGTGGCGGCCAAGGACCTCGACATCGAGTGGCCCGCCGCGCAGCGGGTGCCGCCGGTGTGGAGGGTGCGTGAGCACCGCCGCCACGTACACCGCACCTCGGTGCGGTACGGCCCCCTGCCCACCCAGCTGCTCGACGTGTGGCGTCGTGACGACCTGCCGGCCCAGCCGGCCCCGGTGCTGATCTTCGTCCCCGGCGGCGCGTGGGTGCACGGCAGTCGAACCCTGCAGGGCTACGCCCTGATGTCGCACCTGGCCGAGATGGGTTGGGTCTGTCTGTCGATCGACTACCGGGTCGCCCCCCACCATCCGTGGCCGGCGCACCTGACGGATGTGAAGACCGCGATCGCCTGGGCGCGGGCCAACGTCGACAAATTCGGCGGCGACCGCGACTTCGTGGCGATCGCCGGGACCTCGGCGGGCGGGCACCTGGCGGCGCTGGCGGGTCTGACGGCCAACGACCCGGAGATGCAGGGCGATCTGCCCGAGGGCTCGGACACCTCGGTCGACGCCGTGGTCGGCATCTACGGCCGCTACGACTGGGAGGACCGTTCGACCGTCGAGCGGGTCCGGTTCGTCGATTTCCTGGAGCGCGTCGTCGTGCGGCGGTCGATCGCCGAGCACCCCGACATCTTCCGCAAGGCCTCGCCGATCGCGCGGGTGCACGCGGAGGCGCCGCCGTTCCTCGTCATGCACGGCACCGGGGACAGCGTGATCCCGGTGGCGCAGGCGCGCAGCTTCGTCGAGCGGCTCACCGAGGTGTCGCGGTCGGTGGTCAGCTACATCGAGCTGCCCGGCGCCGGACACGGCTTCGACATGACCGACGGCGCGCGCACGGGTGCGGCCGCCACCGCAATCGGGTTGTTCTGCAACCACATCCACCGAAACAGAAGTCTCATCGGAGCCAAAGAGGTTATATAGACACCTCGACAGAAGAGGTGTTGCGACGGTGAAGAGGCTTCGCGGGTGGGATGCCGTCCTGCTCTACAGCGAGACGCCCAACGTCCACATGCACACGCTGAAGCTGGCGATCATCGATCTCGAGGGTCTCGGCGGGGCGACGTTCGGGGTCGAGGAACTCCGAAAAGTGCTGCACGGCAGGCTGTACAAGCTCGACCCGTTCCGGTACCAGTTGATCGACATCCCGTTCAAGTTCCACCATCCGATGTGGCGGGAGAACGCCGAAGTCGACCTCGAGTATCACGTGCGGTCCCACCGGGTCGACGCGCCCGGTGGGCGGCGGCAGCTCGACGAGGCGGTGGGCCTGCTGGCGAGCACCCCGCTGGACCGCAGCCGGCCGCTGTGGGAGATGTATCTGATCGAGGGGCTGGCCGGCGGGCGGATCGCGGTGCTCGGCAAGATCCACCACGCCCTGGCCGACGGGGTCGCCTCGGCGAATCTGCTTGCGCGCGCGATGGATCTGGCGGTCGGGCCGCAGGCCGACCGGGACTCCTACGCCACCGACCCGGCCCCGACGCGCGGGGAGCTGATGCGCTCGGCGTTCGGCGACCATCTGCGCCAGATCCGGCGGTTCCCGTCGGTGGTGCGCTACACCGCTGCGGGCGTGCGCCGGGTTCGGCAGAGTCCGCACAAGCTCTCGCCCGAGCTCACCCGCCCGTTCACCCCGCCGCCGACGTTCATGAACCACATGCTCGACGAGACGCGGCGGTTCGCCACCGCCACCCTGGCGCTGGCCGACGTCAAGGAGACGGCC
>Ga0247757_10001522_pt1 | contig 14924 bp, 5 predicted proteins | sample UWRJL126311R4_FD_180929 | JGI IMG/M metagenome (GOLD analysis project Ga0247757, IMG submission 180929) | Plant litter microbial communities from Arlington Agricultural Research Station in Wisconsin, United States - UWRJ-L126-311R-4 | ecosystem: Environmental > Terrestrial > Plant litter >... | reverse complement strand
CCTAAAGAGAAGGACTTTTCCTACGATATCTTTGGTTGAACCCAGCGCTTCCGCCGCAGCGTACCAGGCAAGAGAATTTGTAAACTGGTACTCACATACCAGAATATCAAGCCATCCATCATTATCATAATCCCAAAACCAGGTTGGAAATGTTTGGCTATGATTTTTAGTAAGACCCGCTTCTTCGGATACATCCTTAAACAATAATTTTCCGCCCTTTCCTTCGTTCTTTAGCAGGATTTTCTTTCCGTTTAACGTGGAAATAAAAATGTCCATCCAACCATCATTATCATAATCTCCTGACGTTACTCCTTTGACAAACGCTACAATCGCTGTATTGCATTGATCAGCCAGATTAGTAAAAGTGCCATTCTTGTTATTGATATAAAGTTCACAAGGGTGTTTAACCGTATCGGAACTGGTTTCATTGCCAATGAATACATCTAACCAGCCATCATTATTAAAATCAGCCCATGTTGCCGTTTGCGTGGGATGAAAAGAAAGCAGGCCACTTTCTTTTGTTACATCTGTAAAAGTTCCATCACCATTATTTCTGAGCAAGGAATTCGGTTCTTTGCCATATTCCTTTTTCCACCCGCCCCTCAACACAAAAATATCCTTGAAACCATCGTTGTTATAATCAGTTTGTAGAATATTTAAACCGCCGGTAAATTGTGCAATGCCCGATGAGACTGACACATCGTTAAACGTTCCATCTCCCTTGTTTCTAAAAAAACTCATTTTGTCATCAAGATCCCAGCTACTCAGTACAATGTCAAGATAGCCGTCGTTATTAAAATCATCAACAATGCTGCCTCCTGCCATGGTTTTTTTGTCTAACCCCAGGTCCGCTGCGATGTCTACAAAAGGTTTGAAGTTTCTGACTGTATCAGGAAGTAATTTCAGCAAATACCCGGCAGGAACTTCCGACGGGTATCCGCCAATTGTCATGTAAGCTATGTTTAACAGCCACCTGGCTTCGAGATTTCGTGGGTTGGATTTCAAAATTGCCTCGTAGCGTTTTATTGCTTCTTGTGAGCCATATTTATCTTTGTGCACGCCCGCAGATGAAATAGGAAAAATGCAGGAGGCAGCCGAATGACCGTGGAGGCAATTTGTTTTTTCACCAAGCCTCAGGTAAGACAAAGCCAGCTGCGATAATACCCTGTCTTTATCAAACACGTCGCCTTCCTGGCTTGTTTTAAGAAGTCCTTCATATACCTCTATCGCCTTTTGCTCTTCTCCCAACTTGAGAAAGGCCATTCCAAGAGCGTTTTTTAAATCAAATAACGCATAGGGGTCATGAGTAAGTTGAATTAAGGAATCAAAATGAACCTTCTGAGCCGCAGGGCAAAAAGAATTACCGGCCGTACTTGCTTCTTTTGCGGCCTTTCGTAGAAGTAAAACCATTTCCCCATTCTCTGATGTAGTTGAATTACACGAACTAATCAGCAGGAATAGTAGTATGTTCTTTAAAATAGTTTTCACAGATTCAATTGTTGTGCAATGGTGACTTCATAAACAAAATCTAAGGCTTCCTGATCCGAAAAACCCTCAGCGAGTCATTATTCACGGCTACCAGCAAAATTTTATTTCGCTCAGACAAAGCAACCAATTTCATGGCTTTTACGTCGCCATCAACAATAAAGCCGCTTTTGGTTGACAGTACAGGCTTAAAAACCTTTTCTCTTGTTCCCTTCAGGAACAATCCATACGATGCGTCATATCTTCCAGTCGTGACTTCTTCCTGGTATTCATTGCCTGCAATGATTAAATCTTTGTAGCCGTCATCGTCTACATCGTCACAAACAATAGCATTAATGGGAGAAAATTGAGCTTCTACAGGCAGTGGATGCTTTATAAATTTTCCATTGCCCATATTTTCAAGCCAACAACTGCGTGTTTCATCACAGCTTAATTGCAATAACCCCTTCCTTTTTTCAATTGGATAAATATCCTCGAAAGACGCTTTTGAATAATCCTCAGAATAAAGGAATTGCTTTTTTATGGCCGGAACCTGTTCAGCAAACATACTTCTGCTGATAGCAGGATAAGCATGCTTTTTGCCATCCTTGCCTTTGATGTAATAGAAAAATATAGGATCTACACTGCCATTCCCATCAAGATCTTTGGCAAACAACTGCATGGGCTGATCTTTCGAAACATTGTAAGTACAATTCAAACCCAGGTTGCCCGCAATAACATCTTCGTCGCCATCATTGTCAATATCGGCTACTGCAAGACTGCGCCACATTCCATTCATTTCATTAAGACCGGTGTTTGCCGTAACCTCCTGGAGCTTACCATGAACGTTTTTAAAAAACCGAACCGGCATCCATTCGCCGGCAATGATCAAATCGGGAAGTTTGTCCTTATCAAGATCAACCCATGCAGATGACGTGATCATGCCAGCGCTTTCCAGAGAAGGGCAAACCTGGGCGGTGACATCGGAAAAAATCCCGTTCTTGTTTTGAAGAATGAAACTACGGGGAGATAGCGGGTACTTCGCCGATACTCTTCCACCGATAAACAAATCCAGATCTCCGTCGCCGTCATAATCACCTGCGGACACAGCTCCTGCAATAAGCCTTACATCAGATGGGATCGAATTTTTATTCTGCGTGAAATTTCCCTTACCATCGTTAATGAACAGCTTAGGCTCAAAGGCAGAAGAATTTTCAGGTTGTTGTGAATCCCCATAACTAATCAACAAATCAAGGTCCTTGTCATTATCAGCGTCAAACAAAAGGCAATCCATATCCTCCCCCGGCTTTCTCGCGCTGTCAGTAAGATTTTTCGATGAGAATAATCCTTTGCCTTCTTGTGTAAACAGCTTTCCCGAAAAATTCGCGGCACCTCCCACAAAAAAATCAATTGAACCGTCACCATTAATATCGCCGCTTGTAATAAAAGGCCCGAGTTGCGAAAATTTTTGGGGCAATAATCTCTGGGAAGCAAAATCGTTAAAAGGATATTCTGTATGGCGATATTGAATGCCGGATGACGAAGTAATGTCGTTAAATAAAAAAACAGAATCACTGCCTGATGCCTGATGTATCGATGAACCCTCAGATTCGGCAAGAACCAGCGTCCTGTCTGAAGCAACATTTGTCCAAACTGCTTTTTTTCCATTTGGCCAGACAGCAATCACTGAATCAATTGTAGTATTCGGACCAACGCCAAAAATCAAGTCCTGATCCACCGAAGAATAATAACCTCTTACCGGGTTCTCCTCCTGCATCTGGATCATGCCTTTATTATATACCAAAACTTTAGTACCGAAACCATGCTTGTTTCTTTCGCTTCCTTTCAAAGCTAATTTCAGGTAATGGGATTGTATCGTCTGAGATTTCCTGTTCGTGTTATTTATGAACACGAACGCTTCTTTATTGATATTATTTACGATAAGATCAAGATCACCATCACTATCGAGATCAGCATAAGCAGCACCGTTTGATAAGGAAGGTTCATTAACACCGGCTTGTTCAGAGCTGTCTTTAAAAAATAAATCATGATTATTAATGAATAAATAATTACTGAGATTTACAGCATGCAGGCTGGCGAGCTTTTCCTGCAGGGTCTTTTTCTGCTTTTTTTTATCCGAAATTGCGGCAAATGTCTGGTTGCTAAACTCCAGAAAATCTGCATTGATAAAATCTCTGCCAACCCCATTTGTAATATGCATGTCTTTCCATCCGTCATTATTAAAATCGGCAAGCAAAACACTCCAGCTCCAATCAGTTTGAGATATACCTGCTAATTGGCCTATCTCACTAAAAAATGGCAACGAGGCTGCCCCCTGCGATCGATTTCCGTTATTTAACTGCAACATGTTTCGCACAAATTCCGGTTCATATCCGCTCCAGCGTTCTGACTGGTAGCGTTCGTAGTTCATGAATGAGTACGATGTTTTTTTTCGTTCGTTGTACTCGGGTAGCATGTCCAATGTTACAATATCAGAAAGACCATCATTATTCAGGTCTGCAGCATCTACCCCCATACTTGAATAACTTTGATGTCGCAAGGATCTGTCAATACAATTGGTAAAGGTTCCGTTTTTGTTGTTTAGCCATAGATCATCGTTTGATATAAAATCATCTGCAACATAGATATCAGGCCATCCATCATTGTTAAAATCGCTGACTGTTACACCTAATCCATAACCATCTTCTTTAATGCCTGCTTCTACAGTTACATCTGTGAAAACCGGATGACCCATACGCAAAGAGTCGCCATCGTTTCTATACAATCTGTCATTTGCAGGTGACTTGCCACTTCTATCTCTTGTCACAACATAATTTGCGCTCATGTTGCTGTTGTTGAATAGATAATTTGCAAGGTACATGTCGAGGTCACCATCTCTGTCATAGTCAAAAAAAACGGCTTGAGATGAGTAGCTTGTATCCGCGAGACCATATTTTTCTGCCTCCTCTTTAAAGGTTACATTATGCTCATTAATGAACAGGAGGTTCTTTGCACGATGAAGCAGGTTCTTCCCATAAGTGCAGATGTAAATATCGTCATAGCCATCGTTATTGATGTCAACAATACTTACTCCTGTTGCCCATACATTGGTAGTAAGACCTGCTTTTTCAGTTACATCTTCAAATTTGTTTTCACCTTTATTAATGTATATCCGGCAGCTCACCTGGTTAGCCGTAAAAACAATGTCCTTTAACCCATCGTTATTAAAATCACCAATGCCAACTCCGCCGCCCATGTATCCAAACTCATTTATTAGCGAGTTTGTCGAATCGGTATCGTGAATGTTATTGCTGAAGTGAATACCTGATTCAGCTGAATGTAGCTTTGAAAACAAACCTGCTTTTTTGTGGCGACACCCAATATTTATCATCACAAAAGCAAAAAAACAAACAAGTATTGCGAGAGATTTAAGAAACATTATTTATCATTTATTCACGTAAATCAGGTTTCAGTAGCTCAATGCCTGTCAATAATGACCTGGGCAAATCAGAAAGTAAAAGCCATTACAATTGCAATGGCTTTTTTTTATTCAAGAAACAACAGAAACTTATTTAAGTGCCGGATTAGTTGAAAGTTCCGCATTTGGAATCGGGAACAAATCAACCTGTCCTGGTTTAGGGTCTGCCATGATAGAAGGAAAATATCCTTTCTTCCTCCAGCGTATAATGTCGAGGCTTGCTAATTCTTCGCCTGCCAATTCAACAGCTTTTTCGTGCATGACTGCCTTCAAAGCATCATTTTTTGTAACTGGTGTTACAGGAGGCATATTAACACTGGGTCTTGCGCGAACTTCATTTATGTATGATGCAGCCTGAGCAGCTGTGCCAGTTTCAGCTTCGCATTCAGCTAACAGTAACAGTACCTCTGCATAGCGTATAACCCGCTGATTGAAGCCACCAGGATGGAAACCTGATTTCAGCCAATCCAGATCAGAATATTTCCTATATACTCTTTTAATGGTTACACCAGCTCTGGTACTTGTACCCACATTCATATCCGCTGCGGTCATTACTACACCCGCCTGTGTTCCGGCTCTGGTCAAAATTTTATCTCCTTCCTCCCAGAAAGTAAATTTATACCTTGGGTCTCCCGCTTCAAACTCATTCAATATCCTGTCGGAAGGAATTACGTTACCCCATACGATGCCATATTCCTGCGGGCGCATTGTTGATACAGGATTACTGGAACCTTCGCCATTGTATGCCCAATTGAAATTGTTATCGCCTTTATCAAAAAAGGAGCACTCGAACACAGACTCAGAATTGTACTCATGGCCGCCTGCTGTATTACCCGCGCCATCATTAAGATCGCCATCGAAATTCCATAGAAAGTTAGGGGCAAGGGTAAACTTACCATAAACCTGCAGCAAAGCTGTTTTGGCGGCAGCATAATCGCCTTTTTGCATTTGCACTCTTCCCGTCAATGCATAGGCAGCATACTTAGTAGCCCTGCCAAGGTCATTACCGGTATAAGAGGTCGGCAGTTTGGCTACAGCGTCTGTCAAATCGCTGATAATTAAGCTATAAATATTAGCTGATGGTTCCTTGCCTTTAAAACCAATGGAAGAGGTAACAGGCTCGGTATACATCGGTACATCTCCCCATTGAGATACTAATTCAAAATAAGCCCAGGCCCTCAGGAATTTTGCTTCACCAACAAGCCTGTCTCTAAGCGACGTATTATCTGTTACGCCGGGTGCTTTGGATAAAACCAAATTAGCCCTGTTGATCATTTTATAGCAGCCCCCCCAAACATCACTCATCACTGAATTTGTTGAGGCAGGTGAAGGTTGGTTCATCAGTTCAGCGCGCGGCTGTTCTAATTGCACACCACCCGCAGACGTTTCTCCACCTCTCATGTCGTGAGTGAAAAACCATTCCCTTCCCATGAGTTGGCCGGAGCGAAGGCTCGAGTATATGGCGTTTACGCCGTTTTGAAGTTCTGCAGCCGTTTTAAAATAACTTTCCTGTGTTGGGCTGTTATTGTCCAATACATCCAGCTTCTTTTCACAGGCCATTATTACAATAAAGGTGAATAGTGCTGCAAAAACCAGTTTAATTATATTCTTTTTCATATTGGCTGTTTTATCAGAAAAAAGTGCGTTTGATTATTGGAAATTTACCTGGACTCCAACTTGAAATGCTTTTGGTTGCGGATATATCGCCCAATCAATTCCATTCGTCAGCGAATTATTAGTTCGATTTCCAACTTCGGGGTCATAGCCGGTATACTTGGTAGCGGTTAACAGGTTTTGACCAGAAATATAAAACCTGAAACTTCTCACCGTTCCTTTTGTCCATGCAGTCAATTTTGCTGATGCCAGATTGTAGCCCAGTGTAATGTTCTTCAAACGGAGATAGGAACCATCTTCAAGAAAACGGGTTGACGTACGACCATTCCCGTTAGGATCATTGGAAACAGCCCGTGGAATAGTTGTATTGGTGTTAGTGGGTGTCCAGGCATTCAAAACCTGGGTTCCTGCATTAAAAAAGCGGATCATTCCTTCTGTGATTACCCTGGTATCATTGTAAATCATATTACCCTGAACCCCCTGGAGAAAAATTGCCAGGTCAAAGTTTTTATAATCTGCAGCTATATTAATTCCATAACTTATTTTAGGTAAATAACTTCCCAGGTTTGTGCGATCATATGCGTCAATAACGCCATCCGGCTTGCCGCCAGGTCCGCTTATATCCCTGAATTTGAGATCTCCCGGGGCTGTAGTTCCTTTAACCTGCACCGGAGAACTGGCAACTTCTGCGGTAGTCTGGAAAATACCATCGACGATAAATCCATAGTAATATTGAATCGATTCACCGGGTTTGGTATTTGTTACGGCCCAGCCACCAAAATCCGCAGCATCCGCACCCGCTTCAATATTAGTAAGTCCTTCTGCGAGACTTAATACCTTGTTTTGTATAAAACTCGCATTCGCGGATACATTCCATTTAAAGTCGCCTGCCTGTCCATTATATCCAAGCACAAATTCCCATCCGGTATTTTGCATAGATCCTACATTCTTGATAACAGTATTGTTCACATACCCAAAAGACGGAGGCACGGTAACTCCTAATATCAGGTTATCTGTTCGGCGATTAAAGTAGTCAGCTGTGAAAGTAATTTTGTTATGAAGTATTGCGAGGTCCACTCCAATATTGTATTGCTTGGTAGTTTCCCACTCCAGGTCCTGGTTCCCCAACTGGTTGATTGCAGAACCTAGTCCGCCTGGATTAAGATTGTTATAAGGATAAGAGGAGCTATTGGCGTCAACATTTACCAGCCAGGGTGTATTGCCTAATAACACGCCATTGATACCTGTGATCCCGTATCCACCTCTTAATTTTAATGCGGAGAAAAATTGCTGTTTTTTCATAAAATTCTCCTGGTCAATTTTCCATCCAACGGAAGCCGACGGGAAATTCCCCCATTTTTTACCCGGAGCCCAAACGGAAAGACCATCCCGGCGGATTGAGGCGCTTAACATGTATTTGCCTTCAAAATCATAATTCACGCGGCCCAGGAGTGAAACCAGGAAATTTTCTCCCATCGTTGTTGAAACAGATTGATTCAATGCATTATTAAGTACCCGGATATCATTGGATGGCTGGTTTCCGTATCCATTTTCATTCTTTATCTGTTGCTGTTGTGTCTCAAACACGCCGGTTGCGGTGACATGGTGTGAGCCATACCTTTTATCAAAAGTCAGTTGTTCAGTGAAGAGCAACACTGTTGAAATACTTCTGTTATTGGTAATGGAAGCCTGGGTAGCGCTGGAACCATTGATGGTTCCGTTGTCATTAAATATGGGTTGAAACCGGTAATTTAAACGATTGGCATAGTCGATACCGAAGCTTGATTTAAGTTTAAGCCAGGGCGCAAAATTTATATCGAGGTACATATTAGCCAAAAGTTTCGTTGTGGTTATTTTGGTAGGATTTTTTAACTCTGCATCTTCAATGGGATTCGTTGGATCACCGCCATCGAGGGTTGCATTTACACCTCTGTATCCTCCATTCGATGTTGGGTCATACACAGGCATATGTGGCATCATCCGTATCACATTAACCAGGTTACTTCTTGTTCCTCCTGAGTTTGCGTCTCCGTATTGCGTAGAAAACGAAGTGAAAATCGTTTCACCTAGTGTAAACACCTTGCTTAAGTTATGGTCTGAACTTAACTTGAAATTATACCGATTAAAAGCAACGTTTGGAGCCGTACCCTGTTGATTGGTATAGCCTCCACTTAAGCTGAACCTTGATGTTTCATTCCCTCCGCTTACATCAATATTTACCTGGCTCATTGGGCCGTTGCGGAAGTATGCATCCTGCCAGTCGGTATTTGTTTGGCCATAAGTTTGAGTGGCACCCGCATAAATTGGTTTGTCCACTTCAGGTGGCAATAATCTTGGCACCTGGCTGCCCCTGTAAGCAAGGGCATATTTCATAAACCCTTCCCTGTCCAGCAGATCGAGGCGTTTGGTTACTTTTTGCACTCCATAATATGAATTGAAATTCACATGCAGTCTTCCGTCTTTTTTACCTCTTTTTGTTGTGATGACAACTACGCCGTTCGTAGCACGTGAGCCATAAATGGCCGATGCGGACGCATCTTTAAGTACATCCACCGATTCGACATCCCGCATATCGAAACTTGAAATGTCGCCCGTGGGAATCCCGTCTATGACATACAAAGGGTCCGATGAAAATGAAATAGAACTGATACCCCTGATCCGCACTATGGGCTGTGAACCAGGTGTTCCGTTATTAACCACTGTGACGCCCGCCAATCTTCCCTGGAAAGCCTGGGACAAGTTGGAGGCCGGGACTTCATTCAATGTCTTTCCATCGAGGGAAGAAATGGCACTGGTTACATTGGCCCTTTTTTGGGTACCGTAACCAACTACTACTACTTCATTTAAGTTGCCCACCTCGGGTTGTAGTACCACGGAAATATTACTTCGGTCATTTACCTTGATTTCCTGTGAGGCATAGCCTACAAACGTAATTAGCAGCGTGGCATTACTACGGACTGTGATCGAAAATGATCCGGTACTTTCAGACACGGTAGTATTAGGGGTGCCTTTTTCCCGGATGGTTGCCCCGGCAACTGGTTGGTTGTCTGATTGATAAGTGATTTTTCCGGTAACCCGGTTTTGTGCCAGGACACTACCGGTAATAAATAAAAGTAAGGCGAGGACGAGAGCTTTGGGAAGTTGATCGCTTTTTCTTAGCATGGCATTGGAAGTTTTGGTTTAATAGGAAACTTAAACTCGGGTTTAGTAATGTCTGTACTAAAGCTGTTCTGGCCGGCGCTTTAAAAAATCGGTTGGGTTAGTCAATTGATCAACCCGAAAAATGAGATAGCCGGGAAAAGAATGCTTCAGCATTTTTGATCAGGGGAAAGCTTTCACGTTATTGGTTTCATATGGCGGGCTTTGGGGTTAAGGTGTATGTTCAGGGCAATCGTTTTTTTATACCATGGGGATTTTCAATACCTATGCGGTTCATTTTCAAATCTATAACAGCGTGTATGGAATGGCTATCTCATTTGTTGAAATCTATACAACAAATGTTTGCCGCCCGGGTAAAAATGCCCGATTGGATGCTTTAATTGTAAGAAAGAGGACTTATATTTGAGTAGTCTGGGATTGCTGCCCCTGCCATTTAAAATACCGGATGAAGACATATCCTTACGTAAAAAATGGGAAATTGTCGGGTTCTGGTCAACTAATTACAGCTACGGGCTGAAGTTTCCTCGACCGTCTATTTTGCAACTTCACTATTATTGGATTTGGCCAACCATTATCCTCAGTTCAATTGTTGTTGCAATGATGCGCGTTATAAGAAAGATACTGCTCCTTTTATATTTGGTATTCATCCAGTTGTTGGCTAACTCCCAGGAGGATATAAAATTTACAGCTTTAACCATCAAGGACGGACTCTCCTCGAACACAGTAACAAGTATTCTAAAGGACCACTACGGCTTTATGTGGTTCGGTACGGAAGATGGCTTAGACAAATTCGACGGCACCAAGTTTAAGATTTACCGCTATAAGCCGAATGATCCTACCAGTTTGCAAACAAATGAGATATTATCGCTGCATGAAGACAATACAGGAAATTTATGGGTTGCTACCAGCGGGGGATCTTTAAGCTTTTACGACCGGAAAAAAGATGCTTTCATTAATTTTCCAGCAGGTGAAACGCCCGGTGTAATAGCCAACAATGTGATCATGGATGTTTGCAGCGATTTCCAGGGGAAAATCTGGGTTGCTCATTATGGCGGCGTAAATATTGTAGACCCAAACACCCGGATCGCTTCTGCTATTCCAATAGCAAATAATTTGGGAACAGTATTGAAAGGTCCGGCAAATTGTCTTTACCAGGACAGAAAACACTTCATGTGGATCGGAACCGCCGCCGGTCTGTTTCGTTACAATCCGATTACCAGATCATTGACACAGTTTCTTCATCATGATGAGGATCCATTAAGTTTAAGTGGCAACGACATAAAGACCATATCAGAAGACAAGGAAGGAAACATCTGGGTAGGGACAATTGGCGGGTTAAGTGTGCTGAAAAATGGTGCAACCGATTTTACTGGTTTTTTCCCAGGCGAAGAGCATTTCCGCGGAAAACTTATTTTCTCTATTGTGATAGATGGTCAGAAGCTCTGGGCGGCAACTGCAAACGGCCTGCTTGTCCTGGATATGAAAACCGCCATTGTTCAAACACATAATTACGATGAACGCGATGGTCACAGCCTTTCAGCCCGTTCGATACGACGTTTATATATTGATAAGCAGGGCATTTTCTGGGTTGGCACCAATGGCGGCGGGGTAAATAAATACGATAAAAATCTTAATCTTTTCAGTTTTGTAAAAAGCGATGTTTTCGATCAAAAAGGATTGAATGCGCCCTATGTGAGTTCATTTGAAGAAGATGAAAGCGGAAACGTCTTTGTCGGAACCGACGGTGGTAGCGGCATAAGTTTATTTGATCGCAAAACCAAACTATTTCAACACTTCAAATTAAGATCACGAAGAAAGACACCCGCTGGTAATATTGCTGTTTTAGCATTGACAAAAAATAAAAAAGCCCAGCTGGTATGCGGAACATACGGTGATGGGGTGTTCGTGTTTGACCCGGTTTCGGGGAAGTATAGCCAATTGATGCAAGGCCCCGGTATTCATGATTTAAACTCAAATTTTATTTTTTGTCTTAAAACCGATCGCGCCGGCAACCTGTGGGTGGGAACTAATGGGGATGGCTTGAATGTTTTAAACCAGGATTACAAAGTCATTGCCAGGTATACCCCTGATCCAAAACGCCCCAACGATAAATTATTGCCGCTTAATGGATATATCAGGGATATCCTCGAAGACAAGCTTGGAAATATCTGGATAGCTACACATGGTGGTGGGATAGCAACATTAAATCCCGCAACCGGGAAATTCATTGTGTATAATACCAGGAACAGTTCGTTGCCAAATGACAAAGTGCCAACCTTACACCAGGACCATCTCGGAAATATCTGGGTGGGAACATTCGGCAATGGTGTGGCAATGTTGAATCCGGTAACAAAAAGGTTTACTTTTTTTTCTGAAAGTAATGGCTTGCAAAACAATACTGTTTATAAGATCCTTCAGGACCAAAATGGACTTATATGGGTAAGTACCAACAAAGCGATCAGCAGTATAGATATTAGCACAAATAAGATCACCAACTACTGCTCTCATAATGGCGTTCAAAATAATAATTTCGTCGGTGGCTCCGGTATCATGCTGTCGTCCGGCGAAATATTTTTCGGCGGCCTTGAGGGATTTAATTACCTCAATCCTGCCCGTCTCAATCGAATCAATAATATTCCAACCGTTATTATTACCGATCTGGCGATATCAAATCAATCGGTAATTCCTTCCGCAAAAGGTCCGATCAAAGAAAATATTTCAATTGCGCAAGAAATCAATCTTGATTATAAGCAGAATTTCGCTTTAACCTTTGTAGGTCTTAATTACACCAATCCTGAGCAAAACCAATACGCCTATAAATTGGAGGGTTTTGATAAGGACTGGAATTATGTTGGGCATACGTCAACCGCATCTTATACAAATCTTGATCCTGGTGATTATGTGTTCCGGGTTAAAGCGAGCAATAACAGTGGCAACTGGAACAATGAAGGTGCCGCTATAAAAATATATGTGCATCCACCTTTTTGGAGAACAACGGTTGCCTATATATTTTACGTATTGCTGGCAATAGGTCTTATCCTTTACCTGCGATATAGAAGCATCCTGAAATGGAAGCGTAAATTTCAGGCCGAACAAAAACAACAGGAAGCGGAACGTGTTCGTGAACTTGACGCACTAAAGATCAAATTCCTTACCAACCTCAGCCACGAATTCAGAACGCCCATATCCCTGATCCTTGGACCTGTGAATAACCTGTTGTCACACCAAAACGAAAAAACCGCTGGCCAGCTTAACATGATCAGGCGTAACGCAACACGCCTGCTCAATTTAGTTAACCAGCTTCTTGATTTCCGCAAGATGGAAGAGCAGGAACTCGCCTTGCATGAAAGTGAAGGTGAACTGGTTTCATTTATCAGGGAGGCAAGTGACTCATTCACGGACCTATCGAAAAAAAACAATATCGATTTTATTTTTAAGAGTGATATTGATCAGCTCCACACTCGCTTTGATCATGATAAGATCGAACGGATTATATTCAACGTGCTTTCCAATGCATTCAAGTTTACGCTCAAAGGCGGCAGAATAACCCTTGAACTACACAGAATGCCAGATCCTCCTGATTTGGATCGAACCTGGATAATGATACAAATCAGCGATTCAGGGATCGGAATTCCTGTAGACCAAAAAGAAAAAATATTTGATCGTTTTTTTCAGAGTGCAACCACGGCATCCATTCTTAACCAGGGAACGGGAATCGGCTTATCTATAACGAAAGAATTTGTCGAAATGCATGGCGGTACCATTGAAGTGCAAAGCGAATGTGAAAAAGGTACTACTTTTTCTGTTTGTCTTCCTTTTATTGCGATCCCAAAAATAACAGCCGATATCGATACGCAGGAACTACAGCAACCGGAGATAAATACAGAAACGGTAAGTCCGGAATTGACACGAAAAGTGAATGGAGATCATTTGATGCATGGTGCCAGCGAAATTCCTTTAATCCTGCTGGTAGAAGACAATGAGGATTTCCGGCATTATTTAAAGGATAATCTGCAGCAGCATTACAAAGTGGCTGAAGCAGCAGACGGCCATGAAGGCTGGCAACGAACTTTATCTCATCATCCTCAACTTATTGTTAGTGATATTAGTATGCCCCATATGAATGGGATTGAACTGACAAATAAAATCAAATCGGATAAAAGAACAAACCATATCCCTGTTATCCTGCTAACCGCGCTAACCGGCGAAAAAGAGGAAATCAAAGGTTTGGAAACAGGTGCCAATGATTACGTAACGAAGCCGTTTTGTTTCGAAATATTGAATGCTAAAATTCATAATCTTCTTGAGCTTAATAACACTTTAAAAAATACCTATACCAAACAGATTAAAGTGCTGTTGCCCGAGATGAAGATCGAATCGGAAGATCAAAACCTTTTAAATAAGATCATGATCTACCTCGAAGAAAACCTTACAAACCTGCAACTCTCCGTTGAAGATCTTAGCAGGCATGTGGGAATGAGCCGGAGCTCATTGTACAATAAAATTCTCGAGTTGACCGGCAAAACACCGGTAGAATTTATCCGCTATGTGAAACTCGATAAAGCGGCAACATTATTGGAAAAAAGTGACATGAATGTTGCACAAATCGCGTACACAACCGGATTTTCAACACCGCACTATTTTACGAAATTATTCAAGGCCAACTTTGGCATGCTTCCATCAGAATTTATATCCAGGATGAGAAAGAAGGATCAAAATGCCGATACTTAAAGTTGACCATAGCCCAGGTGCCCCGCGCCGATCCTGCAACTGTTGCTGTATGGCTGAAACGATTAAAGCCCGGGCAGCGCTTATACCCTGCGGAGAACGAAATCTCATATTTTCTGAAAGGCGGATGCAACAGGATACTGCCGGTGCGCCGCTCCTCTGTGCGGCCTTACTGGTACCTCAATGTTTTGTCAATCCTGGCCAGCGCCCAATCCGCGATAGCTGGTCTGCCTGGCTGCCCGGCCAGTTTTTCCGGTTCTCTGACGGAGGTAGCATTAAGCACCAATTGAGGACCCAAAGAGGACCCAAAGAGGAGCCAAAGAGGACCAATTGAGGACCAATTGAGGACCCAAAGAGGACCAATTGAGGAAGCCATAAGGCAAAACGGGCTTTTCCGAGGAGAATTTACCAATTGTCCCGGGTTTTCCCGAATGGTGTCACAGGTTTTGAGCAATAGCGTCACATTTTCAAAACACGGGGG
>Ga0247757_10001521_pt1 | contig 14937 bp, 14 predicted proteins | sample UWRJL126311R4_FD_180929 | JGI IMG/M metagenome (GOLD analysis project Ga0247757, IMG submission 180929) | Plant litter microbial communities from Arlington Agricultural Research Station in Wisconsin, United States - UWRJ-L126-311R-4 | ecosystem: Environmental > Terrestrial > Plant litter >... | reverse complement strand
GCTCAGGTGAAACCAATTGGTAAAGATCCAGGGAAGCAGTGCCGCGATCACCGAACCAATCCCGATAAAAAAACTCTGCATGGCAAAGCCGGCGGTACGTTGGCCTGGCGGTAATTTGTCTCCCACAAACGCGCGGAAGGGTTCCATCGAAATATTGATGGATGCATCCATGATCCATAACATTCCTCCAGCAATCCATAACGCCGATGAATTGGGCATTACGATCAATGCAAGTGTTGCCAGTATTGCGCCAATAAAAAAGAATGGACGGCGGCGACCCCAATAGGGATGCCAGGTGCGATCACTTAAATAACCAATAATGGGCTGAACAATCAATCCGGTCACAGGCGCCGCGATCCAGAGTAATGGGATCTCATCCTTATTCGCACCCAGTGTTTCAAATATCCGGCTCACATTCGAGTTCTGCAGTTCAAAACCGAACTGTATACCCAGGAAACCGAAACTCATATTCCATAACTGCCAGAAACCGAGACGGGGTTTGGCGGTAGGGTTTGACATAGCAATCGTTTTAGCGAGTCTGGAGTGAGGAGTCTGGAGTCTGGAGTTAAACAATACTCCAGACTCCAGACTAAATTATTTATATCACAAATCCATCCGGCAGCACCGCAGTTTTCTTAACCACTACGATCCCGTCTTTCACAGTATACAAAGCATGGTCTGTATTAGCGAGGTGTTTGCCGCCGTTGATGCGGACATCATTTCCGATACGGCAGTTCTTATCAATGATCGCGTCTTTGATATAACATCTTTCACCGATACCGATCTTGGGCATTCCTTTGGCGGTATCCTGGTTCATCTCTTCGATGGTTTCGTAATAATCGTTACCCATAATATAGGTATTCACAATCGTGGTGCCATGACCGATCCGCGCGCGTATACCCACCACGCTTTGCTCTATCCGGCTCGCATGAATGATAGAACCTTCGGCGATAATGGTTTTCTCGAGTGTAGTACCGCTGATCTTTGCAGGAGGTAACATACGCGCCCTGCTGTACACCGTTTTTGTATTATCGAAAAGATTGAATGGCGGTATCTCCTGTGTGAGTGCGAGGTTGGCTTCGTAGAATGAATAGATATTACCGATATCCGTCCAGTAACCATCGTATTGAAAACTGGCTACCCGGTATTTGTTGATCGACTCAGGAATGATCTCCTTTCCAAAATCGGTGGCCTGCGGGTGTGTAACCGCGAGCAGATCGTACAATACCTGCTTGCTGAAAATATAAATACCCATTGATGCCAGGTAATGTTTGCCCAAACGCTTCATATCATCACCTGTATCGCTTGTCCACTCAGGAAGTAATTCTTTGTTGGGTTTCTCAATAAAAGAACTGATGCAGCAATCTTTATCGGTTTTGAGAATACCGAATTCGGGGGCATCCCGTGCATCTACGGGTATTGTGGCGATGGAAATATCGGCATTTCTCGCACGATGGTTCTCAAACATCTCCATAAAATCCATCTGGTACAACTGGTCGCCACTCAGTATCAGTATGTATTCAAATTCAAGATTTGAAATATGCCGCAATGATTGACGCACCGCATCCGCTGTTCCCTGGAACCAACCGGGATTATCCGGTGTTTGCTCCGCAGCCAGTATGTCTACAAACCCCGTACTGAAAGCACTGAAATGATAGGTGTTCTTAATGTGCTTGTTCAGCGAGGCGGAGTTAAACTGCGTCAACACAAACATCCGGTTGATATTGCTGTTGATGCAGTTGCTGATGGGTATATCCACCAACCGGTACTTACCCGCGATAGGTACTGCAGGCTTGGAACGGCTGGAAGTAAGCGGATACAAACGGCTGCCGGCGCCACCACCCAGTATTACGGAAACAAGGGATGTTGATATGTTGACCATGGGAAGAGAATTATGTTGAATGTTGAATGCTGTATTTTAAATGGGGTTCTTCACAAAACAATTATCATCGCGCTTTCACGCTTTCATAAACATCCACATACGCCGCCACTGTACTTTCCCAGCTGTGATCGATCTGCATCATATGGGTGCGCATTTTCTTTATTTGCTTTGTGTCTTTGTAAACGGCTACGCCTCTTCCTATTGAATACACGATATCGCTTACGGAGGCATGATTGAAACGGATACCAAATCCATCCGGATCACCCATGTCAACTACTGTGTCCTGCAAACCACCGGTACTTCTTACTACAGGCACTGTTCCATAACGCATGGCATACATCTGGTTCAGTCCGCAAGGCTCTACCCTGCTGGGCATGAGTAAGAAATCTGCACCGGCATAGAGCAAATGACTCAATGCTTCATCGTAGCCGATCACCGCGTTGAATACGCCCTGGTAAGCGGCAGCCATCTGCTGGAACTGCCATTCTACATGTGTTTCACCACTTCCAAGTATCAGGTATGATGCCTGGTTGGGCATTTCATGGATCGCCGAACGGATCGCATCGGGTAATATATCTGCAGCTTTCTCTCCCACGAGTCGGCCGATAAAAACAAACAGGGGTTTGTCGATATCAAGACCAAACCGCTCACACAACAATGCTTTGTTTTTTTGTTTACCTGCCGTTACACCTGCTGTATTGAAATGATGCGATAAATATTTATCTGTTTGCGGATCCCAAACCTCGTTATCGATGCCATTGAGTATGCCTACAGATTTATCCCGTTCCAATTCAAAAAGTCTTTCCAGTCCGTTGGCATTGAAGCGGAGTTCATCGAGATAACTCCAGCTAACGGTTGTTACTTTTGCTGCACATTTAACGGCGGAAGCCAGTGGATTGATATTATCCGCCCAGTCGAGCATCCCTCTTTTCCAGAGATCCCAGCGTGGTATATAACGGCTCTTATCCCAGCCCATCCATCCCTGGTATTGGCCATTGTGGATGGTGACTACCGTTGGTACATTTCTCAAACGGCCGAAATCGTAACAGTACTGCATCATAAAAGGCAGCAGGCCGGTATGATGATCGTGGCAATGAACGATATCGGGTTGGTGTTCCCAGCTATTCATCCAGTTGAGGATGGCGATCTGGAAAGCAACAAAACGCTCGGTATCATCATCATACCCATAGATCTTCTGCCTGTCGAGCAGTCCATTGATGTCTACCAGGAACAGGTCGAAGCCCAGTTTATTGGTGCTTTCTTTGATGATGGTAAAGTCAAAGAACCAGTTACCCATATTGGCCTGTCCTTTAAAATCAACCGTCCATTCGTTCTCGTAAAGGAATTTGGTCCGGTACATCGGCATCACCACTTTGGCTACATGACCGGCCTTGCATTGGTACTTGGGCAAAGCGCCTACCACATCGCCCAATCCGCCTGCTTTGGCCACCGGATAACATTCGGCACTTACATGAACGATCTCCATTCTTTGCTATTGACTTAATTGCTTTGAAGTTAATAACTTAAACCGTTACGCCAAATTATAAGTTTAGAAAATTTCTACCTGAAATTCGCTTATTTTAGCCCATACCTAAACCTATGCTTGCTATGAACCAATCCAAACAACCCACCAATTATGGAGCACTAAGTACCCTTGTTACGGTATTCTTCTTTTGGGGGTTTATTGCTGCGGGAAACAGCGTTTTTATTCCTTTCTGTAAGCACTATTTTCATCTTGACCAGTTTCAAAGTCAGCTGATCGACTTCGCTTTCTATACCGCTTATTATGTGGGCGCTCTGCTGCTCTTCATTTTTGGAACCATTGGTGGTAAAGACCTTGTGGGCAAATGGGGATATAAAAAGAGTATCGTTTATGGTCTTCTGTTCTCAGCTTTAGGAGCCGTAGCCATGATCCTGGCAGTAAACGGTAACAGTTTTGCCGGTATGCTGGTAGGCTTGTTTATTGTGGCGCTCGGATTTTCGCTGCAGCAAACGGCGGCGCAACCTTTCAGTATCACGCTTGGCGACCCTGCCACGGGTACAGCGAGGGTAACGCTTGGTGGAGCAGTAAATTCATTTGGCACATCCATCGGACCATTGGTAGTAGCGCTCGCCCTGTTTGGAACCACTGCAGCTATTACCGACGAGCAGATCGCTTCGTTAAGTCTTTCAAAAGTTATTTTCCTGTATATCGGTGTGGGCATTCTTTTCCTGCTCGCAGCGGCGCTGTTCAACTTTTCCAAAAAAGTTCCTTCGGGTATTATTGATGAAAAAGTAGAAAAAGCAAATAAAGCGCTCAGCGTATTGCTGATTATTACAGGTTTGTTGGTTGCCTTTTTTATTCCTGTATTTTCAAGCTATAACAGCAAAGAAGCAAAAGAAATTGTAGCCATCGAGAGTAGTGTAAAAGAACAGACCAGGAGACTCGATTCATTACAAAAAACCCAGACCGATAATGCAGCGCTTGTACAGGAGGAAATTAAAACCACCCAAACAACCATTGATGCGAACCAGGCAAATATTAAAGCGCTGAAACAACCGTTGGAAAAACAACGGCTAGGATGGCTGTTCGCTTCGATGATCGTGATCGTTCTCGGGCTGCTTATTTCCAATCTCAGCGCCAGGAAAAAGCCCGATGGATGGGGTGCGATGAAATACCCCCAACTCGTATTGGGTATGCTTGGCATCTTCACTTATGTGGGTGTGGAAGTAGCCGTGGGCAGTAACCTGGGCGAATTACTCAGGCAAAAAGAGTTCGGCTCACTTGCCGCATCTGAAGCCACTCCTTACATCATGATGTACTGGGGCAGCCTGATGATCGGTCGCTGGACCGGCGCCATCGGAGCTTTTGAGTTGAAAAAGACAACCAAACAATTGCTCCAGGTAATTGTGCCGATCATTGCTTTCGGTATCCTGATCCTGATTATTTACCTGTCGAATTACAAAGTAGAAGCACTTTACTATTACATCGTATGCGTGCTGGTACTGATCGCTGCTTTCTTCATGAGTAAAAACAAACCGGCACAAACACTGTTGATCTTTAGTTTGCTGGGGGTGGCCGCGATGGTAATCGGGCTGTTCACAACAGGAACAGTGGCTATTTATTCGTTCCTTAGTGCCGGTCTTTGCTGCTCCATTATGTGGCCTTCCATATTCAGCCTGTCGATTGCCGGTTTGGGTAAGTACGAGTCGCAGGGTTCCGCATTTTTGATCATGATGATCCTTGGTGGAGGTATTATCCCACCGATCCAGGGTAAGCTGGCGGATATCATCGGTATCCACCAATCTTATATCGTTGCCGCCATTTGTTTTGGTTACCTGGTACTCTTTGCCAGCCTGGTAAAAGGTATCTTGCGCAAACAGGGTATTGATTATGATGCGGAGATAAGTGCGGGAGGGCATTGATTAATTAATAATTAGTAATTAATAATTAATAATTGGAATTAGTAATTGGGTAATTATAGAGGCACAACTACTCCTGATTATTTAATTATCACATTACAATTATTAATTCTTAATTCTGTTTAAGCCAATTGCTTGCTGCACCAGTAGAGCCAGATAAATTAACTAATTAACCTATTACAATTATTAATTTTTAATTATTAATTACTAATTAGAAAATGGATGTAAAACCAAGTTTAGAACAACTAGCCGTGGGTATCGATATCGGTGGTACCGGAACCAAGTTTGGAATCGTAGACCGTTTGGGCAACTTGCTTTTTTCGAGTGAGATGTCTACACGCGGGCATGACCACATAGAAAGTTTTATTGAAGAGTTGTACAATAATGTTTCCCCGATGATCGAGCAGGCGGGAGGCATCGGGCGGATGAAGGGGATCGGTGTGGGTGCACCCAATGGTAATTTTTATACCGGCACTGTTGAATACGCTCCTAATCTTCCCTGGAAAGGCATATTACCGCTGGCGAAACTGATGGAAGCCAAATTCAAACTGCCTGTAGTGCTTACCAATGATGCCAATGCTGCGGCTTTGGGTGAGATGATGTATGGCGCCGCGCAGGGAATGAATGATTTTATCATGATCACCCTCGGAACAGGTGTGGGCAGTGGTATCGTTGCCAATGGTAAACTGATCTATGGTCACGATGGTTTTGCAGGCGAACTGGGGCATGTGATCGTTATACCCGATGGAAGATTGCATAAAGGTACCGGCAAACACGGATCACTCGAAAGTTATGCCTCTGCAACAGGCGTAATGCTCACCGCCATCGAATTACTGGAGAAAAGCGACAGACCAAGCCTGCTTCGCAATGTGCCCAAAGAAAACCTCGATTCCAAAGAAGTATACGAAGCCGCCATGAAAGGCGATGAACTGGCAAAAGAGATATTTGACTACACAGGAAAGATACTGGGATTAGCACTGGCGAATTTCGTGATGTTCTCCAGCCCCGAAGCCATCATTCTCTTCGGCGGCTTGACCAAGGCCGGTGATCTTATTCTCAAACCAACCAGGGAGCATATGGAAGCCAACCTGATACAGGTGTTCCAGGATAAGGTGAAGATACTGGTAAGCCATTTGAAGGCTTCTGATGCGGCGATACTGGGGGCGAGTGCTTTGGTGTGGGAGATGAAGTGAGAGCAATTAATAATTAGTAATTAATAATTAATAATTGGAATTAGTAATGGACTAATTGTCTAGTTAGCTGCTATTTTTATGATGAAAAATTTAAGTTTCACATTAATCGCATTGATATTCCTTTTATACTCTTGTAATTCAAATCCACCAAAAGATAATAAGACTATTTCTAAGATCCTTCAAAGTTCGGATAATGTGGATGACAACTTCGAGTTATTCATTAAACATTTCAGCGAAGATTCAGTTTTCCAAATCAGTAGAATAACCTTTCCATTCAAACAGACTATAACTGGCATTGAAGATGAAAAAGATTCAATCAGACTGATAAATATGTCGGAATTTTTCGAAAAATTTGACTTTAGAACTAAAGAATATAATGGCCAATATGACAAATGGAAACAGTTTGTAAAGATCGATGGAGAAAAAGCTGTTATTCAAATTCGTGGTATAGACAACGGGATTTTTGTTGACTACTATTTTGAAAAGAAAAACGGCAGGTGGACGTTTCTTGAAGTTATTGACAGCTCTACCTAATTGAGGACTTATGTAATTGGACACAACTAATCGGGGTTTTAGTGGCCAAAACTTGCCAAAATATGGACGCTCAACCTTTGCAGACCCATTGAACATCATGGGCTGTGTTGTCGGCAGGTTTTGTATCTTTGGCGGATGACACAGCTGGAGTCAATAAAAAATCTGCTGGTTAAACTTAAACCGGAACTGATAGAGAAATATGCTGTCAGCACCATAGGTCTTTTTGGATCGGTCATTCGTGAAGATTTTTCGCCCTCCACAAGCGACATCGATATTATTGTTGACTTTTCTAAACCAATCGGAATCGAGTTTATTGATTTGGCCGATTACCTTGAACAACAGATCAAAAGAAAAGTAGACCTCGTATCAAGAAACGGGATCAAACAAAAATATTATCAAGCTATCGAATCCGATATTGTGTATGTCTAAAAGATCTGCCGAGTTATTAGTTGACGACATTCTCGAAAGCGGGCAAAAGATCCTGCAATATACTGCGGGCTTGACCCTGGAACAATTTTCTGCTGATTCGAAAACCGTGGACGCTGTTATCAGGAATTTCGAAATTATAGGAGAAGCAGCAAACAGACTGCCGGAAGAATTCAAAGAAACACACCCAGAGATTGATTGGCACAAAATTCGTGGGTTCAGGAACCGCATAGTTCATGACTATTTTGGAATAGACTATTCTATTGTTTGGGTAATCAAGGAAACATTTCTCTCTCCAATGATTGAACAACTAGCTCAACTCCGTAATTGACCTACCCAACCATAATCAATTATCCAATTAGTAATTATTAATTCTTAATTACTAATTAATACCACCGCCGGCACTGCCCTCTGCCCTTCCTTATCACTCGGTTTAATGGTTTCTTTCCCATTGATCAATAAACAACTGCTCCCGCCGCCATCTAGATTCAACCCTTCAACGCAGCCGATCTGTTTGAGCATATTCGCTACCTGCGTAAGCGTGGCGCCTTCGGCTTTGTTGGGGAAGCGGCCTTCGATCACTAAGAATATTAATTTGCCATCAGCAGTATAGCCCATCGTAGTGCGGGGGTGTTTATCATTGATGGCTTTGCCGGTGAATTTTATTTCCTGGTTATTCGTTACCAAAACTTCTCCATTCTGCAACAAAACAGGACCACCGCCAACCGCAGTTTTCATTTTCCATTTTTTGAATGCTCCTTTCGACAACATGGTGTTGCGTGAGAGGTTTTGAATAGAATCTCTGAAATTGTCTATCACTGACTGACTCGCATAAGGATATGCTGCTGATGAATCGTTGTATATCCAGGCCACATCGGCTTTTCTATTCTTTGTAATACCAATAGCACTACCAAATGCATGACGGTACGTAAGGGTATCCTTCCCTCTACCTGCAATACTGTGTACCTGGAAAGCTGCCATCTTCCCATCCTTCACTACAATATTCTGGTTGCTGTTACGCACGAACTCAAAAAAAGTACAGTTCATCACCAGCAAAGGTTTCCTCTCCTGCTCATAATACTGCGATGGGGTTAAACGCTTTCCATTACCAACCTGCGTGGTAATGTTGAGCGATTTGTCTTTCAGATCCACACTAACATAATACGCGATATTGGGTTTCCCGTCCAGACTATCATTGGTACGATACACATGCATGGATGCCGGCAGAGGACCAAACAACGAATCCACTAATTTCCATTGAAATTGGGCTGTCGAGAAGAAAGGCGCAACGAGCAATAGCACCGCGAGGAACGATCTTGTTTTCATTGCCACAATGATAATTAGTAATTGATAATTAACAATTAATAATTGGAATTAATAATCGACTAATTAAGTTGATCAACAATTATCCAATTACCCATTTCAATTATTAATTCCTAATTATTAATTACTAATTAAACCTACCGCATGATCCCACGAACGGCGCGAATATATTTTTCGTTCTGATCTGATTTAATAAAGCCCCTGTAAGGACGGTCAAGATCGAGTATGGTGTATACCACACATGTGACCAGCAGGCAGAAACCCAGTATAACGGGCCAATTCACTTTATTATCTCTAGAGGTGGAAATGCCCACAAAAAAACTGCAGCACATCGCCAGTATGAAAAGCAGGTAAATGATCGAATTAGGTATCTGTGCGTGTAATGCCGCATCCCTGCTAACTGCAATATCGAACATGAAATTCAAACCAGGGATCATCTGGTTAGAGGCACTGAGGTTATTGGGAAGTCTTGATTGGCTGGTTGCCCTTGCCCATAACCGGGCGATGTATTTTGTAGCGCTGTCGTTGGCTATCCGGCAACGCGTTGTATCGCCATAAGCATCGTGGTAACTGATACGTGCTTCGAGATAATGCCTGAAATCTTCCCGGAACCCATCCCTTACAGAATCAACATACATGTTTGAACGCAGGAATGCGGTACTGATCTTGTTTGCTTCTTCCACGATCACCAGACGCCTGGCATCATAACGGGAAGCCGACATACCAAATGTGAATGCGAGCAACAAACCCAGTAATCCGAAAACGGAACCTTCAAAAGCGCCAAGGGATGCAAAGGATTTTTGAGGCCGCAGTTTGAACCCCAGCAGGGCCATGGCTGTCATGGCAGAGATCAGTACGATACAGAATAACCAACTTGGGCTGGCATTCATGAGGTCAATAGTCATAGCGTCGGTTGTCTTATTTCTTACAGACAACCCCTGCGGCATTGTACCGCCATATCGCTATACTAATTGCGCCGCTTTTTCTTCGCGCCATTTGTTTTTTCCGTAACCTGGGATCACGTGCTTTTCGCTATGGTAGGAAGAGCGTACCAGGGGACCGCTTTCTACATAGTCAAAACCCAGCTCATAGCCGATCTCTCGCAGTTCGGCGAATTCTGTGGGATGAACAAAGCGTTGTACGGGCAGGTGCTTTTTGGTGGGTTGCAGGTATTGGCCAAGCGTAAGCACATCACAGCCTACTGCTACGAGGTCCTCCATGGTTTGAATAATCTCTTCTTTGGTTTCACCCAATCCCAGCATCATGCCGGTTTTGGTGCGCATACCGCCTTGTTTCAGCATACGCAATACATCGAGGCTACGGCGGTATTTGGCCTGGATACGCACCTGGCGTGTCATACGCTCGCAGGTTTCCATATTATGACTTACCACTTCAGGGGCCGCATCGATGATGCGTTGTACCTGGTCGGCATTGCCCTTGAAATCAGGGATCAGTGTTTCGAGGGTGGTATCCGGAGTCAGTGCTTTTACCGCTTTGATGGTATTGTACCAGATGATGGAACCACCGTCTTTGAGCTCATCGCGGTCAACACTCGTGAGTACCGCGTGTTTTACTTTCATCAGGTGAATGGCTTCTGCAACACGCTGTGGTTCATCCCAATCCACCGGTTCAGGCCGGCCGGTAGCTACCGCGCAGAAACCGCAGCTGCGGGTGCAAACGTTACCCAGGATCATAAAAGTGGCTGTTCCCTCACCCCAGCATTCGCCCATATTGGGACAATTGCCGCTTTCGCAGATGGTATGGAGCTTATGGGTATCCACCAGGCCACGCACATGCTTATAGCTCTCACCAATAGGGAGCTTTACACGAAGCCAGTCGGGTTTTTTGATCTTTTGTTCAGGGGATATTTTCGCTACTACGGGAAGTTCTTGCATCACGGGAGTTTAGTCTGGAGTCTGGAGTCTGGAGTCTGGAGTCTGGGTTTTAAATAAACAAAGACTTCAGGTTACAGACCATAAGACCAATGAACTGCAAATTTAAATCACTTTCGCTTACCAAATACCAGGGCGATATAGGCGTTGAAAAAGAAGTTATGCTCCCTGTTCATCAATACGATAGGAACGGATTGGGTGTAATAATCGGCGTTCAGACCCACTTCAATGGCCGAAAGCACCTCGTTATAGCGTCCATAATCAAACCGGATGGCAGTACGGGCATGAAAACCGGGTACCAGCTTGATCTCGCTGAAACCCTTGGTCAGGCCGCCTTTGCCCAGTATGATGGTGGGATCGAGGAAAACGCTGTCGTTGTTATCGTACTTGATCTCCTCACGCTGGCCGTTATTGGGGTTCTGGATCTCGATATAATAAGGCTTCAGTAAACCGAGTGATACGCCGCCACCATAAATAGCAGAAACAGCCACACCGTTTTTATTTCCCTTGCCACCGATCAGTTTCTGCTGGCCGATACCACCTTTCAGGTAATAAAAATTATTCTGCTTGCCGTAAACATAGCTCGATACGATGAGGAACCCACCCGAAGCGCTCATAGTAGGCACTTTCTCTTCTTTGCGGTCTTTCTTTTCCCCCAGTTCGAGCCACCAGAGATTGGTTTTGGTAATGGTTTTGTATTTGCCGTGTTCGTAAAACCCGGCCCATCCATCCGTGGAGAATTTGAAACCAAATGCACTTTGTTTCTGGTAGATCAGGGCGCCCTCTTCTTCCTGCTTCACCATCTGGTTGATCTTCTCCTTACGCTCTGCTTTTTTCAATTGCTTTGCCTCGTACGCTTCAGACCTGGTATTTGTCTTCTGCTGCGCCGATACATTGTTCATTAAGAAAGCGATACCAATTACAAAAAATAGCTTCTTCAAGTCCATTTGATTTGATAGGTGTAAATTTATGGCAAAATGCTACAATGACTTCACAAATTATTTATAAAGGCGAGCTGCGTACAGAAGCTACCCATCTGCAAAGCGGAACCGCCATTGAAACCGATGCTCCTACTGATAACCAGGGCAAAGGGGAACGTTTTTCACCCACCGATCTTGTGGCTACAGCCCTCGGCAGCTGTATGATCACCACCATGGGTATCAAAGCCCGGGGAATGGATATCGACCTCACCAATACCCGGCTGGATGTAACCAAAGTAATGGTTGCCGATCCACGCCGTATCGGCAAGATCATCGTCCATGTTTTCTTCCCCGAAGGCCTGGCCATCGACCAGAAACAAAAAGACATCCTCGAGCACACCGCCCGTACCTGCCCCGTAGAACGGACCCTGCATCCGGATACGGAGCTGGAGATGGTGTTTAATTGGGGATGAGGGCAAATGTTCAATATTCAATGTTCAATTCTCAATGAGCATTGAACATTGAATATTGAGCATTCCTACTCCCTAGACGTCATTTTTCAATATTTTGTTGCCTACGGCGCAATCGAGGCAACGCTTATCGTTGCAATAATGATTTGTTAATTCGATCAAAGCCTGCGAATCGAGGGCAGATTGATTGGTGACGGCATCCCATTTCCTGGTGAGCTGGTTCTGTTCCGGCGGAAGCTGGTATAACCATTGTATGGCCCGCTCCTTGCAGGCTTCTTCACCCGTATGCAATCCATACGCGAATAGTATCGGGATGACGGTGTTGATGAGGATATTCACAGCCATCTGTTTACCGAGTTGTTTGGGTTGGAATACCGTTTCTTCATCAAATACATAATGGTAATGCCAGTAGTCGTTGGCGGTGACCATTAGCTGGTCTATCAATGTTTTGCTTTCGGTCGTTTCCCTGATCAGCGCAAAAAAACCATGGCATCGCTGGAGAAATATGGCCAGCTGCGCCAATCGCAGCGTGGGAAATGCTGCGGGCCGCATCCGCAAAAAAGCCGGTTGCTTGTTAACAGGTTGCAACCTGTATTTCTTGCGGAGAAAATGGTATTCGCGTTGCAGCAACAATGCATATGCATCCTCATATCTGCCGGAAAGAAGATTGGCCTGTCCCATCAACAATGCTTCCAGCTGCTGCAACTGGTTACGATGTTTACCAAGTACGGAAAGCGGCAAACTACGCGCCATCATCTCGAATAATACCGTGTTTACCCGCACACCAAAACCTGAAGCGAGCAGCCACCAGCATGTTTCCTCCCAGTTACCGCCTGATTGCTGCAGGTAATTCAACACTTGCTGCGATTTTCTTTCCAGTCTCTCTGCCGCCAGCCTTTCTTTCCATGCGGCCCAACCGAGGTTGCTAAGTGCAGGCAAATAGGCTGCGCAGGGTATCGATGCAACAGTATGCATCATTTGTTCATAACGGTCGAGTAAGAGTTTGGGGATACGATGCTCCAGTACCAGTGTACTTACCGGCTGACCATGCTGATCCTGTACAGGCGCATCATCCTCCCAAACAACATGGAGAATAATGTTGTGATACCGGTCATCTGTTGCGTGATTGTGTTTATTCCAATCCGAAGAGCGGAGATGCAGTTCAATATTTCCCACCCATTTTGTATTCCCGATACGGATCATTGCCGCCGAAAAATCAGGACCCTGGTGATGATTCCATGTGCCGGGCCGTTCGATCAGCAATGGCTCTCCCGCCGTTGTGTATAGGGAGTTCCGGTTAAAATACTGGAATTGCCAGATGAATTGCAGTAATCTTTCATTCATGACACTTGATTTTGGCCAAATGAAAAATTACAAATCAAATCCTTGCGGTAAATACTCGATTTTGGTGTTGGGATTTAGTGTATGCGTTCTGAACGGATCTGAGGTTTTTTTCACGCAAAGGCGCGGTTTGATGATCGCGAATCGGTGTTTGCGCAAGAATGCAAACAGGGCATCCGCCGAAACACAACTGGCCTGATTTATCCGAGTCCAACTGCGCCTTAGTGCCTTTGCGTGAAAAAAATCAAATAGTAAACATCCTGAATTTTCAAGACGTTTTTAACCGCAGAGCCGCAGAGGGAAGGAGTTTTCGCGGAGTCAGAAAAGGATCTCCAACTTTATCAATTTTCAATTCCCTTCGATATTCGATATTCCCTGTTCAATATTCGATATTAAAAAGCTTCTGAACAACCCTGCTCACAGGTAATCCCATCACATTATAGAAATCTCCGTTGATGGATTTGATACCGACTACGCCAATCCATTCCTGTATCGCATACGCGCCGGCTTTGTCGTAGGGTTGGTATTTGTCTACATAAAATTCGATCTGTTCCTGGCTGAGTTCGTGGAAATGTACTTCGGTAGTATCCGAGAACGCGGTCTCATTTTTTCCATGCAGTATCACTACACCTGTAATCACCAGGTGTTTCTGACCGGAGAGCGCGCGAAGGATACGGATGGCATCATTCCTGTCTTCGGGTTTGCCGATCACCTGTTCACCCAGTACAACGATCGTATCGGCTGCTAATATGGTTTTGTTGGCGAGTTGCTGGTGGTATGCCTGCTGCACATGTTCTTTTACCGCGATCGCTTTGCTTCTCGCGATATGCACGGCTATTTCCGCATGGGTAAGTCCATCGGGGTATGTTTCCTCGCTATGTTTAACAATGATATCAAAAGGAACCTCCGCCCATTCGAGCAGCATTTTTCTGCGGGGGGATTGTGAAGCGAGGATGATCTCTTTCATAAAACTAAATTGAACTTTTAAAAACCATGTTACTCCTTTCTTCCTGTGTACCTATGTGTTTAAACACGGGTTAACACATAGGTATATACGAAAAACAAAGAAAACACAGTTAGGGGTAGTATGCCTGAAAAAACAACATGGAAAGAATACCCGTCAGCATCACCAGTTTCACGGCAGTGCTCAGGCGATGAAAATCTGCGGCCTGGCGTGCTTTGAATAGTTTCAGCAATATCCATATCAGGGGTGCTACGATAAATACCAGACAATACAAGGCACTCATCCACCAGCCGAATTGAAGCACATATATCTGCAGTATCAACAACGCGGCAACCAATACAATGATCCACACGGCAACAAATACTTTGCTGGCATTCATTCCCCAAACAATGGGCATGGTGCGGCAGCCGTATTTCCTGTCGCCTTCCACATCTTCCATATCCTTGATCACTTCGCGTATCAGTGAGATGATAAAAGCAAAAGACATATACACGATCGTTAAGCGGAAAAAACGCACTTCGTGCACATTGGCATTAAAGAATTTAGAGATATTGAAAGGATACTTGGAAAAATAGAGGATGCCGATGGTC
>Ga0247757_10001520_pt1 | contig 14937 bp, 3 predicted proteins | sample UWRJL126311R4_FD_180929 | JGI IMG/M metagenome (GOLD analysis project Ga0247757, IMG submission 180929) | Plant litter microbial communities from Arlington Agricultural Research Station in Wisconsin, United States - UWRJ-L126-311R-4 | ecosystem: Environmental > Terrestrial > Plant litter >... | reverse complement strand
CTAAAAAAGGACTTAAATAGTAATATAGATATAGTAACTATAAGTATATTAAAAATAACTAGGGTAGGAGGGACTAGAAGGAAGATAGGAAAAGATGGAAATAATAAGAATAACCTAGACTTAAACTAGATCCTAGATAAGATCTTCTAATAAAGGAAGAAGGTAGGCGTATATATATACTATAGCTAGAAAGGCTATAAGTTTAGGAAATACCCTAATATACTTATTATATAAGTAATCCTAATTAATATAGTAGCTATAATAGAAGAGGAAGTACTAGAGGGAAACGAGTAACCTTTAGGTAAAATCTAAGCCTAGAGAGGTCGAGTAGTAAACTAGTAAAAGAATCTAATATAGATAGTAATATCTAGGATATATAAGAATAAATAAATAGGTTACCCTTTATAATACCTCTACTCCTAAATAGGTACTAGTACGTTTAAATACTAGTAGATTTAAGGTATAGTTATTTTAATACTATAGATAATAAGCTAGTAGCGAGCGTTAGGGTAGAAATTATATAAATCCCCCCTAAAAAGGTGCGTTTAGTGGTTAGAGGAATTAAGGAAGGTATTATTAACTAAATAATAATAATTATATACGATATTAATAGTTAGTAAGTAAGAGGTATAGCCTATATACTACCTTAACTTATATATAGTATTATCCTAAGGCGCCTATAAATAGAGTAGACTAGGGTAGTAATAGACCTAAGGAATAAGTAGCTAACTATCTATAAGGTAGGAGGCCTAGTTATTTAAGAATAGGATAAACGATAAAACGAATCCTAGATATACCCTATTAAGATAAAAAATATTATATCTATTAATTAAAAAGGGAAAAGAGAAGTATACTATAAAATAGTACTTATAAATATATAAGATATTATAATAGTACTAGTAATAATAATCCTAAGTAAAAAAGAAAAAGACTTAGAATAGGTTATAAAGAATAATAAAGCGCTACTAGAGGAATTAGAAGATTTTAAGGACTTATTTAATAAAGTAAAAGCCTTTAGACTTCCCTTATATTAGGGCCGAATAGATTACTATATTAGGCTAAAATAGAAAGAAGATAGGTCCTTACTAGAGCTCCTATAGGGCCTACTCTATAGTATATCAAAGGAGTAACTCTTAGAGTTTAGGAAATAGTTAATAGATCTAATAGATAAGGGGTAGATTTATATAAACTTATTACTAGTAATAGTATTAGTTCTATTAGTAAGGAAACTAGGAGGGGGATAGTATTTATATATCGATTATAGAGCCTTAAACGTACTTATAGAAGTAGACTAGTATCTACTACTACTAGTAAAGGAAATCCTAAAGATACTCTTTTAAGCTAGGTAGTTTTCTAAAATTAATATTAGGGTAGCCTTTTATAAACTTTAAATTAAAGAAGGTAATAAATATTTAATAGCGTTTTATACCTAGTTTAAATTATTTAAATAGCTAGTCTACCCATTTAGATTAATAGGAGCCCTAGTAACCTTTTAAAGGTATATTAACTTAGTATTAAAAGAAGCCCTAGGAAACTTTATAATAGTATATCTAGATAATATATTAATTTACTCTAATAGAACTAGAGTAGACTATATATAAAAGGTAAAAAGAGTCCTATTACTCCTAAGGGAAGTAGGCCTATATATAGATCTAAAAAAATATTAATTTATAATAAAAGAAGTCTAGTACCTAGGATATATTATAGAAGTAGGGGTAGTAATCTATATAGATCTAGAAAAAGTTAGAGCTATCTAGGTATAAGAGAGACTAATATCTATAAAAGGAGTATATAGTTTTATAGGATTTATAAACTTCTATAAGGAATTTATTATAAACTTTTCTAAAATTATAGCGCTACTAACCTAACTAACTAAGAAAAAGATCCTATTTTAATAAAATAATAATACCTAGGTAGTCTTTAAATAGCTAAAGAACGCCTTTATTATAGACTTAATACTAGTATATTAGGATCCCTTAAGAAAAATAGTCCTAGAGGTAGACTACTCTAGTATAGTATTAGGAGGATATCTATTATAAGAAATTAATAGTATTTTATACCTAGTAGTATACTACTTACGAGCCCTAATACCTATATAGTATAACTATATTATATATAATAAGGAATTATTAGCTATTATAGATAGTACTATAGTCTAGATAGATATACTTATAAGCGTATATAAACCTTTTTTAATTCTAATAGACTATAAAAACCTAGAGTATTTTATAGAAATTAGAGAGCTAAGTAAGTAATAGTATAGATAGGTAAAATAGCTATCCTAGTTTAATTATATATTAATATATAGGCTAGGATAGTTAGTAGAATAACTAGATATATTAAACTAAAGGGAGTAGGATAAGGATAAATATATATATATAAGCGCTAGTATTATAAAGCCTAAGAGGATCTAAGTAACTACTATAGTAGTAATAAAATATAAGGAAATAAGGGAAATAATACTACTAAAGGGAAGAACCCTTTTTAATAATACTTATATATAATAGCTATAGGATAAAGTAGTAAAGGCTAATATATAATACCTAGTCTAGCTAAAAGTAGTAAAAAATAGGGAAAGGAAATTCCCTATATAGGTATAAATTTAATAATAGATTATAGACTATATAATAGGAGTATATAGTATACTTTTATAAAGAGGTATCGTGCCTAGGTATATCGCGCGCAGCTCTTCCTTATACGCTTCTAGCTTATCCCTTTAAAAGACTTAATTCTAATACTAGAACCTTAGTCTTCTACTCCTTTAAATAGCTAGAGCTTTAGTCTTCTATTCTTTCTATAGAACTAGAACTTTAGGAGCTCTAGTTCCTCTATATATAGCTTCTACTTAACTCTCCTTCTATAGAATTAATCCTTTTACTCTACTTCCTTTACTCGCTCCTATAGTTATAAGCCTAGCGCTTCTTTAAATATAGGAAGGTTCTTTTTATAGATATAGATTCTCTATAAGCTCTAAGCTAAGTAATTAGTATTTACCTATATAATAAAATAAACGCTTAGAAGTTTATTCCTCGTTTTTACTTCCTTCCTCCCCCTTTTCCTTCTAATATTACCTAATAATATTAGAGCTTACGCCCTTTATAATAATACTTTTATATAATAGCGCGAGCTAGCTAGACTAGTATACTAAGTTCTAGATATATATCTTATAAAAGGTAGTTTAGATAGAAGTCGACCTAGACGCTCCTAACGTTAAAAATATTAATAAAGAATACCTTTTTAATAATAAGGAAGTTACCTAAGTATAACTTATACTCTAGGTTAGTAAATAGAGCTTAAAAATAGTAAAACTCGAAAATTTAATAAACTAGGTTAGAGCTATAGTAGCCTAAGAGGTACTCTAACCTATTATAATAAAGCTTATTCTTAATAGTAAGGTAATACTCTAGGTAATTATTAGGAAGCTTAAACGCGATCTCGCTCCTTCTCCCTAGTTTATAATAAACTATATATATAAGTAATATAGAGCTTATTTATAGAAGGCTAAGTATAGGAAAAGTATTTTTAAAGTATAGTATAAGTAGTAGAGCGAGCTATTCTTATAGGTATATATATTTAAGGTCGTAGAAGTCGAAGGTAAGCTTATAATAAAGGACTTCCTAGAGATAGTAGCTATTAAACTAGCCCCTAAATAGGCTAGAGTAATATTCCTACGCTAAATTAAGGACTTTATACTTAATAAGACCCTATTTAGTTTATAGGAAGTTAGTAGAATCTTTAGAAGGCTACTCTAATAGTATATAACTTAGGTTACTAGTAGTAATATAGGGATCTTCGCTACTATAGGGCTATATAAATTGAATAAGTAATAAAATAGTAATAAAAATATATAAAAAGCTTTCTACCCTTATAAAAGACCTACTAAAAAGTACTTATAGAAAGTAAAGAAATACTAAGCTATTTAAGCTATAATTATAGGCTCTTAGCCTAATAGAAAGCCTATAAAAAAATATATAAGGAAGGAAGTAAAGAAATAGCTTATATAACTAGAATAGAAAATACTACGCGAAAAAATTAATAAAATAGAATAGAATACTAATTCTAAGGCGCTTATAATAAGAGGAATAGCTCCGCCTAAATAGCTAAGGAATATAACTACTATACTTATAAATCCCCTACTCCTAGAAGACGCTAGTAAAGGTATATTCTTACTATTATTTAATACTTACCCCTTTTTAGAGAGTACTATTCTAGATAGTAAATCTACTATATACTTAGTTAATTTAGTAGATCTACTTATTTTAAGCTTGTTTAAGGAGACTCTAAAGGTAAAGTATATAAAAACTAGAACTATAGCCTATATAGTCCTTAGAATAGGTACTAGGGTACTTAAAAATATTTTAAATAGTGCCTATAGACCCCTAATAGAAGACCTAATACTTAAGAATATTATTATTATAGAAGGATTCTATATAAATATCGTCTTAGAAGCTCGCCTCCTTTAAGGAGGAACCTAGTATCTAGGACTAGATTATATACTACGCGTAGGAATATTAGATAATAATATAATACTTATAATGCTTATTAATAAGTACGATCTACACTTCCTTAAATATAAGAATATTTCTCGCTACTCTACTATAATAAGTATACCCCCTAGCAGCTATAAATATCGTTCCTAGGTAATATACCTAAGAACTAACTCGGAGGAGCTCTAATATATATATTCTAGCTACCTAGAACCTAGGGCCTTATAGGTACTAATTAAAAATATATATAATATATATATTAAAGGTATAGCTTAAGTTAAGTGCGAGTACTATATAACTACTTATATAGGTAATATTATCTCTTAGTAACCTAGGGAGTACCCTCCCTAGCTATACTAGCGTGTTATATAGGACCTATTTAATATACCTATAGAATACTTATATAAGTAGTAGGTTATACTTTTAAAATATAATTATAGCGGTAGAATCTATATATACCTACTCTAGGGTAAAATACTAGACGAAATTATAAAAGTCTAGGAAGCCTTTAATAAGCTTCTAAGAGCGCATTATAGGCTTTATATTATAGAGATTATATAAGATAGAGAGAGTATAACTCTTCTATAATATAGAATAACAAGGTTTATTTTTTAGATAATAGGAAAAGGAATTACTATACTCCCTATACTATCTTATATATATAAACCTAATAGTTTAAGTAAATAAGTAGGAAAAAAATAATCGTTAAGTCTATTAAAATAAGAGGTAGTATAAATCTACCTAGGAAGCTCTACCTAGAAGTAGTAGAAGCTACTTACTAGCTCTATAATATAAGCCCTTTAAGTATTTATAACTATAAAATATTACTTAAAGTACTCGACTTATAGTTTAGGAATATAGTATACCTAGTTAGGGACCTTAGTATAGACCTAAAACCCGACTAGAGTAGTATATATATATATAGCTACTACGCCTACCCCTTAAATAAGGAATAAGCGGTAGGGTACGATAAAAGGGGTTTTAAAGTCAACCCTAGGGGCTATATTAGTTATTTAGTCGGCTATAGAGTCTTAAATATATATAGAATATAGATTCCTATACTCGACTAGGTAATAATTACTTAAAATATCACCTTTAATATATCGCGCTTCTATAAAGGAGAATATAATATTTTATTATTTTTAAAATAAGAAGCTATTAAGCTTATAGACCTATTTTATAAATATAATAAGTATAAGGTTATAGGAGAAGCTTTTAAAGGCTCGCTAGAGCTACTTATATATAATTTATATAAGTAAGAGCCTAAATAAACTATTATATACTTTAAGGAAACTTACTAGGTATACTAACTAAGGGGTAAACTTAGGAGTACTAATCTCTATAATATAGAGTACTTAGAAGGCTAACCTAGCGCTACTATAAAAGAAGAAATAATAATTATATATACTAAAAACTTAGCTAATAATTAATAGAGAACTTATATAGAGTATGAGGAGTATATAGGACTCTATATATTAGAGGAAATACTAGAACTAAGAGCCTCTAGAGTAAGGGATTAAGCTAGTAGTCTTTAGTTAAATATACCTTCTAAAGGAGTAGACAACCCTAGAGATCTAATTCTATAGTATATAAACGCGCCTATAAGAATACCTATAGAGCTAAAAAGCTCTATAACTACTATTTAATATAGAGCTTTAGCCTCTAAAGTACTATATAAAGTAGTTAATATACTTAAAAAATATAAGTATACTAGAAAGATTTAAGGACCGTTAATATACTTAAGTAGATATTAAAAGGGGTAGAACCCTAATAATAACGATCTTAGGGGTATAGGGAATATAGGAATATATACCCTAAGCCTACTATTTATTAGTAGAGTATAGAATACCTTTCTAAATACCTATCTTCTATACGCGTAGAATATATAATAGGGTAATTTAGAGCTCCTTATAATAAACTTAGTTATAAGAGTAGCTCTAAAGCCTATAAAAAGGATAAAAAAAAAGATAATAAAAGCTTATCTTTATAGAAATCAGCTTCTAAAAGCGCTATAGTACTAGAGAAAGCTAGATAAGTATCCTCTTAATAACCTATTTAGATAAGCTATATATAAGGAGTATAATATCCTATAAAAGAAAAGTACTTAGGGTAATTAATCGCGATAAGAATACTAAAAAGCCTCTCCCTTTAAAGTAGGTATTTACCTATAAGTTTAATAAAAATAGTTATTTTACTAAGTATAAAGTATAAATAGTAGTTTAAGGGGACCTATAGAAGAAGAATTTCCTACTCTCTACTTATATAGTAATTTTTATAGCTTAGTCTTTTAAAATTATAATAGTAATAGTAGCTAAGTTTAACCTAGAGATTCTATAGCTTAATATTATAGGGGCGTTCCTTAATACGCTGCTCTAAGGATACTTAAATATAATATACTAACTACTAAAGGGCTTTAAGCAGCTTAGTAAGTATATAAGGCTAAGAAGAGCGCTATATAGGCTTTAAGACTTGCTATTACTATAGTATAAAGAGTTCTCTAAGACTCTTAGAAACCTAGGGCTTAAAGTAAGTAAGGAAGAGTCCTACCTATTTTTTAATAAGGAATATAAAATTCTTATTCTATTCTATATTAATAATAATTTTATTTTTTATTATAGGGATTATATCGCTAACGCGCTTCGTATAGTAGAAGGAATTAAGAAATTATATAAAAGTAATAAGCTTAGAGCTATTAAATAGTTTCTAGGTATTTAAGTAATATATAATAGAGAAGTATATACTATTACTCTTACTTATAATTTCTATATTAATAAAATAGCGAAGAAATTCGACCTTATTAAAAGTATAAGCTTCTCTAAGATACTACTACTAGTAAAAGAACTAGTAAAAAACTCTAAAGAAGTTTCTTAAAGTTAAATTAAGGACTACTAGGAGTATATAGACTCTATTCTATATATAGTAATAATAATTTAGCCTAATATTATATTTATAACTTTTTAGCTTTTATACTTTTTAATAAATCTAAGTAAAGCTTATATAAATATAGTAAGTAGGGTAATAGTCTACTTATATAGAATATATTTCCTTTCCTTATAATTTAGTAGTAAGGATAAACCCGAGCTCCTAATATATAGAGATATATTCTTTACTAATAATTCTAAATTAAGATACTCCTTTTATAGCTACTTAATTAAGCTATTTAGAGTATTAATATTATAGCTACGCCTTATAGCGATAGTGATAGCGGGGACGACTAGTGGCCTGGGATTAATAACTTAGACCTAGGCTAAGAAACCGAACATAATTTAGACACGTGATTAGGAATTATATAATAAAGTCTACGACTAGCGTAGAACTTACTAAATAAGTTATATAATATAATCTACGACTAGCGTAGAACTTACTAATTTAGTTATATAATAAATTCTATAAGTAGCGCGGATTTTACTAATCTAGATAAGTATATAGTCAGAGGGAGAGACGTCTGTAGGAAGTCTCTTATCGTTAATTCAATCTTTGATCAAAAGTTATATACATTAATATCCTCCCTGGAATCAGTGTTCCTTTGATATATTACTAATTACCTATTTATTCTTTCTATATTAACTCTTATTCTTAATAACTAGTACCTAACCCAAGGAACCACCTTTATTATAAGAAGGTAGGCCTATTATACTTTAATAATCTTTAAAGTAGGAAGGGCGACGCGTAAGTTTATATACGATCTAGCTAACCGATATAGAAGAATAAGACTAGAGAATATCAACCTATAGTTTAGACCCAACAGACTGGGCGAAGGTTAAACTTAAAATTAATAAACTTGGAGGAGAAAACTAAGGGATCTAAATAATCTTATAAACTCTCCTAGAATAAAACCAAGAGCTATAATAAAGGTCGAAAGTAGCTAAAAATATACTTTAGGTATTAGGCTAGGACTAGAACGATAATGAAGTAATGGTCGAATAAATTAAAAAAGCCGTAATAGCTAAGCTATTAAAACTTCTAATACTTAAGAGGTTTAATAGAATATATAATAAGCTACGAAGCTTTTTAGTAGGCGTAATATTACACCTAGATATACAGTTAGTCTAGTTGGATATAGAAGAGAGGAAGGTATTATTTATATTAGTATACTTTATAGGAAAGGCTATAAATTAGTTTAAACTATACCTAACGGACTTTTAAATAAACGCACCGTATAAGCAGTAGGTAGAAATAGTAGCGATTTTTAGCGACTACTGGTACTTTATTAATAAGATTAAGTCAACCTTTAGAGATATAGACATTATAAGAAGGGCTAAGGAATAGTTAATTAAGATTAAATAGGATAAAGGAGTACTAGAATATATATTAACCTTTAAATAACTTACGATGAATATATAGTAGAATAAGGAATCCCTTAAGGCCAGGTTTAAGGAAGGACTTAAATTAGAAATTTGATATAAAATGATTCGAATAGACCTACCAACTATATTAATAGTAATAAAGGTACAAGTAATAAAAATAGACGATAAATTGCGAGAATAGAGGGAAGGTAATAAGTATACGCGATACCAAGTCAATAAGAACGCAAATCCTTAATAAGATTATAGGGACCCGATGGTACTTAACGCTAATAAAGAAAAGAAAAAGAACGCAATATACTTTAAATATAACAAGAAAGGTTATTACTCGCGGGAATACCGAAGCTAAGGGGGTTAGAACCAAAATTAAAATAAGAATAAGGAATTAACATACTTTAAATGTAGGAAGAAAGGATATATAAAGAAAGATTATTACTTTAAGGATAAGAAGGAAGAAGATAAGAAGTTAATAATACAAGTAGTAGCAAAGGAAGAAAAGAAGGAAGAACCGAAGGATAAAATATTGGCGAACCTTAAATATAACTGCATATATTAGACTTTCTATTATAATAATTCTTATCTAATCTACCTATTAAGTAAATAAGGATTAGGATAGTTTCTATAAAAACTAAGAAAGGAACGCCTAGTAGTAAACCTTGAAAGAACCTAAGAATAGGTGGAAGCGTAATAAGATAAGTGGGAATTAGACTTATTAGGGGAAGGACAACTAACGCTATCCTAAATAACGATACTAATAAGTATATAAGAGATGCCTGTAGGAAATAAAGCAATAGTAGAATATACTAAAATAGCCGAAAGCCTTAGTTTGGAATTAATAGAGACTAAAGGACCTAAGAAAGAATAGAAATTTATAGAGCAGGGCTTAAGCAATCGAATAATCGAATAAGTCTATAAAGACTAGAAGGTTTATAATCCAAGAAATACGAAAATTACTTTATTCCTATAATAGCTAAACTATAATTACGTTACCCTAGGGAGGATACTAATAGGAAATAAGTGGAAGTAATTAGTAAAGAAGATACGATAGCTAGAAGAAGCTTATATACTAAGGATACCAGTAAAATATATTATACTAATTTCAGAGAAACCCCAGGAATATAAATACTAGAAAGGGGATAATGAAAGAATATATATACGATACCTAGTATACTATAAACTAGCATAGATATTATATATTAACGGGAAATATTAAATGCATATAGGACTAAAGCAAAGATATAATACTTAGCTAGAAAGACGAGAACAAGATCGATTTATCGACGTTATATTAAGGGACGAGGTTTATAGATGGCACCTAATAGAGGAACGACCATTAGGATGTATTATTATAATGCTAGGAAAACTATTACTAAAAGAATACGTCTTAGGAAGACTATAGTACAAATATATAGAAAACAAATGTCCAAAACACGTATAAAAGAAGGTGAATACTTAACACTAGCCTAAGAAAGAAGGCTTAAAAGGAATATATGGACTATATATTACTATAAGAGGAATATACTAAGGATAGAGGGTACGAATTATAATAGACAGCGGAGCTACCAGGAACTTTATATTAAAGAAGTTCGTCGAATAAAATGGAATATAATATACTTGAAAAGCGTAGCCAAGAATAATAGTAACTATTAAAGGAAATCTATTCTAAGAACTAGTATAGTTTAAAATAAAACCCTTAATACTAAAAATAGATGGGTTAAAACTCTATAATATCGAAATAGATATAATACAGATCGACGATGATCAAGATGTGATCCTAGGGATATTATAGCTAAAGATAGTAAATCTAATAATCGACTAGTAGAAGGAAACGATTACCTATAAAATAGAGAAGCTAAAAGTAAATATTAAACTATATATTAGGAAATTTTCTAAGGAATATAAGAAGTAGGAGTTATAGTTATAAGAACCAAAGTAATACCTACTAGGATATAGGCTATAGGACCTAGAAATCGAACTAGAAGAAGGAAAAAACCTAGGATAGGGACTAATTTACCGAACAACCGAGAAAGAATAATAAATCTAGAAGGAGTATATTAAGAATGCACTTAAGAAAGGATAGATTTAAAAATTATAATTATTTATATCTTATAGAACAACCTTTGCAGTAAAAAAGGGAATAGATAAATTACGATTCTACGTAGACTACCGAAAAACCAACGTAATAATAAAGAAGAATCGATACCTATTACCACTGATATTATAACTATAAGATACGATAAGAAGAGTAAAAATATTTATAAAACTAGATATAAAAAACGTATATTACTAGATTAGAATTAAGGAAGGTAATAAATAGAAAACAGTATTCAGAATACGACACGGATTATATAAATACTAAGTAATACTATTTGAATTAACAAACGTACCAGCAGTATTCTAAGAAAGGATAAACACTATACTAAAGGAACATTTAGATATATTTATATTCGTATACTTAGACGATATTTTAATCTTCTTAGAGGAAGAAGAAGAATATAAGGTTTATATATATATAATTCTAGAGAAACTAGTAAAGAATTAGATGTATCTTAATATAAGAAAATGCGAATTCCATATAAAAGAAACACATTTTTTAGGATTCGTAATTAAACTAGGGAAAATTAAGATTAAGCTGGAAAAAGTATAATAGATACTAAGCTAGCTAATACCTAAGAACGTTATAGATATATAACGATTTAATAGACTATGTAATTTTTGCAGGAAATTTATAGTAGGATGGTCGAAACTGATAGAACCACTAATGCGACTGACGAAGAAAAATGTTGAATTTATATAGATAAAAGAATACCAGGAATCCTTTAATAAGATCAAGAGGAAATTCGCAGAGTACCTAATACTTAGAATGTTTAACCTAGAGTATAAGGTAATCATTATAATAGATTCATCAAATTTAGTCTATAGGATAGTACTGCTATAAAAAGATAAAAAAGGGGATCTATACCTTATAGAATATTTCTTAAAGTAAATGAAACAAGTAGAGTTGAATTACCTAATTTACGATAAGGAAATACTTATAATTTATAAGGTATTTAAGTAATGGAGAGTATACTTATAGGGAGTAAAATACCCTATAAAGGTCTATACCGACTATAAGAATTTAATAGGGTTTATAACGAACAAGGACCTAAATTAGAGGTACACGCGATGGTGGGAATACCTTGCAAGTTTTAAATTTCAGATAATCTATATAAAAGGATTAGAAAATCTACTAGCCGATACGCTAAGTAAGAGACTAGACCTTTAAAAGGACGTTAGAGTAATAGGAACAATACTGATTAAAAACCAGTAAGGACATCTAATTATAAATAAACTATAACTAGTAGTAAATATAGAACTAGAAGAAATAGAATAGAACTAAATAATTAAGGATGTACTTTAGAATAAAGATATTACTAAATAGAATAGAGAATAGAAAGGAGACTTATTTTAGGTCTTCGATAGAATCTACGTACTAACCAAGATTTAAAGAGAATTTATACGACAATTCTATAAAGTACCAGTATACGGATATCAAGGAATAGAAAAAACCTTAGATAGAATTTAACGAATATACTATATGCTAAAGGTAAAGAAGTTAGTTATAGAGGTATTAAAGGACTGCGTAGATTATTAGAGGAATAAATATAGTAGGCACCCTCTATATAGCGAATTAGTACTAGTAGAAGTACTATAACGACTATAGGGAGTTATTATGATGGATTTTATAACGGGACTATTAAAGTTAAAAGATCTAGTAAATAAATATAAATATAATAGAATTATAACCATCGTAGATAAAGCTACGAAATACTTATACTTTAGACTATATAAGGAACGAACTAGAGTAGAAGAAGTAGCATAGAGATTTACTGATACTATAATCAGTTAATACGGAATACTAGACAAGGTAATTACCGATAGAGATGTTAGATTTACGTCTAGATTTTAGCAGATAATAATAGCTAATATAGGAATTAAATATAGTATATTAACAGTATATTATCTATAAATAGATGGATAATTAGAAAGGATGAATTAAACGGTAGAATAATTCCTGAGATATTATCTAAACTACTAGTAAGATAACTAGGTAGTACTACTACTAATAGTATAATTAGCTTATAATAGCGTAATTAACGTAGCTACAGGAATATTACTATTCTTTATAAATTATGGTTATAAACTAAGAATATATAACGTCCCGAGGGAAATCGAGGTATAGACACCCTAAGGAGAAGAATTCGTGTAACGAATTTAGAATATATATCGATAATTAAGAGAAGATATAGAATTTTTATACTCTTAGATAGGGAAGTACTACGACCAGATATACTAGGAGGGACCCTAATTTAAAGAGGGGGATAGGGTGTAGTTGCTACGAAGAAATATAAAAAGTAAGCAACCTAATTTGAAATTAGACTATACTAAGATAGGCCTATATAAAATTAAGAAATAAGTAGGACTAGTAATATACAGATTAACGTTACTAAAAGATATAAAGATATACCTAATATTTTATATCTTACTCCTAGAAAAAGTACTAAAAGATATATAACCTATAGTCTATAAAGTAAGTATTTATAGAGAATAAGAAGAAGAATAGGAAGTAAATAAGATTTTAGGACATTAGTATTAGAACGGAAAAAATTACTATCTAGTAAAATGGCTAGGAATAGATAATAAAGGACAACCATAGGAAGATAGCTGGTAACTAGAAGATAACCTTAATTATCCTAAGAAGTTAATGGAGTTTCGTTCTAACCTATTAACTAAAGAAAACTAGGAGATAAGGGATTAAGCAGATCGCCTTATAGTAAACTTAAAGAGACGTTACCTCTACTAAATAGAACGTCGCCTGATAAGAGTTTAGAGAGGCTAGGGGAATTATTACTCTTAAAATCTTTAAATTAAGCCTTAAGGAGGCGAGACTAATTAACCTCCCGCTTATTAAGAAACGCCTTTTACTAGCGAAGATATAATAGTTTTACGTAAGTTAGAGCAACCTCGTCGAGAAGAGACTCTTGTTTCTTCTCTATAGCTATAATTTCAGCCTTAAGCTTCTCTTAAGAATGGTCTATAGATTAAACTAACATATATAAGCAGGAATTATAGTATCTATATATAGGATATACTATTAGCAATAGTAATACTAGAAATATTATAAAAGTAACGACTATTTATACGTATATACTCTTCGTAGGTAAGCTACCTAGGAGTATAGGAAGCCGAAGTAACACACTTTAACTTAAGTCGGGAATAACGAGAATAAGGTATAACTTTAATACTAGACCTCTTAATACGATCAGCTAATAGCCTACGCTTAACTACGGCTAGAGAAGGTATAAAGGGCGAAGGAAATAATATAGAAAGTAGAGGTACTATAATATATATACTCTAGGATAATAGAATAGATTAATATACTGGAGGAAGAACTAGAGGAGGAGATAGTATTACGGCTATGCCTTACAGCGATAGTAATAGTAGGGACGACTAGTAGCCTAGGATTAATAACTTAGACCTAGGCCAAGAAACCGAACACAATTTAGACACGTAATTAGGAATTATATAATAAAGTCTGCGACTAGCGCAGAACTTACTAAATAAGTTATATAATATAATCTATAACTAGCGTAGAACTTACTAATTTAGTTATATAATAAATTCTATAAATAGCGCGGATTTCACTAATCTAGATAAGTATATAGTTAGAGGGAGAGACGTCTATAGGAAGTCTCTCATCATCAATTCAATCTTTAATCAAGAGTTATATACATTAACATCCTCCCTAGAATTAGTGTCCCTTTAATGTATTACCGATCACCTATTTATTCTTTCTATATCAACTCTTATTCTTAATAACTAGTACCTAACCCAAGGAACCACCTTTATTATAAGAAGGCAGGCCTATTATAATTAATTATATAGAAAGTAGTATACTAGCCTATAGTAACTACTTTAATTATTAAAGCTAAGCTCCTTACTCTAGAATATATTAGTAAGGAAATAATAGCGCTTAAGCACTTATTTAAAAAGCTTACCTTTAACCTAGGAGTAGCCTAGGAGGTATTCTATAATAACTATTAAATAATTCAACTTATTATAGGTACGAACGAGAGAATTAATATACGCCTATACTATATTAATAT
>Ga0247757_10001519_pt1 | contig 14938 bp, 14 predicted proteins | sample UWRJL126311R4_FD_180929 | JGI IMG/M metagenome (GOLD analysis project Ga0247757, IMG submission 180929) | Plant litter microbial communities from Arlington Agricultural Research Station in Wisconsin, United States - UWRJ-L126-311R-4 | ecosystem: Environmental > Terrestrial > Plant litter >... | reverse complement strand
ACGGTGAGCAGCTCGAAGATCCGATCGCGTGGATCAAACTCGTGCGCGCGCGTCTCAAAGCGCTCGATCTCGCGAGCGTGGGCGTGCTCAGCCACGGTGGCCGGTGGCAAGCCGAACCCGCAGAACACGCGCCCCCCAGCGTGAGCGGCATCGAGTGGCAACCCGTGTCACTCCCGAGCGAGCCGCTGCGCCGCGCGCTGTACGCAGAGACGGCGACGCACGGCAACGACGAAGAAGACGAAGCCGCCTGGGGTCCCGGGATCTACGTCGACACCGAAGCCATCGAAGCCCTCGGCCGCACCTTGAAAAACGCGCCGACGCCCCTCTCCGTCGCCGGCGCCACGTTTTATCGTGTCGCCCGCTGACGGCGCTGCCCGCCGTCGACCGCACGCCTAGGTTCTCCTAGGATCGCCTCAAAGCGGGGTCGCCAAGATCGGCAAGGTTGCCAAGATCGCCAGAAGAGGGAGAGAGGGATTGGGGTTCGCTCTGGGCGGCGAGCGCGTCGCGATTTTGAACGCGCCACGTCGGTTATCGGCTCCCAGAAGGCTGCCGAGATCGGCAAGGTTACAGAGACGGATCTGACGCTTCGATTGAGCAACGCTTGCGGGCTCGAGCCGCCGCGGATGTATTCGCCGTGCACAGCAGCGGCGTGCACAGCAGCGGCCGTCCATCGCATGAATTGCGCCGAGGTTCGGCGCACACTGCGATACCGAAAGATCTCCTTCGCGGGCCGCGGTGCGGTGAGCGTTGCGGAGACGCAGTGAGTGCTTGGCGGTCTTGGTAACCTTGGCGATCTTGGCGACCTCAGGGGATCGTCATCGCCGTTCCAGAGGCCCCTCGCGAAGTCGGACCCGAGGGGGAACAGCGCGCGACTGCGAGGTGCGTGGCGGGGGCGCGAGCGCCCCCTCTCAGCCGAAGGGGGAGAAACCGAAGAGGCGCTGGTGCACTTTGAGGAGCACGGCCAGGAGCAGGGCCGCGACCACGAGGGGGACCCAGAGTTCGGACCAGGCGAGGCGGTTTTTGCCTTGGATGATCGCGGCGAACGGGAGGTTCGAGGTGATTTCGCGGTAGCGCGTGAACTCGGCTTTGTTCGTGCGGCGGCGTTTTTCGTCGATGCTGCTGGTGCCGCGCACGGCCGTGACCAGTAGCGAACCGAAGAACAGAATGGCCGCGACGTGGCCCGTGACCAGCAAGTGTGCGCCGCTCCACAGTGCGGTGGCCCACAGGAATGGGTGACGCGTGATGCGCAGCACGCCGCGCGCCGCGTCGGTGCGTTCGAGCACTTTTTCGGCACCGACCGCGGTCGGGTTGGGCACACTGAATGCGCCGACCAAGAGCACGAGCGCGAAGGGCATCACCGCAAGCGGCAGCCAATGGATGATCCGCGGCGAAAACCAAATCGGGTAGAAGGGCGCCTTGCGGTAGGCGTCGATCAGAAACACCAGGGACGCGAGCGAGAGCAGCGAGAAGAACGCGCTGAATCCCTTTTGTCCCAAGCGCTGCGCCAGCCACCAGCGGAGTTCCGAGCCGGCCACGAATGCGTGAATGGCGAACCAAACGAAGCTGGCCAGCGCGAGTCGCTCGAACATGACTAGAGCCAGCCGGCGGTGCGGTACCAGTCCACGGTCTGCTTGACTCCCTGTGAGAAGCTCACGCTCGGCGTCCATTTCAGGTCGCGTTGCGCGTTCGCGCCGTCACACACCCATTGGTCGAATAGCTCGTTGCACTTGTCGCGCGTGAACATCATGGCGCGGTTGGTCAGCTTGCCGTAGCTCTCGCTCATGAAGGCGGCGCCCTCGACCACCCGCCGCGGCAAGGGAATACGCAAAAATGCGCGTTTGCCCATGGCGGATTCGGCCTCGGCAATCAGCTCGGCCATGGTGTGCACCGCGCCATCGTCCACGGCGAAGATGCTGCCGCTCGGTACGTCTGCGTCGATCGCCGCGATACAGGCGCGCGCGCAATCCGGACCGTAGGTCATGCTCAGCTTGCTCTGCGGCGAGCCGAGGAGCGGCAACACGCCCATCTTGATCGACTTGAAGAAGGCCAAGATCTCGCGGTCGCGCGGGCCGTAAATCGCTGGCGGGCGAATGATGGTGACCTTGAGCTGGTCCTTCTTCGCCAGTACGGCGCGCTCGGCGGCGAGCTTGCTGCGACCGTAGTCGGTGACGGGGCGCGGCGTGGCGTCGACCGCGACGGGGTTACCATATGCGTCGCTCGGACCACCGACGGCGATGCTCGAGATTTGCACGAAGCGTTGGAGTGAGCTCCCGAGCGGGAGGCAAACCTCGAGCAGGTTCTCGGTGCCACGCGCGTTCACGCGCATGAACTCGTCCAAGTTGCGCGCTTTGACGAGGCCGGCCGAGTGCACCACGGCCGTGACTCCGGCGACTGCGCGCTCGAGGCTCGCGCGATCGTCGATTGCACCGTCGAATAGCTCCACGTTGGACAGCGTGCGCAAGAATTTGGTGTCGCTCGAGCGACGCACGAGGGCGCGCACGGGGCGCCCTGCTTGCGACAACTGTTCGATGACGTGCGAGCCGAGGAAACCCGAGCCGCCAGTGACGAGGATGGTCATGTGTTTTTCTCGTAGATGCGGTACTTCTTGTAGATCTTACCGCCCATGAATTTGATGCCGACGTTCACGGGGCCGTTGTCTTCGAGCGTCCACGACAGCTCGCCCCACTCGATGCCGAGCTTTTTGCCGGACTCGTTCAGCTTGGAATAGAGGTAGATACTGAGGCCAGCGTACTTGCGCTGGCCGCGAAATTTCTTGGAAATGCCGAGCAAGGCCAGACGAGCCGTCTTGGGCCCCTTGACCTTCAGCCGCCAGAGCAACTTGCCGAGCTCGAGCGGGCCGAGCTTGCCTTTGAACTCGCGGATCAGCTCGTTGATGTTGGGCAGGGCGACGGCGAAGGCCGCGGCTTCACCGTTGATTTCGGCGATGTAGCTGAGCTCCGGGATGGCGATCAGCTTCAGATCGGCGGCCATCTTGGATAGTTCTTTTTCGGTATACGGGACGAAACCCCAGTTGTCCGACCAAGCGTCGTTGAAGATGTTCATGATTACGCGCACCTCGCTGTCGAGGTTTCGCATATCGATGTGGCGCGTTTTGACCTCGGGCAAAGCCGCGAGCTCGTCGTGGGCTTTGCGCCCGCGCTCCGGCATTTCCCCGACCGTGTAGCGCCAGGCGAAGACGTCTTTGAGCTTCTCGAAGCCGCACTTTTCGATTAGCGCCCCTTGATAGGGCAGGTGATGCGGCATCATCACCATCGGTGGCATGTCGAAGCCTTCGATCAAACAGCCCGTCTCTTCGTTGATCGAGAGCGAAAACGGACCGCGGATCTTCTTCATGCCGCGTTCGCGCAGCCACTCGGTAGCGGCATCGAGCAACAGTTTGGCGACTTCTTGGTCTTCGATCGTGTCGAAGAACCCGAAGAAGCCCACGTCGTCTTTGTAACGCGCCAAATGTTCGCGGTCGATTTGCGCGGTGCAGCGGCCCACGCAAAACCCGTTGCGGAAGGCCGTGAAAATCACGCCATCCCCATGCTCGAAGAACGGATTCTTGAAGCTCAAGCGATCCTTCATATCCATGTCGAGGGGGCGGATATAATTCGGGTCGCGCTTGTAGATGTAATCGACGACGTTCAAAAAGTCGTTGATCTTGCCGCCGATGATCGTTCTCTTGAGCTCGAGAGTCATTTGAACGCGCAGCTAACTTTGGGCCGCAAGACGCGTCAAGCCGCGTCAAGGAAGGTTCGGGGGCGTACCTACATTCGCACTTCTCCACGGCAATCGGCATCTACGCTTTAGCCGTGGCTTTAATGACTTGGTTCGTGGGTGGCCGACGTATTCGGGGGTGGTGGGGCGCGGCCGGCGTGTTCTCGGGCTTGTGCCTGCTTTTGCTCGGCGGCTGTGCGAGTAGCGATGGCGGCAAGCCCTGCTCATCGGTGTGCGACGCCTTGTGCACGGCACTCGCTGCTTGCGACGTCGAGGTTCCCCCTGATTGCACCAGCCAATGCGCGAAGGGGGTCGCCGGGGCGGATTGCGCGGATTCTCGCCCTCCCGATCAGCTGACGTGTGCTGAATTGAAAGGGACATACGCCTGCGCGGACTACTGTGCCACGCTGTGCACGCGCGCGCCCAGCTGTGGCACGTTCGATCCCAAGCGGTGCGCCCAAGGATGCACCATCCAATCGCCCGCGATCTGCAACTCGGCGTCGGTGGACGCGCGCACTTGCGACCAGCTCAAGCCAGAGCTTCGGGATTACGAAGACACCGCGCGAGCCGAGCAGAACGGCAGTCACGTCTCGGTCGGCTTCGGCGGCACGAACCGCTATGGCCTATGCACGAAAGCCGAGGATTGCGCGCTGCCGCAAGGCTGCAACTTGGCGACCAATGTCTGTTCGGCGTGCGCCGATGACACCGAGTGCGAGCGCACTCACTCCTAGTACACGTGCAGCGCCGAAAAGGAATGTGTCAAAGTCGATTGCGTCAGGGATGCTAACTGCATCATCGGAGTGTGCGATTCACGCCGGCACGAGTGCGTGGAGTGCCGCGAAGACGCGAACTGCACGCGCTTTTACCGTACTTGCAATATCGAGGCGTCCACGTGCGTGGAGTGCGCGTCCGACGCTGATTGCACGAGCGAGAGTTGGCCGCGCTGCGATATGGTCAGCAATCGTTGCCGGGGCTGCCTCAGCAACGCCGATTGCGTCGACGAGCCGTCTTCGCCGCGCTGCGATCCGGACCTGAAGTTTTGCACGGGTTGCGAGGAAGACGCAGATTGCGCTGACCCGGCCAATCCCGTGTGCGAGCACTCACACTGCACGGTCTGCCGCAGCGACGACGATTGCAAGGATCCGGCGCTCCCGGCGTGCTCGGCCGGCTACACCTCGAGCACCTGCGTCGAGTGCTTCACGTCCGACCACTGCCCGGACGGCATGGCTTGTGTCGATGGGGCCTGCGAAGCCGAGTGAAGAGTGGCCCGCCGCGCGCGGGCCCGCCCTTCACTTGCCGATCACGCCGTACTTTTTGCCGACTTTTTCGAACGCTTCGAGCGCGCGATCCAGGTGGTGCTGCTCGTGGGTGGCCATGTAGCTGGTGCGAAGCATGGCGCTCTTCGGCGGCACACCGGGGGAGATGAACGGGTTCGTGTAGATGCCGTACTCTTCCAACAGATCGCGCCACATCATGATCGTGCGCAGATCCTGGCGGATGTAGATCGGGATCACGGCGGTTTGCGTGTGGCCGAGCTCGAAGCCGAGGCTCTTCAGCCCTTCACGCATGTAGGTGAAGTTTTGACGCAGCTTCTCGATGCGCCACGGTTCTTCCTGCATCACGTCGAAGGCGGCCATGGCGGCCGCGACCGAGGGTGGCGCGGCGGCGGCCGCGAACATGAACGAGGGCGCGAAGTGGCGGATGTAGTCCAGCACTTTGCGCTCGCCGACCAGCCAACCACCGATGCTGGCCATCGACTTGGAAAAGGTGCCGCCCATCAGGTCGACCTGATCGACCAGGCCGAAGTGAGCCGCGGTGCCCATGCCACCGGGGCCGATCACACCCAAGGCATGCGCGTCGTCGACGAACAGGCGGGCCTTGTGCTTCTTCACCACCGGCACGAGCTCGTCGAGCTTGGCGATCTCGCCTTCGGCGCTGAACACGCCGTCGGTGATCACGAACGCGCCTTCGTCGGCTTCCAGCTTTTCGAGGGCTTTGTCGAGGGATTCGGCGTCGTTGTGGCGATAGCGCACGAGCCGCGCGCCGGCGGATTGGCCGAGCCGCACGCCGTCATATAGCGAGGCGTGCACATTGCGGTCGATGAACGCGACCGATTGTTTGTTGGACAGCAGCGCGGCCAAGGTCGCGATGTTGACCTGATAGCCGGTGGTGAAAACCAGCGCGGATTCTTTGTTGAACCACTTGGCTAGCTTCTCTTCGAATTCTTCGTGAAGGCGCATCGAACCGTTGACCAAGCGAGAGCCGGTCATGCTCGTGCCGTACTTGTCGATCGCGGCCTTGGCGGCATCACGCACCTTGGGGTGCGTGGTCAGACCGAGGTAGTTGTTCGAGCCGAACATCACCACGCGCTTGCCGTTGATCTGCGCTTCCGGGCCGTCCGCGAAATCGAGCGGGCGGAAGTAGGGGTAGATCCCCATCTTGCGCGCGTTGTCCGCGGCCATGAACTTGAAGGCCTTCTCGAACACGTCCTTGCCGCCGACACTGGCGAGGCTCGTCCGCTCTTTCATCGACTCGGCCATGTCCGACGACCCTTCGCGGTCGGACATGTCGATGCGGGCGCCGTTGGTGTTGCCGTTGGCGACCGCAGCGCTGCCGTTCGCATTGCCGTTGGTGGCACCGTTGGCGCTGCCGTTCGCGTGGCCGTTCTTGTGACCGTTGCTCTTGGCCACGGCCGGCTCGGTCTGGCCGATGTTCTCGTCCAGCGCCGGATCGATGTTGGGCAGCTCGTTGCCGTTGAGCAGGACCTTCCACGCGTCCTTGACGCGTGAGCGCGCGTCCATCAGCCCCTCGGTGGCCTTCATGACGCGATCGTCGGTCACCCAACGCAGCACGCTCGGTTGGAGGAGTGCTTGCTTGCCGCGGTCGACGATTCTTTGCTTGAGGCCCATCGTTTCAAAGCTCCTAGAGTGCTCGCTCGATAAGTCGCTGTCGCGAGGAACGCGGGCAGACCCGACTGAGCGTAGCTCGACGAACCGGCTTTCGCCCGCGTTGTCGCCGGCGGAAGCTACGCGACGGATCGCCCTACGTCAATGCGCCGGAGGCCAGGAATCGAGCTTATGAAAGCTAGTTCCGTCGGCTAAAATTCCATGATCGATGATGACGCGTTCCAGACAAAGACCGTCCGCCGGCGCGGTGATGCCGAGGTCCGTTCGCGCATGGCTCGCAAGTGCCCGCGTCAGTGCGTCTTTCGGGCGTCGCTCGCGACCGATGTCGATCAGCGTTCCGACGATGATTCGCACCATATTGTAGAGGAATTTGTCGCCTTCGACTTCGATCAGCGTGATGCGTTCATCGCTATGCGCCGGTCGCACCTCGATGCGAAAGATCTGTCGCACCGTCTCGGTTCGAGTGTCCGCGGCGCCGCGGAAGGCGGCGAAGTCGTGTTTCCCGACCAGGGACTGCGCGATGGCATTCAGGGCGGAGTGGTTGAACCTCTCCATCACGCGCCAGGCTCGGCCTTCGAGAAAAGGATCGCGAACGAGGCTGTGGAGAACCGTGTAGCGATACACCTTGCGAGTGACCTGGCGACGCGCGTCGAACCCGGGCTCGACCCGCGTGGCGCGCACGACGGCAATTTCGTCCGGCAAGTGCTGCGACAGCGCGAGCACCCAACCGCGCAGCCCGATGTCTTTGTCGGTGTCGAACGCCACGAGCTGCTCACGCGCGTGCACGCCCGCATCGGTGCGACTCAAGCCGCGCGTCTGACTCGCTTTGGGATCGATTGCGGCGATCGCACCGTCGAGTTCGCCTGCGACGCTGCGCGCGTTCGTTTGTCGTGCCCAACCGGAAAAGCGTCGACCGTCATAGGCGACCGTGAGCAGCACGCCGAAGCGATGCTCGACCAGACGTGCACGCGGGGTCAGAGACGGCGGCTTCGTCTCGCCCGCGTCCGATTCAGTGCTCACCGGCGGCACCGGTAGGTTCGCCCGAGCTTCCACTCGCGCCCGCGCTGGCGTCGTATGGAAACTGAGTGGGCCGCGTCAGACAACCCGCGTCGTACGCGGCCTCGAGCGCGGCTTGCACGTCCGGCGAATCGACGGTCGCGGCGTCGGCCGGGGATGCGTCACCGAGTGGATACGTTTGGTAGAGTGGCAACGGCGGGCAAGTCGAAGTCGCGCCTCGCTCATCACACGATGCAGCCAGGCACCCGCCGGATGCGAGTGCCCAAAGCGCTATGGATTTGAGCGAAAACGCACGCCGCATCAGGTCTTGGGTTTGAAGTTCAGTGGCACGTGCGCTTCGACGCAGCCGCCCTTTGGCGGCGGGAAAGTGGTTGCGCGGAAGTTCTGCAGCACGCAGTTCTCCACGCCCGCATTGCCCATGTCGCTCTTGACACTCGCGCTGCACACTGCGCCGGATTGGTTGATCTTGATCGCAACCGTCATATGACCCGACAAAGTGGAATTGGCGCTGAGGGCCTTTTCGTAGCAGCCGCGGCTCTGCCCTGCTTTGCCGTTCAAGGCGGCGCTGAGTCCGGGGTTTGGTTCACCCGTACACTCGCCGCACGCCATCGGCGTGGCGCTGCCGACCTTCTTCGGTGCCTTCGGGTCGTCAGGCTTTGCCGAACTGTCCGCGGATGCCACAGGGGGTGGGGGCGGAGGTGGGGGCTCATCCAGCGCTGGCTGTTCGGGCGCGGCGGTCGGCTTGGGAGCTTCGACTTTGGCGGTCTCGCCGCCGCTGCTTTGCATCTTCCAGAAAATGAGCCCGCCCATCAGGAGCAGCATCACTATTGCAGCGAGAATGAACGGACCGCTGCCGCCGGACTTTGGAACGGGCGGGGTGGATTCAGACATCAGGGGACTCCACTTTCGTGATCGACAGGTCGAAAACCGCCGGCTTTCTCGCGACGGACTATAGCTACCCCTCCGACCGAGCGCGAGGGTTCTTAAGAGGAGGACTCGGGGCCGGTGCTCGGCACTTCGATAAGCTCGAAGATCGTCACCGCGGTATCACCCCAGCGCCGGGTATCCACCGCGTTCAGACGAGCACCTGGTTTGGGTACGGGCGGCGTGCGCGCCGCATGTTCCAGCACGAGCCGCGCGGCCGGGGTCAATAACGACGAGCCGGCCAGCTTCTCCAGCACGCCCAAGGCGGCCTGCGCATCCGCCCAGGGCGGATCGGCAAATACCAGAGAGAATGGTCCCAGGCGTTCGAGCGCTTTGAGCGAGGCCTCGGCCTTGAGCGGCAGCAGCGTCGCGCGATCTTCTACGGTGAGGCTGAGCATGTTGCTACGGATGGCCTGCTGCGCCGCCTTGCTCGACTCGACCAAGACCAGCCGTTCGGCACCACGCGAGAGCGCCTCCAAGCCGAGCGCGCCGCTGCCCGCGTACAGATCGAGCACGCGCTCGCCGGTCACCTCGGCGAGGATCGCGAACAGCGCTTCACGCGCGCGTGCTGCGGTCGGGCGAGTCGTTGCGCCGGCTGGAGTCGACAACGGTCGACCTCGAAATTCCCCCGCTACGATACGCATTACGTGGTTTCGATCTTGCTCCACATTTGACGGCGCATCTTCTGTCGCGCGCCGTCTTTGCGGGTAATGAGCTTGGCGGCGCCGAACGCGGCCATCAGCTCGCCTTCTTGACCGAGGCCGGGCAGCACGGTTTTTCCGACCAAGTAGGTATTGGGGATCGGACCTCGGATCGGCTCGCCCGCGATGCCCAAGTAGCCCGCGGGTTCGACGGTCCACAATCGCTCCATCGCTTCCGCGATCGGAGTGGTGCCGTGCAGGTGCACGCGATCGATCTCACGGCGAGCTCCGCTGCGATAGTCGTACAGCGGCAGGCCATCGTGCGCCGAGTCGACGATCAGTAGGTGCTCGTCCAAGAATGGCAACGAGTCTCGCAGCGTGCCGAGCACGGCCTCACGGGCCTCGAGCAGGGTCAGCGGCCCGCGCGTCGGCAGGATCGTCTCCGCGACCAGCAACGTCTCTTCTTTGGCTTGCTGTCGTTCGGAGAATGCAGACGCCTCGAAGCGTTGCAGGTGCACGGTGGGCTGCCGCGGATCGCGCCTTTTGCGCTCGCTAGGCACGACGAACGCCTCGCTCGAGAGCGGCTTGGGTAACCCGCGCGTGTTCACCACCAAGCTGACCACGAAGCGCCCGGCTTCTGCATTCAAGCGCGGCCAATCATCACGCGCGGATTTGGTGACGCCTTCGCCTCCGGAGAGCGCAGCCAATGCTTCACCCGATTGGTCCGACAGCACCGCCCCGGCGCCGGTCGGCGCTTCTTCGCCGTCTTCGATCACACCCACCGCGACGCCGCGGCGAGTGACCAGGGAGGTGGCGCGGCGATTCAGTTCGATCACCCCTCCGTGAGCGGCGATGCGCTCGCACAAAAATTCGGAGAGCTCGTCTTCCGCGCGGGTCAGCGCTTGTACGCCGCGCGTCCACGCGCCATGCAAGCGCGCCAACGCGAAGGGCGCAAAATCACTGCCCAAATTCGCGGAGTTCGAAGCGAAGCTGGCGGGCACGGTGGTGATGTCGCGGTAGGCGTGGCCGCCCGGGAATTTGCCGAGCAGATCGACCCCGAGCGGCAACGCGCCGGCGATGCGACCGGTCTCGAAGCGCTCCCAGAGTGAGCCCGGGGGCCACAGCGCGTCGCGTTCGAAGGCGGTGTCTGCGGCCGCGTTGACCATTGCGATCGAGCCGTACAGTTCGTCGACCAGTTGCCGCACTTCGGGAAATTCGCGCTCGATTTCGCGGCCGAACAGCTCCATGTCCGGCGGCACTTCGATGCGCCGACCCTCGCTCAGCACCACGAACATCGGGTCGAGCGGCGTGCTGCGGCGGCGAAACTGCGGGCTCTGCGCGAGCTCGTGCAAAATACGGCGCCACGTCGGCGAAGAGCCCGCGAGCAGCGTGAACGAGCGCCGGCACAGCACGTGCTCTTCGAAGCGATAAGTTTGGCCATGCTGGCCTTGACCGAGGAGCAGCACGCGGAAATCGCGGCGCGCGAGCACGGCGGCGGCGGCGAGCGCCCCCAAAGAGCGCCCGAGCACGATCACGTCGTAGTGTCTCGACGTCAATCAGGCCTCGAACGGGACGACGCGCCCGGCTGCGATCTCTCGCAGTACATCCACGAACAGCTCGTGCTCGGCGGCATGAATGCGCGCGGCGAGCGAGGATAGGTCGTCACTGGTTTCGACCGGCACCGCGCGTTGCGCGATGATTTTCCCGGAGTCGACGCCTTGATCCACGAAGTGCACGGTGCAACCCGTGAGCTTCACCCCGTAGTCGAGCGCTTGCTGGGCGGCATCGACTCCGGGAAACGCGGGCAAGAGCGACGGATGAATGTTGATGATTCGACCCGCGAAGGCGTCCAAGAACTCGGGCGTCAGCACGCGCATGAAGCCAGCCAGCACGACCCAATTCACCTCGGCCTCGCGCAGCGCGCTCACCAGCGCGCGATCGAACGCTTCACGGCTCGTGAATTCCTTGTGCGGAATGGTCAACGCGCGGATGCCGGCGTCACGGGCTCGGTCCAAGGCCTGCACGCCCACGCGGTTGGCGATCACGACTTCGACCCGTGCGTTCAACGTGCCCGCGCTGATCGCATCCAAGATGGCTTGCAGATTGGAGCCCACGCCGGAGACCAACACGCCGAGACTGAGCGGGGTTGGGGCGGTCATTTCGCGGGGTCCATAGCACAGCTCACAGCGGCCGCTCCGGGCTAAAAGCCGCCAGTTCCAGGGGCGCCCGCTGGCCGAGCACGGCGGCGCGTACAATCTCCGCGCTGATCGGCGCGAGCAGGATGCCGTTTCGATAGTGGCCGGTGCTCAAGAACAAGCCGGCGATGTTCGTGCGGCCGAGCAGCGGCAATTCATCCTGGGTGTACGGGCGGAAGTTCGACCACGTCGCGCGCAGGGCCGCACGCGAAAGCGCGGGCACCAGGGCCGTCGCATGCAGCAACAGATCGCGCACCGCGCCCGCCGTCACTTCACGCTCGTAGCCCACGAACTCGAGCGTCGAGCCGATCAACACGCGCCCGTCGTCACGCGGCACCAAGTAGGCGCCGGGACCGAACACCACGTGCGAGAGCGGCGGCGCGGGCAATTCGAGTTCGACGATCTGTCCGCGCGCGGGCACCACTCTCCCCGCGGGTAAGCCGAGCCCGTCGATCAGCGAGGTCCAGCTGCCCGCCGCGACCAGCACGTTCGCGGCGCGTAGCTCGCTGCCGTCGTCCAGCACGACGCCCACGGCGCGGCCGTCTTGCACCGCGACGCGCCGCACGAACGCGCCGCTCTGAAAGCGCACTCCGCGCGCAAGCGCCGCAATGTGCAGCGCGCGCAGCAGCGCTTTGGGCTCCACGCGCGCATCGTTCTCGAAGCGCACGCCGCCCGCGAGCTTGGACGACAGGGCCGGCTCGAGCGCGAGTAGCTCGCGCGTCTTCAATGACTCGACCGACAGCCGTTGCTTGCCGTGCCAGGCCACCTCGCGCGTCAGCTTGGACACCTCAGCACGCTCAAAACCGACGCGCAGCACGCCGCACTCGCGGTAGCCCACGTCGATCTTCGTTTCCTTGCTCAGAGCCGCCGCAAATTTGGCGTAGCGCGCGCGGCTGGCCAAGCACAGCTCGGTCATGGCGCCGGGCGCGTGCGCTTCGGCCTGCGCGCCCAAAATTCCGGCGGCGGCGCTCGATGCCTCCGCGCCGGGCACGCTGCGCTCCAGCACCAAGCATTGGGCGCCGTGACGCGCGAGCTCCCACGCCGCGCTCGTGCCCATGATCCCACCGCCGATGATCAGGACGTCGATGGAATCGGATGACGCGCGGGACGCAGACGACGCGGACGAGAGGCGAGCTTTTTGGCGAGGCATGGCAGCGGGACGCGAGCGTCCTTTGCTCAGCTCACCTTCTGCGTCAACTTCGCCAAACCGAACAGACTGAACGCGGCAAAGCCGAGGAACAAGCCGCACAAACCGAGCGCCCAGCGCGTGGTCTGCGGGGCCTCACCATCGACCAAAAGCCAAGCATCATCCGACACTTTGCCTTGCCAGGCGTCACTCACGGCCGCGCGCACCACGCCGTGGCGAATGCCCGCGCGGCTGACCGGAATCAGACGCCCGACGAAAGACGTGGGCGCGACGAAGTGCGCGCCTTCCGGATCGCTCGGATCTTGCGGCACGCTGATCTGCACCCAGAGTTCGTCGTTGCCCTCGACGCGCGCGAGGCGATAGGTGTCGTCTTCGAGGGGGCGCGCGTAGCGCACGGCGCCATCGGCGCGCAGCGCGCCCGTGCCGTGGACCCAACTGTTGGCGTGCTTGCTCGTGGCGTGGAATTGTCCGAGCTCACCGAGATCGACGGGCGGACCACTCTCGAGTGCGAACACGGCCTCACCGCGTAGCTCGAACGCCAGCGCGAGTGAGCCCACCGCCGACAATGCGAGGGCCGCGAGCGTGGCGCGACGCCAAGGCCGACGCGGAGCGGGCAGCGCCTCGAGCTCGATGTCGTGATCCGAGGCGGCGGGGGTGCCGAGCAAATCTGGGGTCGAGGGATAGCGGGGCATCGAATGCAGCCTTCATTGTCCGACATCCGGGCGCCGGGTTTGTTCCGTGGCGCAGATGTGTTTCGAAAAACTAGCTTACGTAAGCGAAGGCCGGCGCGCTCGACGCCAATGCCCTAAAAAGCAGGGCGAGCGTAGCAGAAACCCTCCCCGCAGTTGCCGGCCAGCTGGCCACACGAACAACTTCGGCGGCCGGCGCGGAGCCCATGGCCCCGATGTAGGTGTCGACACGCGCTGCGCGTGGACAGACATTTCGCCGACAACCGTGTACTTTTGCGGGAGTACTATTAGGGGTCCCAATGGCCGTCGCTAGCAAGATCATCTGCCCGTCGTGTGGTTTCTCCAACACGCCTCCGCTCGCCAACAATCGCTGCGTGTCGTGCGGTGCCAAGATCGAGGATCTGAAGCGCTCACTCACTCGCCAAGAGGAGCTCGAGCGCCGCTACCAGCAAGAAGGCTTCAGTCTGCTCTGGTTCGGCGTCTCGATCGCGATCATGGCGGTGATGACCGCAGCTCTGGTGATGGGTCTACCGCTGGTCGTGCCGGCGTTCGACTTCGAGGGCTCGGCCGGCATGCGCATCTCGATTCCGGTTTGGTTCCTGGGCGGCATGCTGATCGGCCTGATCTCGCCTGGCAAGACGTTCATCGAGCCGATGGTGGCCGTATTCCTGGTCGCGATTCCGACCGCGTTTTTGCTGTACGTGAACCAAACCGTGAAGACGATGCCCGCCTTCATGTACGTGTTGCTCTCGGCCCTCGGCGTGCTCTTCACGCTGATCGGCGCGTACATCGGTGAGCGCATCCAAATGGGTCCTCCGCCGAAGGCTGCGGACTGACTCGCGCGCTCCGACTATTCCCACTGCTCCTTTCGCTGAGCCAGTGTTCGCTGGGTGCCTCGGCCAATGAAAAGGCCGAGGCGGGGCGCATCAACCACGCCATCGAGCAGCTGCGCCTCGCGCCCAACGCCCAAAAGGGCGAACTGCTCGACGCGCTCAAGAGCGTGAGCTGCGAAGCCGCCGAACTGTGCGAACTGCAGCGCGTCTGCGTCGATGGTTACGGCCAACACGTGTTCGCATTGGCCGAAATCACCCGCGCAAAAGCGCTCCTCGGCACGCCCGCGGGGGCCGCCGAAGCCGCCGGCATCCTCACGTCCGCCCAGAGCGAACTCGCACAAGCCGCGCCCAAAGTCAGCCACTGCGCCGACGCCCAAGGCGTGGCTCAGCGCAAGTACAAGCTCTAACGCCGTCCGCGACGAGTAGAGGGTGGGCGCTCGCGATCCAGCGCCGCACCTCTCAGGGCACGGGTTTCCGCGTTCGGCGTTTCCCTGAGGTCGCCAAGATCGCCAAGGTTACCAAGATCGCCAAAAGCTCAGGCGTCGAGGAAGGACGCACCACACCTCAGCCACACGTGGGGATTTTGGGTTTCGCGTTGAACGACGTGAACGGCGTCGTTCAAGACGCGACCGACTTTGGGCGGGGGACACCGGGTAAATCGGTGACGAACTAGGCCGGGGACATGGTGGCACTTGGTGCAGACCGGGAACATGGGTGGCACTCGGTGCAGACCGCGCGTAGGGGTGGCACTCAGTGCAAAGCGCGCTTGGGTGGCACCGAACGACAGGGAGTCGAATCTGCGATCGCGATGCGTCGCGAAGCGTTCGTTACTCCGACGTGAACGCCGCTGCGCGCGAACCCCAATC
>Ga0247757_10001518_pt1 | contig 14941 bp, 12 predicted proteins | sample UWRJL126311R4_FD_180929 | JGI IMG/M metagenome (GOLD analysis project Ga0247757, IMG submission 180929) | Plant litter microbial communities from Arlington Agricultural Research Station in Wisconsin, United States - UWRJ-L126-311R-4 | ecosystem: Environmental > Terrestrial > Plant litter >... | reverse complement strand
TTTTATAGTCTAGCTACTAATTAGTATTAGTACGGTAATAGGTATATAGGTTAAATTAATCTATAGTTATAAAGTAGGTTCGAGAGTAGATAATTTAATTCTATAAAAGAGAGAACTATAGAGGAGTTTATATATATAAAGGCGCGATTCTATTTATAATATATAGAGTACTATAGGACCTAGCTTATATACGTGAGCGCGATAGGTTATAGCGAGGAAGGGAAAGAAAGGGGGTATAGTAAGGGGCGTAGTAAGGGGCGTAGTAAGGGGTATAGTAAGGGAACGCAGCTAGTAAATACAGCTAGTGACGTAGCTGTTATATAACGAGTTATATAACTTAGAGAGCTGCTAGTATACTAGTAGAAAGCTACTAGCAAGCTACTAGAAAGCCGCTAGTAAGCTATTAGAAAGCTATAGGCGAACTAATAGTAAGTAGTTACGTGATACTAGTTATATAACTTAGAGAGCTATTAGTATACTAGTAGAAAGCTGCTAGTAAGCTACTAGAAAGCTACTAGAAAGCTACAGGCGAACTAATAGTAAGTAGTTACGTAATACTAATTATATAACTTAGAGAGCTACTAGTATACTAGTGGAAAGCTACTAGTAAGCTACTAGTAAGCTACTAGAAAGCTATAGGAAAGCTACTAGTAAGCTAAGTAGTTATATAATATAATTCTAATAGAGTTATTAATAAAGACTTAACTAAAAACCCTAAAAAGGAAAATAAGAGATTATTATTAAAAATAATCTAGATATTAATAAAAGAATATTATAATACTTTTTAAAAGAAGAAGATTATTAGTTAATATATCTATAAAAAAGTGCTTATTAAATAATAAAAAGGCTAAAACTTAAGATATATATATTAAAAAATATTTAAAAAAGAAAAAACTAAACCTTAATAAGGTTTTTATTTAAATAAATATTCTATTTAAAGAGGGTATAGTTCTAGGACTAAATATTTTAGAAAATAAAGGAATAAAAAGCTAAAAAAAGAACTTATTTCTAAATATTTAATAAATAAGTATATCTAATATTTTTTATACTATTTTAGACTAAATTTAGTCTATTTTAATTCTATAATTTTTTTAATAACTATTTTATTAATTTAATTATAGATTAAAATATATACTTAAAAGTTTAAAGATCTATATATATAGAAGGAAGATTAAAAGTAGCTTTTTTAAATAGACTAAATATAGCTAAAAGCTTTATTAATTATAATTATATTTAAAAGATTTTTTGTTTTATAGTTAAATTATTTATAAAATAAGGTTAGTAATTTAATAAATTTTTACTACTTTTCTTTATTATATCTATATATATATTTATATATATAAAGATATCTCTTTTTAACTATAAAATATAGGCTAATATTAATATAGGGTAGAGTTTTTAGTAAAATAACGCTTAGACTTATAAAACTAAAAAAGTTTTAAACTAGTTTAAAAATAAGGATATTTCTTTATATCTTTATCCTCCCTATAGCCCTAATTTAAATCCTATTAAAAATATCAAGGCTATATTAAAAAAGAATCTAAATAAAAGATATAAAGGCTTTTTTAAAATAGAATATAATAGAAATTCTATATAAACTTTTAGAAAGGCTATAAAAGAAAAGTAGGATTTTATACCTTAAAAAGCTATAGATAATTATATATTATCTCTTTCTAAATATTATAGAGATATTAAAGAAGCTAAAGAATAATATACTAAGTATTAATTAAAAATTAATACTATTTTAAATTTAAAATACTAAAATTCTAATATTCTTTATATCTTTATACTTAGAAATATAATTTTTTAAAATCTTTTTAAATTTTTTAAATATAAGCTTATTATAAGATATATTATAGATTAAAATTAATTTTAACTAAAAAAATGAATAGAAAAAAAAATAATCTATAGTTAAAGTTTTACTTTTTTTATTCTCTATATTTAGTAATTTACCTTACTTCTAATATACTAATTAATAAGAATTACTAATTTTTAATTTAAATACTAGCTTTTCTCTTTAAAATTCTAGTTTTTTCTATATTATAACGCTAATATTGACTAAATTATAGCCTTTTAAGTATAGTATCTTTTTTAATTATACTTTCTTTTTTATACTCTACTATATATATAATTTAAAAAGTTTTTATAGAATTTTTAAAGAAAAAATAGAAATATTTTTTATAAATAATTAAAAATAAATAATAAAGAATAGTTATAGGATAATAGCTAGTAGTTTAAAAATAATTTTAATTATCTTTATTAGAATAGTATTAATTATATAATATTAGTTATATAATAACTTTTCTAAAAATATTACTAGAAAGCTATTAATATATAATTAAAAGGCTATTAATAAATTAATAAATAGCTACTAGAAAGTTATTAAAAAATACTAGAAAATATTAATTAATTAATAATATTCTTTAAAAATACTTTTAAAATACTACTAGTATACTAATAAAATATTACTAGAAAATTAATAGAAAATATATAAATAAAAGGTATATAAAACGAATATATGGATAATTTTCTTATAAATAAAATAATTATATTAAACTATTATAAAGAATTAATTAATTTCTTTAATTAATTAATTATTTTAATAAAAATTATTTATTATCTTTTTTAGTCTTTATTTTAACTCTATTAGAATTATATAACTAGTATTATATAATTATTAAGTTTATTATTAGTTTATTAATAGCTTTTTTATAGTATACTAATAGCTTTCTAGATTATATAATAGCTATATTTCTTAAATACTCTAAGAAAGAAAATATAGTCTATATTAAAATTATATAACTAATATTATATAACTACTTAGCTTACTATTAGTTTACTAGTAGTTTTTTACTAGCTTTTTAATAGTATACTAGTAGCTTTCTAAGTTATATAACTAGTATTATATAACTATTTACTATTAGTTTATTAATAGCTTTCTTATAGTATTCTAGTAGCTTTTTTATAGCTTTCTAGTAGCTTATTAGTAGCTTTCTACTAGTATACCTATAGCTTTCTAGGTTATATAATAGCGTCTACGCGCTATAGCCTCTAGCGCTCTATATATTATAGAGTTTTTCTATATATATAAGCCCCTCTATAGTTCTCTTTTAATAATTAATTATTTACTCTCGAACCTACTTTATAGCTATAGACTAATTTAACCTATATACCTATTACTATACTAATAAACTCCTTTAGTAGAATTTTATTAACTTAATTTTAAAGGTATATTTTAATACTTTAGTATATAAGCCTTATTATTCTAGTTATTTAAATATTTCTAGTATATATTAATAATAGTTCTCTTTTTTTTTAAGTATATAAGAATATTATTAAAGTAGATTATAATAATACTATTAATTAGTTTACTTGGTACCTAGTAGATATATCATTAGAATATAGCTAGTTGAAAAGATCGTCAATTTTCGTAAGAATCTAAAATACACCATAGTGATATCCTATAGACCTAAGATCGTCAAGCTCCATCAAAGTCCTTCAAGTCCTTTTGTGGGATGTACATTTCACACGCTGCACCTTCATCCTTGCGATCCCACGCCCATTTCTCCGCTGGTTCAGATGCCAATTGGCCTTTCAGCATTTGTACGACGTATTTCCCGATCGTGGGCAAAAACTTCCAGCTGTGGAATGAGCCCCCTCCGGCGATGTACAGCCCCTTGCAGGCAGGATGAGGGCTTATGATAAAGTCCTGATTGGGCGTGACAGAGTCCCTGCAAATGTATGAGTGAGGCACCCTCGGTAGATGCTCTGGAGCCACAAGCTACACGTACCAACACATCCGATACGACGTAATACTCAAACCAAGAGCATTCTTACCGTAGATATGCTCTACCACCTTGTCCACACTTTGTCTCAACTCCTTTGGCACATCCTGACTCCATGTCGACTGAGTACTTCGTGCGGGAGGGATGGAGATGGTCTGTCCGGACGCCTCGTGTTGCTGCATGTTCGTGAAGCTAACTTCGAAGTTGAACTTCAACTTTCCCTCGGCGTTTAGAGGAATGCTCTCCCCTGCGGCCTAAGTTAGCGGAACGTGCCATCTCAGGGTGGGAAGAAGATGTTAATACTCACCATGTGTATGAGACATGCCTAGAAAGTGAACCGGGGCACCTCGGTACAAAGCCCAATGCTCGGGGTCGCATTCGACTATACATTGCGTCGCCGCAGCCGCCACCATGCGTCCGTTCACTTGGACGTCCTTGTTATGAGGCGCGCTGTCAGCGATGAGTGCAGCGGTCCAGGCGCCAGTACAGAGCAGTATGCTCCCGGCTCTCATCTCGTCACCATCGGCAATTTTGATACCAACGCATGCTCCCTGATCGTCGAAGATCAGTCTTTCAACGGCCGCCTGGACGTACTTCACACCAACGGACAATGCGGCTTCCATGGCTGCCCGCATTGCTGGATCGGCTTCTCCCCAGCCACTGCGAGGATTGTAGTAGTTATCCTTCACGCCTACCCAGTACGCGTTCTTGAAAACCGGAAACCTTTCACGCGCCTGATCTGGTGTGAGAATCTCCACTCCCGGATCGATGCAGATCTTCTTGTAGTTTTCGAAGCAGGCATCGCCCATGCCGATATCCTCGGCGAAGAGCATACCGGTCTCGTGGAAGTACTGCTTGTATAGCGGATCCGTGTTCCACTTTTCAAGAGCTTCCAGCGCGAGGCGCATGTAGAATATGTCGCCGTAATCAGCACGGATGATCTTATTCAGATCGGAAGAGGCCGATGACGAGTGAGGGACTGGGGAACGGTCGACGAGCGTGATGTTGGCATCAGGATCGCTTGCTGCAAGATGTAACGCGGTAGAGATCCCAAACACGCCAGCACCGACAATAATGTAGTTTGCCATGAGGTGGTATCGGCGATGAAGAGCCACGAAAAAAGAGATCGTGATTTGTCAACGTTGAAGAAGTTTGTGTTAAGAGTGATCAATTATGTATATAGAAGGCGCTAGTTCACGCTAGCGCCAAACGCCACTGCCGCACATGTCAGAAAGCGATTTCCAACAAACGTATCTAAGAGCTGCTCTTGACACCAGCAAAGGGATCAGAGAAAAATGCCCACACTCATATAAAACCAAAGGGTCCCATGATCGGCTGAGCGACCTCTATTCGGGCTCGCACACATGCGCTATGATACTCTGAAAGGAAAGAAGCCTTCAAAAGCGATTTTCGTTTGGCTAGACTGTGGGTGCCACCATGCATGTTGCCGTGCGCAGTGGGACATTTCATCAAAGTTATGCGGGAGCAGGAGAGAAGAGGGGGGTGAAAAGCGGAAAGAGAAGAGAGAAGAGAGAAGAGAGAAGAGAAAAGAGAGAAGAGAAAAGAGAGAAGAGAAAAGAGAGAAGAGAAAAGAGAGAAGAGAAAAGAGAGAAGAGAAAAGAGAGAAGAGAAAAGAGGAGCGAGGAAATGATCCAATGAGGCTTCCAAGACCCGTACGCTTACCTAGGACGCGTACGGCCTTCCGAATCCTTCCACTAGCAGCAAGGCTAATTATGGTCTCGCCGTGTATACCCATGCTGTGCGAGGGTGCAATACTCAGATGAGGTGATTACTCATGCTGTGCTCTGGCTACAACAACAGCATCGGCCCAATTTCGCCTCCCAAATGACCAAAGTTGTGCAAAAGTGAGGAAAATCGTCTCCTCTCACACGCCCTCGGAGACCAGTAATCACTCGTCGTCCTGAATCGCTACTGCAGCCTCCGGGCTAATGTTCGTGATCAGCCCATGCACCGACACCTGATAGATCCCTTTCGACGTCCCCGAACCCTGTGTTATTGATCTTGTGCCCGATATTGATCTGAGTAGCTTGCTCTTGGAGTGAAGCGATAGCGGCATGGCGTTTTTCCCCCATCTCAGGCTTCCCTCCGTATCCAATTTGTTCGTACGTCGTTGGCAGTTCGTCGAGCTCGGCTTCCCATATACTGATTGTTGGCGGAGTACGGTGAGCAGCGTGCTGAATATGAAGATTGCGGAGCGCGTATAGGGACAGCGATGTCACGGGCTGGTGAGAAAGGCTCTTAGTTTGCTTATGTTCTTTCTTATTCGTACAATGCGACGCTGACGAGAGCTTGGGCACTGGCCCTTCCTGGTGCTTGCTCGCAGACATGGGAAGTGGCGCTTGAGGTATGAGAGTAACAATTAGTCGGGCGGTTGGAATGTAGACCGGAAGTGCTAAGTGCATTGATGGGCATGGGATTGAAGGCCTGTCGCCACATATCTATAAGGGAAGAATGCGAAAAGACGAGGCTGATTTTGGCGAGAAGATAGAAGGAAAGGAGAGAACTGTAGACCTGCAGGCAACTCGGAGGAGCAGTATACCTACCCACGCCTCCAGCCTCGCATCTTCAGGTCTGATCACGTAAAGACTATTGCTTGAATATCATAACGATGAATCAGAAAGTTTAACGCTCGTGAAAACGGAAGCTACACCGCCAGGTTTTTTTCATGATTGTGTTCGTTTTTGTTTGCTTATTTCGTAGTTTTCTCTCCTTTCGCACAACCTCAGAATGGTTACGTTTGGCCCCTTTGTTCACTCTTTCTACGTCAGCCGCTACACATACTACAGGGAGTTGCCCTATGAATTTCCTTGGTTATTGTCATTTCTTCGCACAGACCTCAGAATGGTTACGTTTGGTCCCCTTGTCCACTCTTTCTACGTCAGCCGCTACACACGCTACAAGGGGTTGCCCTATGAATTTCATTGGTTATTATCATTTCTCCGACAATGTTCTCGCTCTTCGCGCCAGATCGGCGGTTGCGAAAAGGATCAACTGAACTTCAGCCGAGGAAACAACACGCGTAGAAAGCTGGTGGACGCCGCAGCCGAGCATGTAAGTTACACGAATAATAGACCAATATAGAGGGGGTATTCCGAACGATCCAGCACTGCAATTTCCGATGTGTAACATGCAAAAGCTTGCCTTGAGAATGGTCTAGCCCACATAGGATCCTTTATCGACTTGTATCCAGCGACTCAACTGATAGCGAATCGGGAAAAGCATCGTTCTAGGGGAAATCTTCTTAGCCTTATCTATAAGGGCTCTATAAAATGAAGGAATAGTCGCAGACGAGCAGATTTTAAGAATAGTCCGGTACTTACTCAATTGCTTTTTTCTCTAGAGAAGTCTTGACTTTCCACGTGTCCACCAGCCAACATGGGCGATACTAAACTTCCGAACAGCCTGGCAAATGACTGTAATCCTCCATTTCTGGTTCCTGGGACCATCATCGATGTTTGCGGTGGGGATGAAGGCATCTACAGGACCTTCAGAGAGATGCTGAACGAAAAGTTGCTGTGGATGGAGAAAGAATATTGTCCGATTGGCGTACCACAGCGCCTTCTTCCATCACCACTACTTTCGGATACCGAGGGACTTCGAATAATGCGAGCTATTAGAGGACTGCCTACCTATTACCAGACCGATGATAAGGTGGAGCTTTTCAAAGACTTTGGCTATGAAGTCGCTAACCTAATACCCCCTAATGCGATACTTTTAGACCTTGGGTATAGGTATGTTCTGAAGCCTCAGTAGTTATAATATGGCTGCGACGCTAAACGCCTATAGTGACGTTCGAAAGGTCGAGCCTCTCCTAGACTGCCTTGAGCAGCTGAAGAATAAAGTATAGTACTTTACTCTTAACCTTTCTAGGGGGGAACTCGAGCGTGAAGTGAAGACGCTTACAGTACAATATCAGTATGTTAAATGCTATAGACTCTGGGGAACATTTAACGATAGCCTTGCCTAGCTAAACTCTTAACCTCTGAATAGACCTCGATTCTTCATTTCACTTGGCTCAATATTTAGTAACGATCATTTTAACAACGCCGTTACACGCCTGTCAATATGGAAGACCCATGGGTTTCGGGGTAAAACAGACGCCATATTGCTGACAATGGACGCAACCAACGATGTAAAAACTGTATAGGAATCCTATCACGACCCAAATGGTCTGTTCGAACGATTCATTCGCAACGGGTACAAGCATTCCAATCGCGTCTTGGGCCACGATTGGTACCATGACGAAGACTGGGACTTTCTCGGCATCATACAGGAGGAACCATTGATGCATCGCTTTGTCATCCGATCCAACAAGGATGTCATGTGCCCCCAACTAAACTTGGAACTACCCGCAGGCTCGGAAATTGATTGCTACGAGGCCTTCAAATATCCTCCCGATTTCATGAGAAGGGAATTTGCAGAAGCCGGATTTGATGAAGTTGGATGTTGGAAAACTGCTCGAACACAGATTTGTGAGTTGTATATCATACATACTGTGAGGTTTTAGCTAACGCACGCGGTTTCGGCCGTACATGTAGATCAATATCTCCTCATCCCTAGCAACGCACAAATATCCACACCCATATCGTCTCTAGCCCCCTCTTAAGATCTTGCTCCAACCCGTGTCGCCTGGTAATAGGCTAGTATCAGGAAGGTGTGTTCGGGTGTGGTCTACTAGCTAGAATAGCTGTTATACGCGATAGCGGCTCTCCTTTCACTTTAGTACAATGAATAATACATCCTATCTTTCCAATTTGCGTGACGTCGCTGGTAAAAAAACACGCCGTTATAGGAAAAATACCCCGAACAATTTTGCTCGTGATCCTTTGCAGGGGCGCTTTTCCGTGCCTGGGGAATAGCATGGTCAAACAAGGCTCAGCTGGCCGTAGTTGTCCAAGAGCCATTCAACCATAAGTTCCCACCAAGGTATTCGTTTGTTCAACGGGGTTATATCACAGGTATCCTCTCTAGGGATGGCAAAAGGCTGGACATCAATCCAAGCCCAGAATTGCTTCATGATCTCGTAGATAGGTGGTACACTCTGGCGGGGAATATTAGATTAAGTGGCGGGTCAAAGCGTCTTGATAATGCTTACCGATCTCCCACAGGCCACTGACACTATAGCATCAAACCAATTGCGCAGCACGAGACGGTCTTCGTCCCAATAAGCTACAAGTCCAGCTATAAAGATGCAGGAAAACGGAGACTATACCGTAAAAAGCTTTCCGGTAGTTGGTATACGCTCAATACATTGCAGTAAAGTTGATAAACTTCGTAAAACTTTTAGATGACATCTTGGCATCCTAAGTTCCAGTCAGATAGGTAACTCTTAGATGCCTATAGTCGGAAATGGAACAAAAGCGCACCTGTAAAATCTACAGAGAAGGTATATTTGCGCAGCTTAAACCCAAGTCTCGCCCGTAAGTTCGGTAACTTTAGTTGCGCACTATACTAGCCCTTGATTATCGAGGATACATAAGTTCAGGAGCTTACTTATCGTCTCGTAACCCTTAGACAGCTCTAAGATCTATCTAAAGTTTGTTAACTGACGCATTAAGGCGTCAGCTACATAGGGGAGGATCGGTGACTCAGGATCCTGGGAGCACCGTCAATGAAACAAGGCGATATAATAATCTAAAACAAGCTAACCTCTGTGATACGGGCAGATAGCTGCGTAATCTATGCATATATATACAATAACTTGGGGCAAACGCCAGTACCACCAAATATCTCTCGTGCGTCTTCCTCAGAGCCTTCCAAAAGCCATGGATAAAGCTTGTCGATTTCCATAATGCGCATTTCTGTGACTGGAAGTGCACATATTTCCGCATATACACATATGTTTGCATTACTTCGTCTAACGCTTGTGGTCTAGACATTCTCCGGACGCCAATACCGATAACCAGGATCAGTATTATCTAGTATCGCCTTAGCGGCCTATGTTTCACGCCGCCAGCGAGGCATCTCGTTTCTAGGTCTTCGTAGTTCCCATTGCACGACCTGTTTAAAGTATCAGCATAGGGGAGATTCAAGATCCAAACAGATACTGGCTAGGTTCCCTCACATCGTCGCTCCACAAAAGGTGCAAGGCGGTTACGATGCCGTCTTCCCTGCCGAACTCGTGGATGTTAGGATCGTTCAAGGCCAGCGTTAGCAACTCGCTAGCTCTCTTATAATGAAAGTTTGCTCTGACTCGAAACTTTTCGCTCGGGATATAATCGAGCAAATAACCAGCAGAAAAGGCAGGAGCCGCGTGTCTCGCACATTCATCACCATCAATGACGCTACCAAGATCTAGCCACGCGTTTGTTTTAGGCAGCAAAGTGCGACCGCCACAGATTGCAGACGTATCTAGTCTCAACTATAAGCAATTTGAACGAATGGTGTGGAAGCGAGCAGAGGAAGCAGAGTGAAAGGGTTGATTCTATAGAAGGAGAGCTGGGTGGAAGCTATATATAGAGGAACCGGAGCTCCTAGAGATCTGGTTCCGTAGGAAGAACGGAAGACTGAGGATCCGGGCGTTCCAAGGAGCGGAAGACTGAGGTTCCGGTATCAGAATCAAGTCTCTCAAAGGGATGAGCAAGAAGCGCGTAAGGAAGAGCTGCGCGCGATGTGCCTGGGCGCGATAAATGGAAAATGAGAATAAGACTATAGTACATACAAAATCTCAATATCTTCCGGTCGAGGTGGTCCATGATCGCGTTGCTCCCAAATCCTTGAGGCAATCTTCCGACATGGCCTTGGGGATTCATATTGGGCACACAGACATCTCGATGGTGAACAGCCATATCATTGGAGATGCTCTTTGCACCATGAGAGTCGCTCTTTGACCCATCATGGTCGTTTGGTGTCATGGCGAATTTGAGATAGCCATTGACGACCTTAGTGTCTGGTTGGCGTACTGGTCTCAAGCAAGGGTATCTTTCCGTAACCGACACCTTGTTCTCGAGATATGGATTTTCTATAGGTTGGAATGACTGCCGGTTTTCAATGGATGGAGATTGTGGGAAGAGCTCGGGGAAAAGGTCTCGAAATGCCTCAAACTGCTCATCTAAGCCAAAAATCGACGGCGAACCTCTAGTTACGTCTGTTTCATCGCTATCGCGTGCTGCAGCAGAGTCAGCCCATGTCAGAACGCGGAACGGAAAGGGCGCACTAATATCTTTTCCTGGACCCCTCTGGCGCACTTTGATTCGCGCAGCCATCGAGGGTATATGACGATCCAAGAGGGTCTGGTTGTGCAAGCGAGAACAACGAAGTCTGCGCGAGAGCGTCTTCGGAAAGATACTGGGCCCATTCATCGAACTCTTTACCCTCGATGCGCAGCCTTTCCTCTCTAGGCTGCGGATTGATCACCATTGGGCGCCAGCCTCCGAAGCAGAGTTCGCGTTTGTGGGGCAATAAAGCTAAAGAAATGCCGGAATTCAACGCCGGCGAGAATATAGAGAATATAAGCGTAACAAACAGTCTAATCGAATCTGAACGCCATGTCATTCGTCGAGGTGACGTTCTCACGCGACCCCCACCAGCTCACTTCCCGCCTCTGTTCTCGCCTGAGTTCTCGCCTTAGTTCTCGCCTTTGTTCTCTCATTTCTCACCCCGTTTTGTCACGCTCCCCAGATGTCATCCCCGGGAAATTTACCAAAATAGGCTTTTCCATGTCTTTCCAAGAGCAGGCTCGTCAGGCAGACGCATCCATGGACTCCCCATTCTTGCCATTCGCGGAGGGAACGACGAGTAAAGATTCTTGGCTCATCCTGATCCTACGCAAAGAACTCATGGAAATCAACATGCTTCTCCCCAATTTCCAACCGTCGGATTGCCTACTCACAGCTACAGGTGAGTATTTGTGCCGCGCAACAAATGTTCTTGCTCAGTTGTCCCACCGGATGACGAACGGGGACCACGTTAATACATGCACACGGCTCAAAGTCAACCAAATGAACAAACAAACGGATCTTTCCGAACTCGGACTTCTAGATGGCCTGACCTCCAAGCATAAATCTCTCAAGTTTAGTGTTCTATCTCTGATTCAGCGAGTCTTGCTAACTAGTGTTAGAAAATTAGTAGAGAAGCTCGAGTGTGCAGATCAAGATATCAGTCTTGCTTGGCGTGAGCATACAGTAGCGTCGGATACTACAGCAAGAAGCAATACGAACGCTCGAAAATTCACCACCCAATTTTCCAGCGTCGATACCGGAGCATTGATTATGGGATCCTCGGCGGAGATCCCAGCGAATCCCTTTACAGAACCATCTTCTTACGTACAATCAATAACAGAAGCTCTGGATCACAACGAAAGATTTCTTATAGTAGTCGAGTCGATGGACGCAATCGTAGAGAGGCTGTTAAAAGAAATGAATTATCCGGGTAGGGGGTCGCATTACTGCCCTTACGAATTAGCTTGTATAAAGGGCGGTGTCTCCGCCGACGGGTCTTTAGTCCCTTTCGAGAGGAATTCTGCTTTTAAGTACATTCTTAACGCTCGAAGCCATTGTATAATGTCTAATTAATAGCTCCAGAGCGCATTTGGAGAAGCACTTGAAACAGTACAAGTGTAATCTTCCTGGCTGTCCAAATAAGTCTGGCTTCTCACGCCCAGATCTGCTATACCGACATCAGACTGCCATACCCCATAACGTGCCAAGAGATCCTTCGACGGCTTCGTAGTACGTTTCTTCCTCAGCATCGGGCAGCTCAGCTGGCTCGGTATACTCGACAGCCTTCTGCTCGGCGGACTTGTTCGGACAGGTACGAATCGTATAGCCGGGTTTGTGGCAGTAATAGCAGGCGAGCTGGTCTGCTGACGTCAGGGTAGGAGCTCTGGGATGAGGGAGCGGTAATACTGATAGCAGTGTAGTCGTCGACGTAGGCGCTAGCGTAGCTGTAGACGCGCGAGACTTGACGAGTAGAATAGCTGCTTTCTTAGCGCTGCGTTTCAAGAGCTTAAAGTTTATCTAGAAATCTGAGAGGTAGTAGATATATTAGAGCTAGTAGAGTAGAAGGCTATTGAATAAATTAATAAATAGGTAGTAGAGCTTCTAGCTAATATTAAGGAGGAAATATTCTATAAAATATAGAAGGGATCCTCTAATAGTAAATTAGGAAAAATATTACTTTAAGGGAAGTCTCTTCCTTAGAGTTATCTAATAAAGCTATTAGTATATATAATTAACTATTTAATAGTAAATAATTTACTATACTATACTAAATCTTAATAAATAGACTAGTAGTTAAATTAAATACTCTTATTAATACTAGAGCTAGTAGTTATATCCTAGTCTAATTTAAATACTATTATATAATTAAGAAAAAGTTTAATACCTTTATATATAATATAGAAGTAATACCCTTAGTAGGATATAATAATTATCTAAATAGATAAGTAGATAAGTATATATAGATAGACCTAGTATTTAATAGTTATTACCTATATATAGTAGGGTACTAAAAAAAAAGAGTAATCAAAAAAAATACCATTTTTAAATAGCTATAACGTGGCCAATATCAACGCTATAATAAAAAAAAAACTAGAATTATAAAGAGAAAAACTAGTACTTTAATTCTATAGTTGGTAATCTTTATTAGTCAGTATATTCGAAGTAAGGTAAATTACTAAATATAGTAAATAAAAAAAGTAAAACTTTGACTATAGATTACTTGTTTCTATATTCTTATTTTTAACTATAATTTATAGTAATTATAGATTACTTAGTACAGTTTCTATAATTAGCTTTATTTGTAATTCTATCAAGTATTAAAAAAATTATTATAAATTTAAAAATAGACCTATATAATTACGTAAGTAGATTAATAATCTAGATTAGTAAGATTATAATATATAATAAAATCTTTTTATTTTTAAATTTTGATTTCCTAAATCCTCGAAATGGCTCCTAAATTTTTAAATCTTAAATTAAAAGTCAACCTTCTTTTAGAAGCTAATACCTCTATTGATATTATTTCTAAAATTCTAAAAAAATCATCGAAGTCTATTTATAATACTATTCAACGTATTAATAAGAAAAAAAAGCTAAATTATCCTATTTTAAATCGAGTTAAAAGAGGAAGAATTAAGAAGATATCTCCTAGAGAAAAAAGAGTTATTAATAAGGACTTAACTAGAAGCCCTAAGAAGGAAAATAAGAGATTATTATTAGAAAATAATCTAGATATTAGTAAAAGGATGTTATAAAACTATTTAAAAGAAGAAGATTATTTAGTTAATATATCTATAAAAAAGCGTTTATTAAATGATAAAAAGGCTAAAACTCGAGATATATACGCTAAAGAACGTTTAAAAAAGAAAGAATTAAACCTTAATAAGGTTATTTTTTTAGATAAATATTCTATTCAAAGAGGGCATGGTTCTAGGGCTGAATATTTTAGAAAAAGAAGAAATAAAAAGCTAGGAAAAAAACTTATTTCTAAATATTTAACAAGTAAGTATTTCTAATATTTTTTTATACTATTTTAGACTAAATTGAGTCTATTTTAACTCTATAATATTTGTTTTTTAATAACTATTTAATTAACTTAATTATAGGTCGAGATATATCTTTAAAAGTTTGGGGATCTATATATATAAGAGGAAGATCAAAACTAGCTTTTCTAAGTGGACCAAATATAGCTAAAAGCTTTACTAATTATAACTATATTCGAAAAGTTCTTAATCCTATAGTTAAACTACTTATAAAACGAGGTAAGTAACTTAATCAATTTTTAACCCTTTTCTTTATTATATTTTAATATATTTATATAAATAAAGATATCTCTTTATAACTATAAAATATAGGCTAATATTAATATAGGGTGGAGTTTTTAGTAAGATAACGCTAAAATTTATAAAACTAAAAAGGTTTTAAACAGGTTTAAAAATATAGATATTCCTTTATATCCTTATCCTCCCTATAGCCCTGATTTAAATCCTATTAAAAATATCTAGGCTATACTTAAAAAGAATCTAAATAAAAGATATAAAGGTTCTTTAGGAATAGGAAATAATAGGAATTCTATAGAAGCTTTTAAAAAGGCTATAGAAGAAGAGTAGGATCTTATACCTTAAGAAGCTATAGATAATTGTATATTATCTCTTCCTAAGCGTTATAGGGATGTTAAAGAAGCTAAAGGATGGT
>Ga0247757_10001517_pt1 | contig 14944 bp, 16 predicted proteins | sample UWRJL126311R4_FD_180929 | JGI IMG/M metagenome (GOLD analysis project Ga0247757, IMG submission 180929) | Plant litter microbial communities from Arlington Agricultural Research Station in Wisconsin, United States - UWRJ-L126-311R-4 | ecosystem: Environmental > Terrestrial > Plant litter >... | reverse complement strand
TGGCGCGCTGCCCCGGGCGGCGGCGGATGCACTACTGTGCGTGCTATACAATACAATAATACCGTACACAGCACGGAGACGAGCGAGGCCGGTGGTGAGAGGCAGGCGTGGGAGCGACTGTGGTTGACCGGCACGCTGGCCACGACGGCGACCTGTCCCTGTCCCGACTCACTCGCAGCTGCGGGCTGCCATCTATCTACCGCAGCTCCGTACACCACCACCACCACCACCACCCTCCAGCGTCCCCCAGCGTCGCTGCGGCTGGCTGGGCTGGAGGGGGCAGCGAGCACGGCGGCGCGAATCAGCGGCGGGCGGCCGTCCGGTCAGCCTGGAGCCAACGCATGCAGCTACACAAGGTTCCTGGTAGATAGCCACCATGGCCCGCGAACGCGATCCAATCTGCCCCCTCGGGCGCGCTCGAAACATGCTGCTCGCAAGGCCCGCCAAGGCCTGCTTCAGGCAGTGCCGCCGCTGCTCACGCCCGCGGCGACCGGCCCCCAGCCCAGGACTGCCATGCACCCCCCCTGTGCCCTCCGTGCCTCCGTCGGCTCCCCTGGCCTCGTCGTCGCCAAAGGGAACCGCCACGGCCGGCTGCTGCTCGACGCTGGCTGATGCAGCAATCCTCCTTTTGGCTCGGCGCCCTAGGCCTGCACCCCAGGCCTGGCGAATGTCTCGCTGCTCGCTGCTCACGTTGCGCCTGCAGCGACAACAATACTCTATGGGAAACCTGCCTCCGCCGGCGTGACACCATCACTCCCTTGCGCCATTGATCTCAGAGACATGCGGCAGACGCCGTCCGTCCATCGGTCCCGCCGCCCGTGGGACCGTTGCTGCCAGTCGCTCCAGTCGCTCCAGTCGCCCCGGTCCCGATGGCTCCTCTCCTATTGTATCCCATCCCGCACACGCCTTCTAGCCTCGTTTCTCGAAATTGCCCTGCTGCGCTCTGACGACGCTCCAGAGCTCCAGGTCTCCGTGCTGCGTCGTTGCCCACTCCCACTTCCACTCCTACTCCCACTCCCAGCCTGGTGCCATGCCCTGGCCGGCCTTCGCTTTCTCTGCGGGGAGGGGGGCTGGCTGGCGTGTGTTTCGTTCTCACGCGATGCAAAGCCTCTTGCCGATGGACCAGAGCTTGCGTGCTGCATGCAGAGCCTCCACAAGCCAGTCCCAAGAACTCCCCCAATGTGACGCCCGATGCAGGCTAGCGGCGCGGACGCGGCGCTGCTCCATCCTTTTTTATATGATGCCCATCACCGCGGCCACGCACTGGACAATAGGAGACGCCGTACGCAGCACACCTCCTGTCCATCACTGGCCCCGTGCTGCAGTCAATCCACGCCCGCGTCTCCAACACACAATCATGGCAACGCGTGTGTGAAAGACGCCGTCCGCCGCATGCACTGCCTTAGTTCGTCCCCGCTTACTGGCATGCTCTGCATCCATCGCCACGGCTGTCGCCAGTCCTAACAGCCGGCTTCCGCGGCATCATTACGCCTTCGTTTCCAGCCCCCCCCAGCACGTCTCGCCTGCAATTATGTCATGATGGACGCGACCCGCGAACGCGTCTTAAAGTGCAGGTCAGCCTTCCCACGCGACTTCGCGACGAAACCATTGATTTTTGCTATTTTCGCTCCCGCTCCATGCACACACATGCCGCCCCATCACAGGCTGGGCCCGAAGCGGAGGCTTCGCTCGTCTCCTGGGTGGATCGTGGACCCGATATGCGGCCGTCCTTGCCTGCGTGCTGCGCTGCTGCTGCGAAAATTTCAATGTGTTGCGGGACCTTCACCATGTACCTGCCGCTGGTGTGACAGACGTTGATTGTCTCCCCGAGCAACGTCCACGTAGCGGGGCCCGCAAAAGTGGACTTGTCGGTACCACCACCACCTCGCTCGCAGCGTATTGTAGGGGCTCCGTCCTAGCGTCCGTGGCTTGCCCGGGCACAGCATGCTTCTAATCCTCACACAGCCGCAGGCAAACATTGTGTCTGCATCTGTCACCGCTAGGCACCGCGCCCCGATGGTCACGGCGTCTGCAGATGAAATGCGGATGCTGATATCACCAATACATGGCTAACATGCAGTCAGACGTCGCTCCCTGCGAAAGCAAACTTCCTGAGAGGCAAGAGGCGGGCCATCGTCTGTTTCGAGCCGTGGTGGACGAGCTCCTGCTTGCCCAAAGCCCCCCGCGGCCCACACGGCCCTGTGGTGGAGCCTGATGGACACGACGTCAGCCCTTTTATTTTTTTTCCTGCCCCAACGCGCATCCCAGGCCTGCGTGTACTTCGGGGCACGTACGCGCATTTTTCGCGCGTTGCTGCTGCTACTGACTGTGCATATGTTCGTAATTGTCTCAGGCGGGGGGATGCTAACCATCTGACGCCGAGTCGCACCTAATACCCAATGCCGCCGAACCCCACCACACCGACTCATCACGCAGCCGTACAAAGCTTAGCCGATGCCCGCAACTTTCCATCACGGTTTTGTGACATCAGCTCGGCCGCCGAAACTTTAGCTAGTAGTGCCCTTCTGACCCCTCCCGCCGTTGATTTTTTTGACCCCATCGCTTGGCCATTGCCTATGGTTAGCCGTTTTCTGCCCCAGCAACCGCTTCCATTATTCAGGGCGGTTTTTTTTCTCGCACAGGGGATGCGTTCACGGACGGTGGCGAATTAGGCTCTTACCGGATATTGGCACAGCAACGCATGATTAAATCTTACCCACGCTGATCGAAATCCTGCCGCCTCCACCATCGCATTTCGCTCATGTTTCCGTCAATTCGATTTTCTTTGCCCTTTTTTTCTTTTTCATTTCCACAGAGCACTATGCCTCATGCAGCATGATTTCCATGGCGACAACTGTTTGAAGGAGCTTCCTGTCTGAGCTTGTTTAACGATGTCTAAAAGGGCAACTGTCCCCTAATAGTAACCTTCCATAAGCTTTTTAGGATCTTCGAACCCAGTCAGGGACCAAGATGAGCCAGACCCCCCCAAAGGATGTGTAGCATGTACCCGGCCAATCTATACACATAAAGCATGGATGCTGCCACTGAGCGTGGTCGTGCATCCCACCAGCGGAAGCTGAAATCCGGAGCTTCCTTCCCACGCTCCATATCTACAACGGTTCAAACACTGCATGTCCAACACAATTTACACAGGGCAGACACTCGTAGGTTCTTCGGAAACGGCGTAGGCAGTTCGAGCGTGGCTTTGAAGTGCTTTGAGATGGGGCAGGCTCAGCAGAGGCTGTGGCAACCTTTCGAAGGACACCAGGGCCATATGCAAAGGCTCACATGAGGGAGCGTCCCTCATCCTGTGAAGTAAGGACATGTAGCTCCCGACGAAACATGCAGCGTTCGTGAGACAGCGTGATGTTGGCCGCAATGGATAATCGATGGTGATGAGGTGGAGGTTGGGACGGAAACGTTTCAAAGGGTTGACGTCGGACAGGGATAATAATTCCCCGAGCGCCCCAATGGGGCGCAAACGACGCTAAAAATTATTCTTGCCAAGAGTTCCGAGGTCGTGCGCAACTTCAATTCTTTCTTTCGTTGGGCTTTTTCCCCAGAATCATGCTCGCCCATCGGATCGTGTGCTAAGCGACGGCTTGGTGTTTCTTTCGTTGCTGAAAAACAACGCTTCCTGCTCAACTCAACGCGCCTCCCCTCCCCTCCGCTCTCCCTCGTTCTCGCGCCACCCACATCGCAGCAATGGACATTCACCGAGCGCGTTTCGTTGCGTACCCGCCCTCCGCCATCAACGCCCTTGCTTTCTCGCACGCCGAGCCGACCGACGGCAAAAGCGACCCGGACTGTCTGAGGCTCGCGCTGGGCCGAGCGAACGGGAACATCGAGCTCTGGAATCCAGCCTGCGGTTCCTGGCAGCAGGAACGCGTGTTCTACGGTGGGAAGGACCGGAGCGTGGAAGGCCTGGCATGGACGCAAGAGGCCGACGAACGAGATGCTAGGGGAAGAAGCACGCCGGGCAAGCTGCGCCTGTTCAGCATCGGCTGGTCCAGCGCCGTCACCGAGTGGGATCTGGCCACGGGCCTTCCCGCCCGCAATTCGGACGGCAACCATAGTCCCGTGTGGTGCTTCGCGGCGCAGCCCAGGGCGAAGACGTCGGTCAGGGGCACCGAGGCCCAGGATGAGGTGTCGCAGAAGCTGGTCGCGGGCTGTGCGGACGGCTCCCTGGTCCTGCTTTCGACCGCGGACGACGACCTACGGTTCGAAAAATTCGTCGCCAAGCCCATGGCGAAGAAGGCTCGTGTGCTGAGTGTCGTTTTCAAAGACAGGAGGACCATAATCGCGGGATTCGCGGATAGCATGATCAGGGTCTATGACGCTCGGAATGGATACGTGATCCGGACCATCTCTCTGGGCAACGCGGGCCCTGGAGGGCCACGCGAGACTCTGGTGTGGAAGGTCAAATGCCTTCCTACGGGGGACTTTGTATCGGGCGACTCCGCTGGCGATATCCGCATCTACGACGGCAAGAATTACAGCCAGACCCAGCGCATATCAGGTCACGAAGCAGATGTCCTCGATCTGGCAGTGTCTCGGGATGGGTCAATGATATTCAGCGGTGGTATGGACCGGCGGACGTGCTTCTACACCACCAACAGGAAGATAGAGTCGGAAGTCGGTGGCCAGGGTGGTAAATGGCGCAAGATCTCACATCAAAGATACCATGAGCACGACGTCAAGGCAATAGCTACGTATGATGGCACGGACTTGAGCGTTGTCATCTCTGGAGGTAAACACTTGGACTCTTCTTCTGGATTATCTGCTAAGCATGACTTGTAACAGGTATCGATACTCAGCCCATCACCGTTCCCATCCAGCAGTTTGGAAAAGAATTGAGCCGCGGCCTCCCCGCATTGCCCCACCATCCTCCTCTATTGACTGCTCCTGAAGCACGCCTCCTGGTCAGCTGGTGGAATTGCGAGATTCGAATATGGCGGGTGAAGAGCCAAGAAGATGGTAGCGAAAAACCAAAAGTTATTGCACGATTAGCTTTGCAGGGGGATGAGAATATTTCTTCAGCCTCGATCACAAGCGACGGCGGCCTTTTGGCAGTATCGACTGTACGAGAAGTAAAGTTGTTCCAGCTACTTCAGACGCGATCGGAGGTCGGCTCGAGTCTCCGCATTCGGAAGATCGAGATGCCCGTGTCCACCGGCGCAAGGCTGGTACGGCTCACGAGGAATGGGAAATGGCTGGCCATGGTGAACATGACCAATGACGTACTCCTGACACGCGTCCTCCCCCCAGAAGATCCCATGGACCGACCTCGGCCTCTAGAAAAGCTGCTCCACCTTCACCGCCTCGAAAGAAAAACATCGTCCTCCGACCCTAGACATGGTCCTTTGGGTCACTACAGCAGATCTATCAACCATGCCGAGTTCTCTTCGGATGGCACGGTGTTTGCCGTGAGTGATCTGACAGGCTACGTCGACACGTGGGTTGTGGAGGGACACGAAGATCTTACGGCGCCCGAGATTGATATCGATGAGGCCCCGGGCTCATCTGCTGAGGATGACGACGACTCTGATGAGGAGGATGGCCCCAAAGAACGAATCACCTTTCTCGGCCAGCGGTGGATTTGCAATCCTTCGGCACACCTGCTGCCTCGCCTTGACGCTACACCGGTACTTCTCTCGTTCGAACCAGTAAGGGGCAGCACGGAGGCAGAACCGAATGGCAATCCTGCGGTTCATCCAACACGAGGCAACCCTCATCCACACTCGCGTGATATTCCGGAAAGGGAGCATCGCCTCCTCGTGGCGACGGCTGACCAGCGGCTGTATCTGTTCGAGGTTTTAGCCGGCCGTCTTTCTGGATGGAGCAGACGTAACCCACTGTCGAGCTATCCTGTGCAATACCGCATACTCAAGTCGCCAGCCAAAGGCTGCGTTTGGGACGTGAACGAGCACCAGCGCATTTGGCTGTATGGGGAAGGTTGGCTCTTCATGTTCGATCTTAGCAGAGACCTCCCCATTCCGGATGCAGTTGACGCGGCGGATCTGGTTGATGACGAGGAGCCTAGACCATCGAAGAAACGTAAACGCGAAGTTGCCAAGGGTAACATAAGGAAAGGCATCAGCGGTGCAGGTGACGCGGTCCCCGAAAGCGAAGCCCCTGTCACAAAGATGCGTAGATTCGACAGTGGGGAAGACAATGCTACCCTACCAATCGATCTACACGGCGCACGGACCGGCGTCGTGGGCGACGAGGATTTGGACGAAGAACAGGAGGCTCTGGCCTCCTTGCGAAGGTCGAGAGAAGAGGGTCTTATATCTGACGCCAGCAGTGGACCAGACGATGGTGGTGAGGTGGAGGCCGCTTTGGAGCAACGGAAGCGTAGTCCGGAGCATTGGTGGTGTACGTTCAAGTATCGGTCTATACTGGGCATGGCACCTATAGGTCAGGACAGCCAACAACCGCCAGAGGTGGTGATAGTAGAGAGGCCTTCGTGGGAGTTGGATCTTCCGCCCCGGTTTGTAGGCGTTCACGAGCAATAGTGCACAATGGCGAACACAGCAGTCTTAGCATACCCTTATCCAAGCAATGCCGATGCTTTGAAAGCCGAGTCTTGTTGGTCATCTACCCATTGCCCCCCAGCCTAGAAAAAGGTGACAGAGTGACAGTGGTGGAGCTATGGTCGTCGCAACGTGCGTAGTCCCCATCACGAGGAAGGCTAGCCTGTTTCTGGTAGTTGCCACTCATGCACCACGAGAACGACTTCGTAAGCTGGTCCGGGCGACACATGCGAGCGGAGTGCGCGGTCGACGGGGCGTTCTGCTGATCAGTTGCACGTGGCCGGCGGAGTCGCACATCGCAAAAGGCGACCCCACGCAGATGCCATCGGACGGCCTCCTCCACGATTAGGGCACCGGAGCGCAGACTGGGCAAAAACGCAAAAGCTTCGCAATCGTCCGAAGCCTCAGCCGTCGAAGTCTTCGCACGGCTTGGCGGTTTGCGGAGTAGTGATCGGAGGCGCAAAATACGAGGGGACAGTGTCGCGCGAAATCCAATGACGACGCAGCTAAGCGCGTCGCATGGCACGGGCATATTGGGTCGAGATCTGCCAAGACGCCACTGGCTAACTCATGCCCGTGAGAGGGTGTTGGGCGAGACTCGCATCGGCATGTCACAGTGGATCGTTGTTGGGGGGCAATTAAGCAGTGGTGATTGCGTGGAGGGCGTGGGCTACAGCGTCTCTCTCTCAGGGCGTGGGATGCAGCGTGCGGTGGATGCGGGTCATGTATCAGGTTAAGGCGGTTGAGAGGCTGTCCGGGCCAGGGTGTCCAGAGCACACGGCGCGCTGGAGATATGGCGGCGGCAGCGCCCAATGAGGACGGCGCAAGGCTGAAGACGTGTCTGTCGACGGGCCGCCGGTGGACCGTTCTATCAGATTGATGCCCCTGCGTCGAAATAGCACGACGCTGCTCGACGCTTGGTAATGGTAGCAGTGGGCGGACAAGGCATGGAGCTCTGACGGGGGAGCTTGCGTGCGTAATCGGGGAGGCGAATCTTGTGGTGGAGCTTGGGGCAGGCAGCCGCCAGCCCTACGAGACGCGATGTGCAGTGTACCGCGCGCAGTGTGGCCAGGACGGAGGAGTCGTAAGTAGCTTGCACAGCGGACGCGGACGCAGAGGCAGACGCAAGACGACCGACGCAAGACACAGACGACGGCGACGCAGATGCACACGCGCGGTCTCGACGCCGGCGCGGGCTCGCTGGCGAAGGGTCTGCTGTGTCGTGAGAGGCGAAGCAAGCGAGCCAGTCAGCGGCGGCAGCAGCGACCGGCCACGCAATGCGTACGCGGCCTACGCACCTTCGTCGTCGCCCCCCGGTCGGCCCTGCCCTTCCCTACAAACTCCCCTCAACCCTCGACGCACCCGCACCAAGCCCATCTCGAGCTTCTGCTGCGCTCTCCAGAACGCTGCGCTGTCGCATCGTCGAGCTGCTCGGCCGTTCCCAAGAATACCCGCCCGCCCGTCCGCTGCTGCTGCACCGGCCACCGTGCTGCGCCTGCAACCACGCATCATACAGCCTGGCTGTGCACCCCCAGCGGCCCGTGGTCGCAGCCTGGAACACTATTCAACTCCCGCCTCCCGCCCGCGCCCTCTGCGCTTCCTGCAACACCACTCCTCTGTGAACACGCCCACACCGCGACCGACCATCGCCCGCATCCCATCATGGAGCACCCGCACGGCGCCAATCCGCGCGCCCGCGCCCCAGCCCATCCCGTCGACGACGACCTCGCTGCGGGCTTGACGGAGCGCTTCCGCCAGGTCCTCAGCACGAAGCGCATGAACGAGCTCACCTCACGATCCGTACACTCGAGATCCGCGTCGCCCGCGCCGCGAGACTTTGGCACCCCACAACCGCCGCCCATGCACACCGCTCCCCCCTCCTACTCGTCGCTCCGCAACATCCCACTCGTACCTCAGCCGCCCCAGGATGCACGATCACTACGCTTCAGGAACATGCTGCACTCGCTCTCCAACATGCCATTGCGATGGGAGAACCCCGGCCTGCTCGACGAAGCCCTCCGCGTCGTCCCACTGGAACAGATCTACAACGAAGCTGAGGAAGAGAGTCAGATCCTGCAGGCCGAAGCGGAGAGCTTGGGCGCAGGAAAGAAAGCGGCCTGGGGCTATCAGGACTGCGTCGTCCGCGCACTGATGCGTTGGTTCAAACGGTCCTTCTTCACATGGGTCAACAACCCGCCATGTGGCCGCTGCTACTCGCCCACGATAGGCGTCGGCATGGCTGCCCCGCTTCCCGACGAACAGGCCCGTGGCGCCAACCAGGTCGAGCTGTACAAGTGCTCTCATGACCAATGCGGTGCTTACGAACGCTATCCTCGATACAACGACGCCTTCGTGCTACTCCAGACCCGCCGTGGCCGATGTGGCGAATGGGCCAACTGCTTCAGCATGCTCTGCCGAGCTGTTGGATCTCGAGTACGATGGGTTTGGAATGCTGAAGATCACGTCTGGACGGAGGTTTACTCGGTGCACAGGAAACGCTGGGTGCATGTCGATGTATGCGAGGAGAGTTGGGACAAGCCCCGCCTGTACACTGAAGGTACGAGATTCCCGATCCCATGTGCCAGGCGCACAGAACTAATTGCTTCTTAGGCTGGGGTAAGAAGCTTTCCTATTGCATTGCCTTTTCTGCAGATGGCGCCATGGACGTCACTCGCAGATATGTGCGGGATCCTACCAAGTACTGCCTTGAGCGCAACCGAGCCCCCGAAGCTGTCCTGCTCCACATCATGAGCGAGATTCGTGCCATGCGACGGAACAACATGACCAAGCAGGACAAGTTCCGTCTGGAGGGCGAAGATATGCGTGAGGAACGCGAGCTCCGTAACAATGTCATCGCCTCCATTGCACAACAAGTCTGCAAGATCAATGCCGACGACATCATCTCTGGACGATATACTCCACGATCCGATACTGATGGCCCAAAGGCCCTCGAAGGCAGAACCAGTGGTAACGCTCAATGGATTCACGCCCGAGGCGAGGGTGGCCGCGGTACTCCCAACCAGGATCCCCACAATCAACACCCAAGGTGAAGGGATTGTTGCTCGCTCAACACCCTTTACTTCTTGGTTTCGACGCTCATTCCGCACAAGGCCCACGAGGAACTAGGCCACGCTTTCACCAGTTGTCACGGCGTTACCTACCACGGGGCCAGGATGGTGCTCTTTCGATACCCACTACTACCAGAGCCGCGATATTCGCGCTTGTAACAACATGATCATGAACGGCGATGTAGCGGATCCTACTCGCTGTGGCGTTTTGGCGCATCCATTTCTAGACATTAGTATTAACGCTTAATGTCTATCAACCCACGACGGACGTTTCTTTACGGGGTTATCTGCAGCATTTTTACGAAACAATGGGGAGGGAACATGTCGTTTTCTGCATACACTCTACTTCGCTTCTATTACCCGTGCACCATGTCTGGTAGCACTTAGTCTTCCGCTGTTTGAGCACTGGGGTTTATTTCTGTCTGGTTCACAGCCCGACGACTCCGGCTTTTTGCTTTTACTCGTCTTTTGACACCGTTTTTGGCGATTTTCTTATGTCACGCACGAACAGGTTCAGCAAGCATTTATGGGGGGGACTTGCACAGTAGGTGGTTCATATCACGAAAGGGAGATACCTAGATGATACACTGTATGTGTTGGCAAGGGAGGAGGAATAGGAATGAGAAGAAAACACTACACCATTGCTCCGCTAGATGGGTTGATGGGGACCCGAACATCTGGGAGAGAGGGCCTTGGTTTTCGCATGACGCGCGTCGCTTTACGCATGCCGCCAATGCAGGGCAGGCCAAGAATACCCCGCGAGATGAGTAGAAAGTATAGATGCAGCGTGAAAATACTAGCATTTTGAACACGAAAAGCAATTCTTCCTGTTGGTGTTGCTCCTTTCTGGCACTGGCTCACGGCTGGATGAAGATGAGCGCAACAACAAGATGATCCAAGTTGACGCCTCCAGAGAGACATCAAGTCACCAGCCTGGACAGAGGTTCTATAGCCGTGTGACTTTTACAGATTATACTAAGCAGACCACGCAACAATGGCCAGGTCAGATAGCGCAAGAAGGCCACAGATGAAGTAAAATGGGCCTAAGGGCCTTTTCCCCGCACTTGTTGCAGGAAGACAGTTTCGGTTGTTGGTGCTCGTTGGGGCTGGCGGGCGCACGTACGCGTAGCGGTCTCGAGCTCGCTTGCACAGCCTGGGCGGGCGGACGGCGCAGAAAAAGCGAGCGGATTTGCCATTTGTGGCAAAGGTCCGAGCAAGGCTGAAGACCGGGCCTGTTCCCATGGCGGTCCCATAGCTTCCCGCTGTTAAATTTAGCCGCTTACTCATGTGAGATGAGATGGCTTCGAAGGCGATGGCCGCGCGCGGAGGGACAGTGGCTGTATGTCCAGTTATGTACTGTGTATGTAGACTGTTGGGGCATGTGCTCTGTGGGTGAGTGAGTGGGCGGCCGGCGTGTGAACACATGCCGTTTGGACATGTATCATGCTGCCAGCCGTGGGTGCCAGTTGGATATGGGGCCGATTGAATGGTGTCGCAGGGTGCCAAGAGGTGTATTTGGCCGCGCTGATGGTGGAGATGAGGCGCGCGTTGGGCACAGCAGCATCAAACCGCGGATCCTCCTCCTCCTCCCTCCCTCCTCCTCGACGCTAAGAATGTTGCGTGTCAAGCAAGCACACGAATCCTCACGGCGGGCTCTCTTCCTCGCACTTTCGGCGGTCCCATGGGGCTCCCAACAGAGTGATCGCTGACCGTCGCCGCCTATCACACGCAGGTTGACGTCCCAAGACCACTGGCGGCCTCGAGCGTGCCAGCTGAGCCTGTCCTCCACCAAGGATTCGCGTTTCCTCGCCTACTGATCAGCACCGCCATGCCAGGCGGTGGACGCGTTGCCGCAGCGGGCCTAGCGGTCAGCGCCCAAGCGACTCTTTTCCTGGAAGAGTGCGAAGCCAGTTGAGGCTGGTGCGGATGCTGGACAGCGCAATGGATGTGGGTCGGCGGGCGCTGTGGAGGCCCGCGCACGCACCCATCGGCCTCAGCCCCCTTCGTGCTTCCTAAACGGCGCGCAGCTGAACGTGCGGCGTAATGTACAAAAGCCTGCCGTGATCCTCTACCTTGCTTCATCACACACATCACATCCGTTCAACGTCTGCATCCACGTCGTCCCATCCTGGTATTTGCTTCCCGCAGATCCGCTAACCCCCATCCACGGTCGTTTCCTTGAGAGTCGCCTACGTCAGACCTTCGAGCGAGTCTATACCCCCAAACTTTTCGACGCCACAACACAGCAGCAGACATGGGCAAGGCAGGACGCTTCGCGTGTATCTTCACGCCCATGGCGATGACCATCGCCAGCTTAATATGCCTCGTAATTGTTCTATCAGGCCAGGCCTACCAGAAAAGCGAGCTGTCGCGGAGTCTGTATTTCTTCAAGGTGTGTTCTACCATCGCGTCGCCTAGCCTCGCCCCCAAATCGCGCGCCGCAGCCTCCTTTTCTCCGCAGGACCGTTCATGCTAACACCCGCGCGTGCAGGCCGATACCACGGGTTTCACAAAGGATCCAGAAAACGTGCTGGATCATCTGCCCCAGGGCGTGACCCCCAACAATGATCTCGTCAAGGCTATCCAGGGTGCTGCCAGCAGCGGTGCCATGAGGGACATCTACCAGGTCGGCCTTTGGAATTACTGCGAGGCCGATCTCAAGGATGGCAAGGAGGAGAACTGGCACTGCACCGACCGCCAGAATTACTTCTGGTTCAACCCGTTCGCCGTGTGGAAGCTCGAGAACACGTCTCTGCAGGCTGCTTTCCCCGATGATTTCCAGAGCGGCATCGACACGTATCACAAGGTCTCCAAGTGGATGTTTATCAGCTATATGATTGCGCTCGCTCTTACCGTCGGCGAGGTGCTAGTGGGTATTTCGGCCATTTTCAGCCGCTGGGGCAGTCTGGTCACAACCATCGTTTCGACTGTGAGTTCCTCTTAGATGCTCCCCCGTTTTTTGCGTTCAGCGCGCTAATAACTTCCAGGCTCAAACCATTTTCATCATCGCGGCGGCTGCCACTTCGACCGCTCTCTATGGCACTCTCACTGGTGTCTTCCATTCCGTCCTCAAGCCCTACAACATCCAGGCCTCCATGTCGAACAAGATGCTCTCCGTTTTGTGGATCGGTGTCGCTTTCTCCATCGGCTCGGGCTTCTTCTGGCTCATCTCCGTGTGCTGCTGCAGCGGCAAGTCTGGTCACAAGAAGGTCGTCGTCGAGAAGACCCCTTACACGTACGAGCGTGTCGCAAGCCCGTACCTTGGCGCGAGTGGAAACTCCCACCAAATGCACGACATGCGCGGTCACGGTCAGAGCGGACACTCTTTCGAGCCATTCAGGCAACAGCACGTTTAAGTGGCGCAGGCTTTGCAGAAGCGAGAGGTTGTATGATGGGTAATCGTTAATGATTGCGAGGTTTCTGGGGGGGTAGCTGAATGCCGACGTGCTTTACGACCAGCATGACATGTAGTATCCTTTTCGAATTGTCTATTTTTTTTTCTCTCTCTCTATACCACAGGGCGTTTTTGGACTATGGCTACGGCTACGGTTATGGGTAGTAGACGTACGATGACCAGATCCGAGGATGGATCTTTGCCAAAATCTACAATGTTTCTGGGGATGCAAAAAATACAATGAACCATTTTCTAGTTGAACACGTCTGACTATGATAGTGGTGCCTGGCCTCGCTTCCGTCCAAACTCGCATCGGCTGCTTCACTGCTTCACTGCTGGTTCTTCACCCAAGTACAGTTTCACAAGTGAGCACTGCGCTACGTATAATTTTGTTCGGCCATGCAAGTGTTACCCTTTCTGTTACTATCAAGTATACCCGCTGGTCAGCATTGCATTACATTACCGAGCAAGGCACTCGACCTAGAATGGCTCCCGAGGGGGGCTAAAAGCCAAGAGGAACCATGGATATCGGGGGGCTGCTGACCGATGCAAGTATATATATATAATCCGACCAGAAGGGAAAATTCCAGAGGCCCTTGCCGAGGGCCGCAAGAGGCAGCAGTGTGGCGAAGGAGCAAAACCGATCGGGCCATCGGTAGCAGCATCCGAACCAAAAAGAGATGGGAATTTAGGTTTATTTTTTCGGGCATAGCCTTCGTACAACCCTCACCGATGGATCTGCAGGACCGCCTCGACGACCTCGTCCGGATTCGATATGGCCACCTCGTGCCCGACCCCCTTCACCACCGTGGCCCTGAGCTTCTCGGGCCCCAACGCCCTCCCGGCATCTTCCAGGAGCTCGTCCGCGACAATGATGCGATCCGTCTCCCCCAGCACCACGTGCACCGCCCCGATCATCCCCTTCCCCGCCTCCACGTTCCCCCGGATGACGCCCCATCGGCCCTGCTGCTCGTGGATCGGGCCGTGCCGAATGCTCGATATGAACGCGGGGACAAACCCCCGGTGGTGCGCTATCTGCCAGTCGACCACCTGCGACGCCGTGCTCCCCGGGCGTCCTGCGAGCAGCCCGTGGCGGCTCGTGGCGTACACGCCTCTGCTTTTCAGCTCGCCTTGCGGGCCGTCCGGGCGTGCTGTCGTCACGGCGTCGGTATCGGGCTCGGGCTCGATGGATCGCGCGGTCTCCGGGCCGGTCCACAGCCTTCGTGCGACTATGCGCTCGATGAGCCATTCCGGGAGGAGGCCGCTGGTCGAGTAGAGGAGTCTGCTTTTCCAGGTGATGTGGTGGGTGCGGATCAGGCCGCCGGGGGCAATTAGGACGAGGCCTTCGACGAGGTCGGGGAAGTAGGACTTCACGTGCAATCGTCAGCATCGGGTGGGGAGAGGGATGGCTGGTGCTCGGGTTGCTCACTGTGAAGTCGGCTGCTATGGCTCCGCCGAGGGAGTATCCGATCAGGGAAAATTTCGTCCAGGGCAGGGGGGAGGATTGGAGGCACAGGAAGATCTGGGAGGTGTAGAGGGCAGAGTCATAGCGGTGGGTTGTGGGGGAAGGGCCGGAGCTATATCCGCGTCCGAAAAGATCTATGCGGGGGGAAGTGAGTTTGGATCAGTGCCTAGTGGAAGGAATAGCATGGGGAGAGGAACAATTCAAGCATGTGTTTGCTTGGAGAATGTCTAATGACATAGGTCTCCTAGCTGAGCCCTCGACGGCTCGGCTCGGACGCTCTTTATACATAAGAGTGGCATGGCATAGAAAGTAGAAGTTCAGACTTACCAAATAGCATTACTCGGAATTCCTTCTGGACAAGCTTGTCGGCCAGCCCCGCCAACGCTATGCTTGGGGTTGATATGCCATGCACGAGAAGGATCTTGCGACCATCTTCAGGCCCCCATTCATAGACTCGAGTAGTGCCCAGGGGTGAGTCTAC
>Ga0247757_10001516_pt1 | contig 14950 bp, 1 predicted proteins | sample UWRJL126311R4_FD_180929 | JGI IMG/M metagenome (GOLD analysis project Ga0247757, IMG submission 180929) | Plant litter microbial communities from Arlington Agricultural Research Station in Wisconsin, United States - UWRJ-L126-311R-4 | ecosystem: Environmental > Terrestrial > Plant litter >... | reverse complement strand
TATATTTATATATATAAAGATTTCTCTTTATAACTATAAAATATAGGCTAATATTAATATAGGGTGGAGTTTTTAGCAAGATAACGCTAGAATTCATACGATAAAAAACGTTAAAGCCTGGTTTAAAAGAAATAATATTTCTCTTTATCCTTATCCACCCTATAGTCCTGATTTAAATCCTATTAAAACTATCTAGGCTATACTTAAAAAGAATCTAAATAAAAGATATAAAGGTTCTTTAGGTATAGGAAATAATAGAAATTCTATAAAATTATTTAAAAAGGCTATAGAAGAAGAGTGAAATCTTATACCTTAAGAAGCTATAGATAATTGTATATTATCTCTTCCTAAACGTTATAAAGATATTAAAGAAGCTAAGGGATAGTATACTAAGTATTAATTAAGAATATATACTATTCTATAGTTAAAAAAGCTAAAATACTTATATCTTTAATATCTTTATACTTAGCTAAACGATTTTTAAATAAAATCTAGATATTAACTTTTACTATATTATATTATTACTTATTAAAATTAATATTTAAAAAAATAAATATGGAAAAAAGTAATCTATAGGGAAAGTTTTAGATTTTTTATTCTCTATATTTAGTGATTTATATGCCTTTGAATCTGCTTCCTAATCAGGATTACTAATTATTAAATTCAACTCCTAGATTTTATCTTTAAATATCTAGTTTTGTTTTTATTATAGCATTAAAACTGGCTGAGTTATAGCCTTTTAAAAAGGGTATCTTTTTTGATTAGTCGTTTTTTATGTCACCCTACTGTATCTTTATCTCCTTAGGTAGAAGTAATATATAGTTACTAGTCTTTCCTACTAATTATATATTAACCTTTTAAGTATTTTAATTATATAAGTATATATTTAAGTAGATTAACCTAATATTATATAAATAAGAACTTTTAAAAAGATTACTACTATAGTCTATATCCTTTATTACTATTTTTACCTTTATAACCCCTTTATTTCTTTAGACTATCTATACCCTCTATCTCCTTCTATCTCTTCTATCTACTTATTAGTAACCCTTAGACTATATAGCTCTAATAATTACCTATATCTAGGTAATACTCCCTTTACTAGTTAACTTATTATAGAGCTCCTTTTTAAAGCTCTTACTTTATAGTAATTATACCCTATTTATAACCTAGATTAATTACTCCTCTTATAGTCTTTTTACTACTAATATATTATATAATATTATCTTTACTTCCTTTACTCCTTTCTACTTTATTAAATAGTATATAATATATACTATCTAAAGTAGTATATTTAGACTATCTTAGGTAGCTCTAGATATATCTTATTAAATTTAGCGTATTTATCTATACTAAGAGCTATATTTTAGATATTCTCTTCTATCCTATTTTTTAGAAATCTAGCTATATCTAGAGTAAAGTATTTAGTTATCTTAAAGGCTATAAAAGTATAATAGGCGTCTATACTAGTAGGGTAGGGGATAGTAATATTATTATTATCTTAGTAAAATATTATAGCGAAGTTAGTAATAGGCTCTATAAATAATTCTAGTTAACTTAGGGATTTTATAGGTAATAGGGCGCCTATATATTTTAATATATATATATATATCTAAATATAAAAAAAGTTTTAGATAATTCCTTTTAAATTATAGTATTTTTTTAGGATATAATAATTTTTAAATAGAGTAGTTTAAATAAATAAAGGATTATAGGTTTATATAGACCTCTATAGAGTATTAAGACTATATTTTATAGTTATACTCCTAATAGTACTATAGTAGAGTTATAATATTATAGTCGTTAAGATAGTTATTAAGATATATTTAATAGTTATAGTATTAGGCGGTAGTATAGTACTAGTATACTATAAGCTATTAAAATACTATTAACTATTTAATAGTAGTTAAAATAGTAAATAATCTAACTATAGTTTTAGGTCTTTTTAGCTTTTATAAAAAGGATAAAGTAATACTAGGCCCTAATCCTGCTAGCTTTTATCCTAAACCCTTTAAGATCTTTTCTTTATATAATTTTTAAGTTATTATATAGTAGGGGAAATACTACTATCTTTAAGATCTATTTAGTTTACTTAAGATAAAAGTCTTATTTATAAATTTATTTAGCTAAATAGCTAGAAATAAGTTATTTTCCTAGTTTCTTATTTCTCTTTTTTTTTATTTATTTAGCCCTAGAACTATATCCTCGTTAGATAGAGTACTCGTCTAAGAAATAACCTTATTAAAGTTAATTTTCTTTTTTTTAATTCGTTTTTAGCGTAGGTATCTCGATTTTTAGCCTTTTTAATATTTAAAAGCTACTTTTTTAGTAGCAATATTAATAGAATAATCCTCCTTTTTTAAAAAATATTAAAGTATTCTTTTACTAATTTCTAGATTATTTTTAAATAATAATTCTTTATTTTCCTTTTTAGGGCTTTTAGTTAAATCTTTATTAATAGTTTTTTTCTTTCTAGGAGATAACTTATTAATTCTTCCCTTTTTAACTCTATTTAAAATAGAGTTATTAGTTTATTTTTTTCTATTAATATATTTTATAGTATTATAAATAGATTTTTAAGGTTTTATTAATATAGTAGAAATAATAAAAATAGAAGTACTAGCTTCTAAAAGTAGGTTAACTTTTAATATAAGATTAGATAATTAAGGAACCATTTCAAGGATTTAAGGAACCGAAATTTGAAATTAGAGAGATTTTATAATATATTATAATCTTATTAATCTATTATATAATTTTACTTATATAAGTATATAGCTCTATTTTTAGATTTATTATAAATCTTTTAAAATCTTATAATATAATTTAAAAATCTAACTATAGATACTTTAGTAGGCCTATTATAGCTGGTAAAGGTTTTAGCTAAAAATAGAAATATAGAAAAAAGTTATTATAAAGTAAACTTGTAGTTTTTTTTCTTCCTATTTAGTAATCTATCCCTTATTAAACTTGCTTAATTATTAGGATTACCAATAATTGAAATAATAGTCTAGATTTTCTCTTTAAAATTCTAGTTTTATTTTTATTATAGCGTTAAAACTGATATAGTTATAGCCTTTTAAAAATTGTGTCTTTTTTGATTAATTTTTTTATGTTACCCTACTATATATAATACTTCTATCTATTCCTATAAATCCTCTTCCTTTTATAGGTTCTATAAATTCTAATAGTAAGCTCGAAGAGTTATATATACTAAAACCTATACTATTACCCTTCTAACTTATAGGTTATCTTAATATTTAGTTAATATTTTAATACTTACTTAAGTTTCCTAATCCTCCTATATTATCTAATAGTAAATCTACTATAATATTTAACTAATAGTAATTATATATAGAAAATAAACTATACTTAAATAAAGACTACTTTATTAAAAATGACTTATAGGATATATAGGAATATATTACTATATATATAACTACTTATATAGAGAACCCTATAATAAATTAGCTTAAGATACTAATTAAAGCTCTTTATAAGGATAATTAGCCTATTAATAGTAAGTTTCTAATAAATACTATAGAATAATCTTTTAGTAACCCCTATAAAGAAAAGAAAGTATATTAAGCCTTCTCTTATCTATATTTATATATAGTAGCTGATTTCCCTAGCTTCTAGGCTAAGTTTTTTTAACTTATAACCTAGTATAAGCTCTCTACTATAAGGATAGGTATAGACTCTAATATTAGATATAGATAAGATAGGTTAGCTCTATTTTAGCTATACTAAGATAAGGAAGAGAATAGGTATAAAGGTTTAATAAGACTATATAGTATTTAAACTTATTAATATACTAATATCTTACTAGGGCCTAGAGTTCTACTAGGGGTTCTAATATTTTACTAGGTAAGTAAATTACCTAGTTATATAATAAAGGTCTATAATAAACCTATTATATTACCCCCCTCTAAAGGAGGCTTATCCCTAAGTTTTATAGTCCTTTTACTTACCTACTTCCTTCTTAGCATTTATATTAAATATCTTTAACTTATAGCTTTATTATCTTTATCTATTACTATTAAGTTCTTATCTTCTTTATAGGCCTTTAGCTAGGCTAATAGTTATACTAGTAGGCTAGGCTTCTCTAGATAGACTTTATAATAGTTCTTAATTTTATAAAGAGCTCTAATAAAGCCTTAAGTATTATACTAGGTAAAATTAGGGTTATAAGCTATCTAAAAGATCTTATACTATAATTAACCTCTATAGATATAACTATTAAGTATTTCCTCTATAGGCTACTTAGGGTTACTATTAATCTCGATTAATTCTTCCTCTAATTCTATTTAACCTAATAGGGGTTTAAACACTTTCTATAATTAATCTATATAAAATATATTATATATATATATATATATATATCGTAGTAACTTTAGTTAATAGGAATATCCTTTTATTATAATAATAGGGTAGGGGCTATATATCTATTAATTAAGCGTTTAACTAGGTTATCTTATTATAAAACCCTTTAGCGTAATATATATTTAATACTATCCTTTAGATAGTAATAAAATAACGATTACTAAATAAGGAAACGCATAGAGTGTTTATAGGTAATATACCTTATAAAAGGCTAGATAGTATATAATAGTAGGGCAGGATAACTTAGGGGTTATATAACCTAAAAAGTATCCTTACTAAGAGTAGTAACCTTACTAAGAATAGAGGATATAGTAGATTCTAAGGATAAGTAGAACTATACTTAATTAGATAAGTAAGGATAGTATAAAATATATTTAAAGAGGATTTCCTATAGAGTAATTCTAATTCCTTATAGTTAACTTAGTAATCTAAATCTAGTTCTAAGATTAATAACCACCTTAATATAGAATACTTAGATTATTACTAAGTAACCTTTATCCTCTTCTCTATTATAGATTATACTAAATAATCCTATATATATAGCTATTATCTTAGGTAAGATATTAGTAAGTAATACTTTAACTACCTAATAAGTCTATAAAAAGAATAATTAATAATAGTTATACTTAATACCCTAGTAAGTAGTGTAAGCGTATTAATAAGTAATTAAACGATAGTTTTAGCTAATTAAGCTATAGAAATATAATAGCTACAGCTATAGGTTTAATAGTTAATAATATAGTTATAAATAATAAACTAGTAAATAGTAGAAAGGGCTATAAACGACGCTACGAGGAGACTTAAAATCTTAATACCTATAATATAGGAAAGAGATCGCGTAAACCTTAAGGTATTCCTTATATAGTTAGAACTATATTATCGAGGATATAGTAGATATTATAATAATTTAGTTAATTAAATATTAGTCGCGCTTATATATATAAAAAGAGTACTAGTAATATAGCTCTAGATATTAATAGACGATTACTTAGCTTATAAAGGAATAAAAAATAGCCTTAAAGACAATACTAAGAGAGTATTTATTAGTTAAAAAAGCTTTAAAGAAGAAGTAATAATACTATTTAGGGAAGTTAATACTAAAAGACGAGTATAATAAGAAATATAAAATCTTAGATAAGTAAAATTAGTAAGGATTTATATAGCTAACTTTAAGTAACGAGTAATAATACTAAAGTAGAATAATAAGCCACTTTAAGTAGTATTTTATAACAGTCTTAAGGAAATGATTAAGGATAATCTAGCCTACTATACTAAACTAGAGGATCTAAATAAGCTAATTAGCTATACTATTAGTATTAATAATAGATAGTATAAATAGTAATAAGAAAAAAAGGGAATAAGACTATAGGCTATAATTATACCCTATAGAAATCTAATATAAAGAAAATATAGTAGCCGCGAAGGGATCGTAATAGAGATATTATTATAACTAATAATATTAAGGGTAAAGAAAACCTAGGAAAGAAGCTATAATAACCCTAGGATAGAATATCTAAGAAGGAACGTTAGAAATAATTCGAGTCTAAAGCCTATTTAAAGTATAGAAAATAGAGATACTTTTAAAAAGACTATAAGGCTAAAGAAGAAATATAATAAGCTAAAACCTTAAATACTAGTATAGCTAAGGTGGCTATAATATAGGTAAGCTTAAGGGCAAAGGATCTACCTATAGCTTATAAGTATTTACTTAATAAATAAATAGTTATAGATTAACTAAAGTATAAAATATACTAGAAATATAGAATTAGAACTTATAATAGCGTGAAATACTTAGATTAAATTATAGTTAAAGAACTATATATTAATAGTATAGTAGTTAAAGTAGTAAGTCTTTAAGGACTAATTAAAGACTATAATAAGAAGCTTATTATAGTATATATCCTATACTACAACCTATAATAGAATAAATACGAAATTAAGGATTACTAAGAATATAAGGGATAAAAATAAAGAGTTAAGGAAGTTCCTATATATCCTACGTACGTATATCTAGAGTACTATAAGAACCTAGAATATTATATCTATAATATAGAAGATTAAGTATAAAGGTATAATAGTACCTAATAGTATAAATACTATAATAATATATATAAGCTTTATAAAGAAGCTAAGTACCTAATAGAATAGTATCTATAGGGACTATATAATAGTAGTTATATAGAATATATTAATAAAAACTATAGATTTAAATATCTAATAAAGGAATATTAATAAGAGGACTAGGCTAAATATATACTTATAGGTTATATATACTATATAATATAGAAAGAGGAAGCTATAAAGATAGCTAATACTTAATACTATAAAGTAGTAGAATAAGAATACCGACTATAATTCTATATAGAATATAATAAATATAATCTAGACTAAGTATACGATTATTAGAAGGCCTAATATACCTAGCTAGGAAGGCTAGTAAAAAAGTCGAATTTATAGAATTAACGAATCTAGAGAATCTAGAAAAGACTATATTATAATAGGTACTAACCCTAATACTAAAGGATTATACTAAAGAATTAGATAATAAATAGTAAGATTATATAGAAGGTCTTATAATTATAGAATATCACGAGTTACTATACTAGGAATATACTATTACTAGATATATTAACTATTAAGCAGCTAAAGATTAGGACGAATATACTAGCCTATACTAGAGATTTTACTATAAAGATATATATTTAATATACTATATAGTAAAATAGGACGCTAAATAGTTCCTAAGAGGATCGCGTTAACTAAAGAAAGATACCACGTAGATCGTGATAGTTAAGTTAAAAAACTAGAATATTACTAGATATAGAGTCTAGCTAGTAAGAGTATATAAGCGACTTAAATAAGCGTATAATACGCCTAGATAAGCTTAAAGTTTAAGGTATATATATAAGGATAATAGTTTAATATACTAGTAGATAGTAGAGTAAATAGGACGTTTATATTATTAGAAGTGGTTAAAAGGTATAGATTACCTTACTAATAAAAGAAAAATATATTTTACGTTATAGCTATAAAAGGATAAGCTATTAGCTATAGTAGAGGAGTAATATACCTAGAAATAGAACCCCTATAATAGACTACTTCGTTATATAATTATTTTTATTATATAATTAGATCTTTTACTTATAGTAGAACCCTAGCCCTAGTAAAATATTAGTATATTGATAAGTTTAAATACTATATAGTTTTACTAAACCTTTATACCTATTCTCTTCCTTATCTTAGTATAGCTAAAATAGAGCTAACCTACCTTATCTACTCTTAATACTAGAGCCTATACCTATCCTTATATTATATTAAGATTATCCTAACTTAGCTAGTAATAGTAATATAATATTAGGTTATCTACCGCTTAATCTACTTAAACGCGCGATTTAATAATATAATCTTAGCCTATATACTCTTTTACTTAATCTACTCGAATATAGTATTTAAATAATTCTATATACCCTTAAAGATCTAGTAGTATAACTATACTAAGCGTTAGTTCGTTAATAAGCTAGATTACTTACCCTATAGTTCCTAGACTACTAAGCGATATATAGCTTGAAGGGAGTTAAAAAACAAGTTTTTTCTATTTATAAGCTACTATAGGTTAGCCTTAGAGTACTAAATAAACCTACTACCCTACTTAATAAATAAGAGTATTAGAAAGCTCTATAACTAAACTAATATTTCTATAACTATTACGAGTACTACCTACTTATATACCTTCTCTATATAAGAGAAACCTAACTATAGCTATTTTACCTATAGTAAAACCTTTATAATAATACTAAAACACCCCTATATTACTTCTATACTTAAACTTATAACTATAGGTACTACCTATAATATAAAAGAATACTTCTTCTATAAGGAATATAATATTAAGAATTATATTCTAGTAATATAAGAGAATTATAATTATAATATAGCGCTTAAACTAGTATATATAATCTAGGAAATAAAAGAAGAAAATTTAATACTTAGGCTTCTAACCCTAGTAGGTAATTAATTCTTAAAAGTGATAATAGAATCGGTTATAAAAGTATTTTAAAAAGACGTTAGCCTAGTATTATAAGAACTAGCGAACCAGCTACTCCTCTATTATATAGAATATTAATAGATATATATATATCGCTAACTTACTATTAACGCGCTTACTAAATATAATAATTTAAAGGATACCCTTAAAAAAGAATAAAAGGAATTTAATAAGGAATGTTAAAAGGAGAAAGTAATATAAAAATAACTATAAAAATAACTTCGTACCTTAAGCTTAACTACTATAAGCGTTTAAAAACCTCCTATTTAGAAGACTCTTTATTAGCATCTCTTATACTATCTAATATTTCTATTTATATCTAAGAATCCTCTTCTTATAGGCTTAATAAGTTCTAATAGTAAGCTTAAAGACTCGCGACTACTAAAACCTATACTATTACCCTTCTAACCTATAAGTTACCCTAATACTTAGTTAATATCTTAACGCTTAGTTAAATTTCTTAATCCTCCTATATTATCTAATAGTAAATTAACTATAACCTTTAACTAATAGTAATTATATATAGAGAATAAATTATACTTAAATAAAGACTAGTTTATTAGAGAAGACCTATAGAATATATAGGAATATATTACTATATATATAACTACCTATATAGAGAACCCTATAAGGGATTAGCTTAAGATATTAATTAAAGCTTTCTATAATAATAGTTAGCTTATTAATAATAAATTTCTAATAGATACTATAGAATAATCCTTTAGTAACCCCTATAAGGAAGAGAAAGCGCGTTAAGCCTTCTCTTATTTATATCTATATATAGTAGCTGATTTCCCTAGTTTCTAGGCTAAGTTCTTCTAACTTATAACTTAATATAAGCTCTCTACCGACTAGTAGGTAGAAGAATTCTATAATAGACTAACTAATTTCCTACGCGTTAACCTAAGCTATAACGTTACTCTACTTAAAGATAACTATAATAGATTTATTATAAAGGCTTACGCCCTAGCTCGCACGACTACTACTACTAATAAATATATAGCTATATATATTAAATATTATATAAAGAAGATAGCAACTCTATTTAAGCCTTATATACCTATACTAACTTAGGTAGTAATATTTTTACTACCTTTCCCTTACCCTCGCGCTCTAGTTACTACGCTAGCCTAGGTAGAGTAGCTAACCTACTACTATTATTATAAACTTAGTTATATAATTTACTTATACCTAAGTAAACTAGTAGAGTAAAAGGTTATTAAGTAAATCGATAAATAGATAGTAGAACTTCTAGCTAATATAAAAGAGGAAATATTCTATAAAGTAGTTAAAGAATCGTCTAATAATAAATTAGGAAAAGTATCTCTCTAGGGGAAGTCTCCTCTTTAGAGTTACCTAATAGAGCTATTAGTATATACGATTAACTATTTAATAGTAAGTAATTTACCCTACTATATTAGATCTCGATAAATAGACTAATAGTTAAATTAAATACTCTTATCGATACTAGAGCTGGTAGCTATGTCCTAGTCTACCCTAAATACCTTTATATAATTAAGAAAAAGCTTAACGCTTTTATATATAGTATAGAAGTGATACTTCTAGTAGGATATAATAATCGTTTAAATAGATAAATAGACGAGTATATATAGGCAAACCTAGTACTTAATAGCTACCACTTATATACCTACTTTATATTCTATAATACTAGATATTATAATATAATTATTAGAAAGAAGCTTTTAGAGGATGTAGACGTCTAGCTAAATTATAAGTAGTAAAGCCTTTACTAGCCTAATAATACGAAGATTAATTATAAATATAATATTATAATTCCTATATAGTAAGGACCTTTACTAGGTATTAACCTAGTATATTAAGCTAACGCCGATCGACGCGATAGGTAGATAAATATATCGATTCTATAATACTCTAGGAAGCGTCCTTCTATTTAGTATACTTCTACCTATAAAAACCTTTAAAAAATAAATAAATAACTCTACCCTTAATAGCTACCTAAGATAGTATAAAGAGTACCTTATTACTAGCTAATTTTATAAGAGACGTTTATAAAAGCTAGCCTCGAAATTAATACTATTAGAGCTGCTATCTTTATAATATATACCTAATAGAAAAATACTATATTTAGATATATTAATATCTATAAAGTAGATAAGTTAATTTAGGATTAAAAGGAAGAATCTATAGAAGAAAACCCTAAGGTAGAACTCTAACGACTTATTAATAAGAAGCTGCCGCGCCCTAGTTATACTAGCGCTACCCTAGTATACTTCTCTAAGAAAAATTCTAACGAGCTACTACTATATAGGAAGGATATTAACTATAAAATTAAACTAATCTCTAAGAATACGCTAATAACTAGTCCTCTCTATAGTATATTTCTTAAATAACTTAAACTAGTAAAAAGCTATCTTAATAATTATCTTCGATATAGGTTTATTACTTATAGTAACGCCTCTTATACCTTACCTATCCTTTTTATAAAGAAACCTAAAGGAGGGTAGTAATTCTATATCAACTATTAGAAACTTAATACGATTATAAAGAAAGATATATACCTAATTTTTTTTATCTAAAAGATACTAACGCGATTAGCGTACGCGAAGGTATTTATAAAGCTTAATATTTATTAGGCCTTCTATTATATTCGATTTAATAAGGAGGCTAAGGACTTAACTACCTTTTATACACGATATAGTAACTATAAGTATTATATTTTACCCTTTAGTCTCTATAATAGCCTAGCGATATTCTAACGCTATATTAATAAGGTTCTATATAGACTACTTAATAACTTCTATATAGCCTACCTTAATAATATCTTTATATACTCTAAGGACCTACTAGAGTATAAAGTATATATCGCGTAAATACTTAAATAACTCTATAATACTAGCCTATAAGTAGATATTAAGAAGAGTAAATTTACTATTAAGAAGATAAAGTTCTTAAGACTAATTATTAGTATAGAAGGTGTATAAAAAAACCCTAAGAAGGTTGCTATTATTAAGGACTAGCCCATTCCTATATTAGTAAAAAGTCTATAATTATTTCTAGAATTCTATAACTTTTATAGGACTTTTCTTAAGGATTATAGATAAGTCGTTTAGCTATTTATAAAGCTACTTAAGAAAGGAGTATAGCGTATATTTAATAATTAAGAATTAATAGCTTTCTAGTAAGTTAAGGACCTTATATTATTAGATATCGTCCTAGCTTACTATTTACCCTATTATTAAACCTAATTTAAGACTAATATAAATAATAGCGTTACTATAAAAGTACTCTTATAGCTATAAGATAATAGTCTCTAGCGCCTAGTCGCTTTCTACTCTAAAACTATAAGTAGACTATAAATAAACTATAATATATATAATAAGGAGATACTTACTATTATCTATAAACTTAAGGAGTAGAGATCTTAACTTATTAGTTTATAATAATTATTTAATACCCTAATAGATTATTAAGCGCTCGAGTACTTCTCTATAAAGCGAGAGCTAATATCCTAGTAAATATAATAGGTAATTACTATCGCTAACTATAATATAACCCTCTCCTACTATCTAGGTACTATAAATATAGTCGCTAACGTATTATTATATAAATAAGAGGAACTAAAGACCTAGAAGGAAAAGAATTAATTAGCTTATATATAAGCCTTTCTATAAGTAGAACAGCTCGATATTAGTATAATCGATACTATTATTAATAACCTTATTTAGCTTATTCGCTATAGACTAGAGTAGATACTTAAAATAGTATCTACTAATACCTTTATAAGTTTACCCTTATCTAACAACCTATATATAGTAATTAACTATATATTATAAGCTAATTAGAATTATAAGAGCCTATAACCTCTACGTAAAAGAATATTAAAAAGTAAGGACTAGAAGCTAAATTTAGAAGGACTACTAGTATATAAAGAATAATTATTTATTCCTATAGTCTATTTCTTACGAATATACCTAATTTATATAGTCTATATAATGTAAATTATAGCTTACCCTAGTAAAAGGAAAATAGCGAAGCTATTTAAAGAGCGATATTTCTAGATAATACTATAGAAGAATATCGATACCTATGTTACTACCTATAAGGCTTACTAATAAAGTTATATATTATATAATTATATACTAGAACTACTAAAATCGTTACTAATACTAGAATAAGCCTAGTAAGACGTCTTAATAGACTTTAAGTCTTTTCTATCTAATAAGAAAGGATATAACTACGCCTTCGTTATTATAAATCGTCTAAGTAAGCGATTATTCTCTCTACCTTACTATAAAATAATAATGGTAGAATAAGTAGTAGATATATATTATTATTATATATAATATATCTATAGTCCTCCTAAGTCTATTATCTCTAATTAAGGACCTTAGTTTATCTTAGTATTTATAAATAAACTCTATAAGTTAATAGGAATTAAATAGAAGTTTTTAATAGCTTATTACCCTTAAACTAATAGAAATACTAAGATTATAAACTAGTACCTCGACTAGCGCCTTCGCCCTTTCGTCAACTTCTATTAAGATAACTAGTTAGACCTACTACTATATATAAACTAGGTATAAGCTATATTACTATACGAGACTACTAGCTTATTACCCTTTAAGATTAAATTTAGTTATAAACCTATCTATTACTAGGACTAGAAGGAATATATAACTAAGTTCTTAATAATCTATAAGTAGATAACTTATAAGGAAGCATAGAACTACGCGAAAGCTCGTTATAATACTATTAAATTAGCTACTAAGATAGCCTAATAAAAAATTAGATAAGCTTAAAAATATTAAGCGTAATAAGTAAATAAGAAATATCGCGAACCTAACTTTTCTATAGGAGATTAAGTATATATTATACCGAAGGGTTTTATAATAGGACGACCTAATTAAAAGCTTAATTAATAAATATATAGCCCCTACCCTATTATCGCGATAAAAGGATACTCCTATTAGCTAAAGTTACTACTATATATATATATATATATATATATATATAATATATTTTACGTAGATTAATTATATAAAGTATTTAAACCTTTACTAGGTTAAGTAGAACTAGAGGAAGAACTAATTGAGATTAATAGTAACCCTAAGTAGCCCGTAAAGGAAATACTCGATAGCTATATCTATAGAGGTCGACTATAGTATAAGGTCTCCTAGATAGCCTATAACCTTAATTCTATTTAATATAATACTTAAGGCTTTATTAGAGCTCCTTATAAAATTAGAAACTATTATAAAGCCTACCTAGAGAAGCCTAGCCTACTAATACGACTATTAGCCTAGCTAAAGGCTTACGAAGAAGACGAGAACCTAATAATAATAGAAGAAAATGATAAAGTAGTAAGTTAGGGATATTTAAATCGAATACTAAGAAGGAAGTAAGTAAGGAAGAAGGATTACAAGACTTAGGGACGAGCCTCCCTTAGAGGGGGGTAATATAATAGACTACTTCGTTATATAATTACTTTTATTATATAATTAGATCTTTTACTTATAATAGAACCCTAGCCCTAGTAAGATATTAGTATATCGATAAGTTTAAATACTATATAGTCTTACTAAACCTTTATACCTATTCTCTTCCTTATCTTAGTATAGCTAAAATAGAACTAACCTATCTTATCTACTCTTGATATAGGAGCCTGTACCCGTCCTTCTATATAGTATATTAATACTATACTACCGCCTAGTACTATAACTATTAAATATATCCTTAATAACTATTTTAATAACTATAGCTCTACTATAGTACTATTAGTAGTATAACTATAAAATATAGTTTTAATATTCTATAATAATCTATATAAACCTATAGTCCTTTATTTATTTAAACTACTCTATCTAAAACTACTATATCTTAAATAAATACTATAATTTAAAAGGAACTATCTAAAACTTTTTTCGTATTTAAATATATATATATTAGTATATATAAGCGTTCTATTACCTATAAAATTCCTAAGTTAATTAAAATCACCTATAGAGCCTATTACTAACTTTACTATAATATTCTACTAAAATAATAATAACGTTACTATCCCTTACCCTACTAGTATAGGTACCTATTATAGTTATTTAGCTCTTAAGGCGACTAAGTACTTTACTCTAGATATAGCTAGATTCCTATAGAATAGGATAGATAAGGTAGTCTAAAATATAGTCTATAGTATAGATAAATACGCTAAATTTAACGATATATATCTAGACCTACCTAAAATAGTTTAGATATACTACCTTAGATAGTATATAGTATATTATTTAATAAGGTAAGAAGGAGGACTAGAGGCGATAATAGCTTTAAAGGAGGTATTAGCTATAATAGATCTATAGAAGAAGTAATTATTGTAGGTTATAAGTAGAGAATAGCTACTATAGAGTAAGAGCTTTAAAAGGGAGCTCTATAATAAGTTTTCTAGAGAAGGGAGTATTACCTAGATATAGGTAATTATTAGAGTTATATAATCTAAGGGTTACTAATAAGTAGATAGAGGGAGCGAGGGAGATAGAGAGTCTAAAGAAATAA
>Ga0247757_10001515_pt1 | contig 14959 bp, 15 predicted proteins | sample UWRJL126311R4_FD_180929 | JGI IMG/M metagenome (GOLD analysis project Ga0247757, IMG submission 180929) | Plant litter microbial communities from Arlington Agricultural Research Station in Wisconsin, United States - UWRJ-L126-311R-4 | ecosystem: Environmental > Terrestrial > Plant litter >... | reverse complement strand
AGAAATAGAGAAATAGAGAAATAGAGAAATAGAGAAATAGAGAAATAGAGAAATAGAGAAATAGAGAAATAGAGAAATAGAGAAATAGAGAAATAGAGAAATAGAGAAATAGAGAAATAGAGAAATAGAGAAATAAAGAAGGCGTTTTCTGGAGTCATCTCAGGAGCATCGTAAAATCAAAATTGAGAACCATACAAAGCAAAATGGAAATATTGGCGATAGGAAATGTCGCACCGTGATCATGCTAAAGTGGTCGAGTTCGATTACGATCAGTGCTGGAAACGATAATCCGGATCCAATACGAATTGATCAATATCGCCAATATCGCCAACGTGAGTTTAGTAAAAGGCATCATAAGAAGGGAATAGGGGAATCATTTAAAAAAAAAACGTATTGGCGATATTGGCGATATTAATCAATCCGTATCGGGTCCGGATTATCGTTTCCAGCACCGATTACAATCCAGAAGTGCCCTGAGGGAAGTTGCAGACAAACAAAGCTGCAGTCATCGCGAAGTGCCCTGATGGGGTGCAAACAATCGAAGCTGCACTAATCGCGAAGTACTTCCAATATCCAATGTAGAAATACTCGATAGTCCCCGGTCTGAATGCCGAAGGGATCAATTCAAGCTTCCTGGACTGTTAGTCGTCTAATGATCGATGTTTGTTGGCGCCGAGGGGCTTATTGGCGACCCGGAGATGTCGTAGAAGAGTATCTTTACGTGTGAACCTTCTTCCGCAGATGCATGGAAACTGGATCTTCTTTGATTCCTGAGAGGATTTCAAACAGCTGGACGCTGAACCTTGGTGGCGCTTGAGATCTTTGGCCAGAGTGAAGGTTCTTTTGCACGTGTCACATCTGTAAGCTTGTCTTGTATCAGAGCATCCTCGACGGATGTGACTCCTGAAGCAAAGCCTCGTAGGAAGAGATTCTCCGCATGCCAGACAAGTGTAGGAACTCTTGAGTGTAGATATTGCCATCTTGGTTGTTGTCACATTAGATCGAGAACCTCTATCCACCATTTCGCTGTCTGGCGGAGAGCTTTTCGGACCCGTCGAATTGCTTATGTGAGGTAAATTCGACGACGAATAATGTGTGGATACTCCAATGTTAATAATCTCTGTGCTTGAATGGCCCGAATTAATGTCCGTCACAGCTTGAGAAACATCTTGTGGAGACACTTGGCTGATAGATTCGATGTCGAGCTGTGAGATTGGTGATGGAAGTTGATCATAGGGGCATATTCTTTTCGAGTTAGATTGACTAAAATCGATAAATTCATCGAAATTCAGCTGCTCTGAATCCAAGCCCTCACCAAAAGTACTCAAGCCCAGCGCATCAGAGCGCTGCCGGGGTCCACAACCTTGCAGAATGCCACTATTAGCACCCTGATCCGGGTGCGATAAGAGTGGGTCCGTTGATAACTCTTCATTGTCATTCACGGGTGTTTGATCAATCGACGGTAACAAAAGTCCATATGTCGGGTCATCAGGGGAGAAGTTGAAAAATTCTGGAAAGCAAATCGAACAGGAACCAGACTGTTTTAAGCCATGATCATAGTGAACGCAAAAGATGGCGTAAGCGGCCTGCTATGAGGCCGCTTCTAAGCACACTTAGTTTGACTTTTAGATCGTTCTACTAGTGCTAACATTAGTTACAGATTGCATATGCTTGGGCGAGCTATATTATATCTGCCACTCACTAGAACGTTGTCTTTTCCTGCGATTGTATAATCCCACGAACAAGGCTGTTTTTTCCAAGTACGCTGAAAAGGATCTCAAAGAAAGCAGTGCTTCCCTACTGTAGGATAACTCGAAGATCGTATAAAGGCAAAATCTTGAGGCTTTTGGGACGAGAGCTAGCAGGGCCGGAGCCCAGCGTTACTCTGTCCCGTAAGTCAACCGATTAGTTGTTATTTCCTTGCCCTATCACTGCCAAAAAATCAATCGTGAATCTGAAATATCCAGGTGGAATTCTAATGCCCTATAGTGCATATTAGATGACCGAAGACTAGAAGGAAGACACAAACAGTAAAAAAAAGAGATACGAACGGTCACAGAACGAAGACACGAGGGGATGTGGGAAGAAGAAAGAAAGTGGGAGCATTTTGGGCCCCAATTTATAGTCGACGCGCGACTCTGACAACTCAACCGCCCAATGAGGCTGAAAACTGTGCTGATTGGTGGCCGCCGATGAAGGCGGTCCATGTACGTAAGCAGCCTTCAGGCGACAAGGCAACGGCAATTTCTGTCCCATGAGTGCAGGTGAAGCGAGAGGAGTGCTGCCATCGTGAGGCGAAAAATATTCTGGTCAGCCAACTCGAGTGATCGGGTCATAGAGCGTTGGGTCGCAGTAGCCCCAAACCAGCCTCGAGCTGTAAGGAGTTCATCATTACCTATTAGACAAAGAATCGAAACAGTAATGCTGAAAATGTTCTAAGGTACCATTGATAGCATCTTCTGGATTAGGTTTAAGCCTCCTATATTGAGAGGTAACGGCGCGAAGACTTTTGATACATTGGCCAAACCCCGATAGGCAGTCGCGGTAGGTGGTTGACGAGCAGTTCTCTCTTTCCCCGATGGTTTAGATGCCAAGAATATTTGAGCCGTTCTCGGAGTAATTGTAGGGGTTGAAGATCAGCCACTCAGTAACAAGGCGAGATAGGTATCATTGCCTCGCTAGCGTATCTTTTCCTTTGTTTCAGTACTTTTTATTATTCTATAGCAAACTTCATGCCTCCGGCTATTTCCAAATAAGAGTTAAACCTTCAATATTAAGTTTGAATATTGTCTTCTACGTTTTGCTAGCCGTTTTCGAGCTTTCCCTATTGCCTTGAGAATGTTCTAGTGGCAATACGTATGCAAGTGTCAGAACTGTTATGGTAGTACCAATTTCCAAGTCTTATAAATCTAGTGGCCCAAGATTCTCCAGAGTTGACAACGAAAGATTTGTAGTCACCAGTCAAAATATAAGACTCCTAGCTGTTCAGCAATCACGTGAGCGGGTGATCGCTTGGCCATGCTAAAAGACCTCTCTCATTTCCTCCACACCACGCTATACCGTAATTTGATCATCATCACTGATCATCGGAATCTTTCCAAATTGCATCTTATTAGATTTATTCATGGTCTACGTTGGCTAGCTACAATATTCTAGAACTGGATCCAATAATGACCAACCTCATACTCCATCTCGCACAATCATTTAGAAAACGGTATTCACCCTTCTCAAAAAGGCGCTTGAATCCTTAAACCTCCCAACACATCACGAATATACTTCCGCCATCTGTCCCCTATCTCCACACCGTTTCACGCCCCATGCTTCCTCCTGCATCGGCAAACATCGCGTACCTTCTCTAGAAATGCCGCCTGCTACTATTTGCTCCCTATTTCGATGTTCCCCTCACTTCACTCCCCCAATTTCCACTCATGTTTCGGGCACCCCGCTGATTCAGCACCCCAGCGAAGCTTAGCGCCGGACGTCGCGCGCGCCCATTCGTCAGCTTCCGTCTCACATTACGGTGTACGGGGATACAAGCAATATATGCTCCGACAAGCTGGCAGCGCTGCGACACCACGACACCGCATTTTGCACAAAATGATAGGGTGCGGAACGAGCAACTGCTGATGATTAGCGATCGAGGTGCGGCCCGGGAGGTGAAACAGAAAGTTTAGCATCGATAATTGCTGATTTGCGGAGCGGGAAGGGGCATATATGGCCGGGGAGCGACGCTCCTTCTCGAGACCTCCGATTTCCACGGATTTTTTCGAGTTTCTGTTGGTAGGGTGTGTTTTTTGGTTGGACGTATTCGCTCTTTTATTCGTCTTGTCGACAAGTCATTCGTTTCTATAGACAGCTAGACGCTCGTTCCATTCTCTCTTTTCCTTACTTTACTAAAGTCACTCCTTTACATCCACCCAGCCATGTTCCGTACCGCCTTTATAACTACTACCGCCCTCGCGTCCCTCGCCTCCGCTCACACCGCCGCCTGGGCCAATGGCATGTATTGCCGCGGCGGACCCGACGTAACCACCGAGAACCAAAACACCAACACGGCCGTCGACCCGCTGTACAACCTCACCAAAGAAGAATGGTGGTTCCAGCATGACCGAGGCTGCGACCTGGTCCCCCCACCCGCCGGCGAATTCTTGGAACTCCCTGCCAACGGCAACTTCACTGTGGAGCTGGCGCACAACCGGGCCTTCACGACGCTGAGTTACGACGGCACCAAAGTGACTGATTGGCCCGACGGCGCGCAGCACCCGGATGACTGGAACTCGTGGGAGGGGCCGGATTCAAAGTGTCTCGACGACGGGGCGTTGCATACGTACAACGAGACGAATGCGGCGGGCACGGCATGGGCCATTAGCTATGAGAGCGAGTTGGGGAAGGTGACCATGGAGAACCTAGTTGTGTTTAGCGTGCTGAAGCACACGCCTTGGAAGAGGCTCGCGACGTATGAGGTGCCCGATCTGCCTGCGTGTCCTGAAGGGGGATGTACATGCGCGTGGCTGTGGGTGCCCGACGGGTGCGGACAGGGAAACATGTAAGCTTTTTACGTTTTTTTCCCCTCTTCTCCTCCTTCTTGCCACCTCGCGGTTCCCGTTATTTTTGTGTTCTCCAGGGAAAGTGGGTCAGTTGCTGATGGAGGAACCAGGTATATGCAGCCCTACAAATGCACCGTGACAAATGCCAAATCTAGCGCGCCTCTCGCTGCCGCTAAACCTCCTGTCTACTGCCCCAACGACGCCTCCAAGTGCGTCGCAGGCGCCAAGCAGATGATCGCCTGGCACCAAGCGACAGGAAACAATGTCGAAACACAAAACTGGGGCGAGAACCCCGGGTACAACGAGAAGTGCGGGTTCAAGAGCGGGCGACAGACAGACATCTTCGAGACGGCCAGCGGCTCGGAGCCCCAGCCGGCGACTTCAGCCGTGACAGCGACATCTGTCTTCGAGACCGAGACGTCAGCCACTAGTGTGGCTGCCGTGACGGCTGACACCACCCCTGTTGCTCCCACGGCAGCGCCTGTCAGCGTGGTGACGTCCGTATCGACAGTCGTGTCCGTTTCGACGGTTACCGTGACGGCAGAGACGTGCGGTACGGGAGCTCCTCCGCCGCCGCCGCAGCAATCGGGTTACCAAGTTTCTTGAGGTCTGTGAGTATCAGATGATACATGGCGTGTATCTTCTTCGTCTCGCGGGCGATCCTCATTACGTTCCTTTCTTGTCTGTATATTACTTAGTCTATAAAGGTGGGCGTCGCTGGGTATACGAGGCCCGCTGTTCTCGAATCCTGAGGATCTACGTCTTTACATTGCACATTGCCTTGTCGGTGCCCGATTCGGATGCAGTGTGTGGTGACCTTCCCAATGCATCTAGTTGTTCTCGATTAAGTCTTTGAACTGCTAGGTAATCCTTGAAATGTGAGTATGCAGCAAAGCTTATTTCCGGTGCTAAAAATACAGCTGATGGGTTTCTTAGAAGCTTTGTATTGTACACAGTATGAAGTTATGTCGATCTTAAAGCTACCCTCGTTCAGGACGAGGTTGGGATTGACTAGGACCAGTTGGGTTGGCGGGATAATACGAAATGTAAGAGGCTCAAACTTTAAAACCGCTTCGGCGGTAAAGCAACAGAAAGTACTGAGTCACTTAGATTGGAATGCAACCTAGTTGTCGATTAGTTCATAATGCTTTCCAGCAAGCATTCCAGTGATTGCTGGGGACATCAAAAGGAACCTTGTACGTCATTACATTTGCCGTGGTCGCCTCTTTAAGAGTTGTGGTTGAAGATCGGAGATGGATTGCTTCTTCCTCAGCGCTTAAGCCAGTATTGCGTTTCGATCAACCAATACAACAAAACGTTGCTAGTCCCTCGACTCACAGTGCGGATATTGCTGCTTCCGTGTCAACTGCATATCTGGGTTCTGTTGATCTCGCTTCTGCTTTCCAAATCCATCAAAGTAAACGCTATTGACATGATGCGTCTCCTTACAGCTCTTGCCTTTGCATCGGCCGTCTCCGGCCGCGGATCAGCCATAGTCGCCAACGAGACTCTAGGCACGTTTCGTCTCTAGGTGGTGGGCGATGCGGTGAGCAACCAGACTGCAGTGGCCTCAGGTAAGATGCCTCGGTAATCCGCACGGCATGGTCCCTAGGGCACTAACACATGCTAGGCGACAGGTGGAACGAGACGCTTCACAATGGCACTGGCGTACATGGGGTGGCTACCAAGATAGCAAAGGACGAAGGTGGGCTAATCAACGACGCCTTGCTTCGGATTCTCGCGTACAGTTTGGTGGACGATAGGGTGTGGTACAGCCTCGAACAACGATGACGAGCGAGATGTGGTGCTTATGGTACTGGGGAAGAGGCTGGAGAAGCGTGATCCACAGGCGGAGATTAATTCCGAGGTCGTGGCGCAGGCCTAGGAAGGGTTGCTCGTGTTTGTAGGTCCGACTCTTTTCTTGGAGGAAAATGAAATCAGGAATTGCGCAGATCATCGCTACCAATGCCCAGCGCCATGGGTGGGTAGGGCTGACTTATCGGACCAAGTCCATCTGTGCGCAGAGACCCTGACACTGAGTGGTCCCATGTCGGCGCGCGGTGAGGTCTGGGGGAGGAATGGGGTGCCAAACTGACAACCCCACGCAGCCCAGCAATCTTCGTTATCGCAGGCCTGCCACGTGCAGTGGCAAGGACACAACGGGAGACAGCGGCAGACAGCGGGAGACAAGGGCAAAGATGGGAAAGGCTCGTGGTGGAGTTGGCGCTGGCGTTGGCGTGGGCGGGCGTGTCGGGCGCTTTTGCCAGAAGGGAGAAGAGCATCCGTGCGCAGGCGAGCACGTGCACGACGACGCCGAACAGAACCCAAGGCCGCCCCACCCACCCAGGCCGAAGTGCCCGACCAAGACAGACGAGACGAAAGAAAGCACACGACAGCCAGCAGCCAGCCAGCCAGCCCGTCCAGCTCCCGCTGCCCGGCACCCCAGACCCGGACCTGGAGTCCTCGACTCGGCCAGCCCAGCGCCAGTCCGGCCGCTGTCGTACCATGGAGACGTGAACAAATCTCCCTTCGTCCCCGTCTCCCGCCTCCACGACAGCCTAAACTCCAAGTCGCCGTTACCGCCGTCCCGTCCCTGCTCGCCATGTCGCTCACCACGGGTGGCCTGGCTCGCCTGGCACAAGGCAGGCCGGCGCTGTTGCCTGTGAGGTTGCGTCCCACGCTGCACAAGAGACGCGGCGAGATTGACTGTGCCAGGCCTAGCTCGTGTTCTCAGCTACAGCCTCAGGTCTGGGGCCGATACCGCCCAGTATGCCTTTGTGCGCGGCAAATGTCGGCTGCCATACGCCTATCCTGGTGCTTGCTTGGGCCGTCGCACTACACACCCTCCACTGGCTCAGGCTGGGACTACCTACTCGAGTACAATACGAGCTCGACACATGCAGGATTGCGCGATAGCGATCGCCTGACGCGTCTTCTGGAGCCGCAGTCCGGATCCTTCGCCGCCCAGCTTCCTCTTTCGCCCTCTGTCTTGCTCTCAGTCCCCCGCGCGAGCTCGCTGCTGTGCCGTATGCTGTGCAACGCTCGAAGCTCTCCAGATATTTTGTCACTTTGACTTACTTTTTAGCCGCCGTTCTTTCACAGCCCACCAGCCCGTTCTAGTCCCGTTGCGCTGACACCGGTCGCTTCTGGGCTCTGAGGGGCGGGGAACGGCTTGTCCGCAACCCCATTGGCGTGATGAATTTAAGCACCGCTCAGAAGGCCTCGCTAACGGCCGATAACACACCCGAGCGACGAGCCCTGGCTCAATTTCACATGGCTGGTCCCGATTTAACTCCTTCTTGGGAGGACCGCCATGTCTGTGAGCCTGCCGTCATGCTGGGTCCCCTTCTCACCTGGACCCTTCATTATTGGCCACTTTACCCAAAAGGCCGTCCTAGAGCCACCACCATGCCATCCACGCCCACCCAATGCCATGCCGCTCGCCACTAAATGCGCCCCTGTAGCGCGTAGTGCTACAGCCTGCCTTATTATACGGGACCATCGCCGGTGTGCTGACAAGTCTGTCTCACACGCCGCTTCTCCTGCTGTTCCAGATCCCTCCTCTTCTTCCCCACTACCCCAGACATGAGCATCAATCTGCGACATCGTCGAAAAACACCTGCCCGCACCGCATCCGATAGCGCGCATGTCCAAGCCTTAACCTTGTCAGCATCATGACGGCCCGGACCTTGAACAACGTCGTTAATGATCAGACTGTTGCCTTGAATGCTTTGATTTACGGTTACGCGGGGCACTCGCTCGTCACCCCGCAGTACGCCCTGCAACAGATATGGTGGACCGAGGAGAGAATCAACGAGAAGGTTAACCAAGAGTTTGTTAACTCAAGGTTACAGCCCAAGGAACGAGAATGGCTCAACCGGCCCGTGGGGTTCGGCGACCTGACCGACGATACATACATGGAGTGGATACTGGAAAAGGCGAGGCGTCTGTTCCTCATTCTGGTCGAGATCGGCGAGGCGGATAGGATATTTGCCGTTGTCGAAAGGAGCTGGGACGACGACGATCTTCCATTGTCAATAGAGGACATCGAGCAACTCTCCTTGGCCAATCGTCGAGATGATCAAGCGAGCTTGCGGTTCTATCAGACACAGTTTTCGTTCTTGCTTCGAGTGTTGGGCAAAGGACTGCATGTTGACTATGCTTCAAATGAGCACATACCACTAGAGTATGTGATGGGGCTACCACCAGCCGTCAGCCTTCAACACTGGTCGCGAGTTCACCTGCCCAAGAAGCCTCACGAGGTCTATGTCAGGCGGAAGTTTCCTTTGGGGACGCCAGAGCTCCCGGTCGAATTCGAGGAGGAATACATCATGGATGTAGAAAGTGCACAGATGGTGGAACACGATCACATCGCACCAGTCTGGGCATCATATACGGCAAAAGATTGGGGGTACATTCTGACCAACTTTGTGGGTCAGCACACGCTGAAAACTTTTATCGACCATCGAAATCCAACACAATACCAAAGGCTTGAGAAGGCAGACCGGAGACAACTGGTACTTAACTGGATGCTCTGCTTATCAGATGCGATCGCAACACTACATCGAAACGGCTTCTGCCACTCGGCAATACGCCCGTCCAATATTCTCATCAATGAGGCCAATGAGATAGCTTTCAGCGAGATTGCGAGCTTGGCAACTTTCCAGAAAGACAAGAAGCCAGATCCCATGGATGCGTACATCTACGCGGCACCGGAACACCAAATAGCCAACCACATACTCGATGCCGACATGCCAATCCTTTCTCCCGGCATTGGTACACAGCGGAAGCCTTCAACGGCAAGCAAAAGCTCATCTGGATCATCCCATAGCAGTGGCTCGCGCCACAAATTAATGAAAGCGCCAACGAATGACTTCTCAGGCTTCAACTTTGGGTTCAAGAAGAACAAGCAGCCTATCCGCCAACGGTCCCGGGCGCAGGAGACGGAGCAGGCGGATATCTACTCACTTGGCTGTGTCTTTGTCGAAATTATCACGTTCATGTTGAAGAAGAAGCCACACGACTTCTTAAAGCATCGGTCATCGAAACAGAAGGTCAACATGGGTGGCAAGAACTCGCGGACCGACTCTTCATATCATGCAAATTTAGAAAAGATCGAGACATGGATAACCATGTTGGAGAATGCGGCTCCAGCATTTGATGACGAGGCTTTCCTTGCAGTACCTCCCATTTTAAGCATTGTGCGCACCATGCTCAGTAGGAACCCGAATACGCGACCAACGGCAAGAGAGGTCCGAAGCAAGCTATTCGAGATTCTCTATAACAATCCCGCGATGACTAATATGCACTGCGGGACACACAAAGAAGAACTAGCACCTGCGACGTCCACGACCTCCGGGTCAGACAGGGCTTCGTCTATATCATCTTATCGCACATCATCCATATCGAGCTCATCTTCCTCATCAGTGTCTTCTGATGCTGACACGATCCGTCTGTCAACGACATCGACCATGCGGGTGGCCTCTATTCTCAACTCGTATAGCGATCGCTCAACGCTTGCTGGCATATCCGAGGATGAAGACGACGAGCCGGAATGGTTGAGTCCTTCGAAGAGGCCAGTGCCTCCGCCTGTTGATAAATCGTATGAGTCGTCGATCATGAGCGCGGAACAACCGACCCCACCTTTGTCGCCCCTTTCGCCTCGGTCGGCTTTCCCGCCGTTGTCCCCACGGTCGGTGCTGTCGCCCATGGCGGATGAGATAGAAAGAGCACACAGTCCTTCTAACGCGACCGCTAAGTATAGCAAGTCGAGATCATGGAAGCCACGATTGAGGCTCCCATAAGAAGGGATATGGGCAGAGAGCAGCAGTTGTTCGCAGCCGTGCGCGATTGTCCTTCATACGGTACACCGTCTGAGTTTCACATGTTGATTGTGGCTCCAAAAAAAGCTAGCTATGCGTCGTATTTTGACGAAGTAGTGTTTCTTCGGTCGAGCACGGCAGTAGGATCGTTCGCAAGGTTAAAGCATGACGAGAAGGGAAGGTATCTTTCGAGGTGGGATAGTGATGTGCATCTTTCTATTCAGCCGACGAGGCTCTTCAGTGGGAGCCAGGACAAGGCTCGGTCAAGAAGAACAAGGTATCGAGAGAAGGACGAGAGAAGCTTTTTCAAAACGCTCGACCAGGAGCGAGTGATGTGTTATACAGGTCCATGGCTCACACCTCTTACGATAATTACCACTTTTACGATTGTCAATTCTGCGGGAGGAGTTCATCGGATGACGTACGGGCAATATACGATTGTTTGCCGATCACCGCGGCCGTGTCCCAAGCTGATTACTCGTTGCGGAAGGTGTTAGGGGAAGTTACCAACCTCTCATGTGCGCCTGAAGATGGGACTAGCTCATCTGGATTAGCGTAGTGCGGGGCCATAGCATCTCTCCCCAAGCATCCTGCTCCTGCGACCACATCAGCGACCGCTGTCGGATGTCCATCCAGTCAGTGCTGGTTTTCAAGCCCATCTTCCAGTTCACTGCATGCTTGATTCCAGCCTCCGATTTCTGCCAGCACATACGTCACCGGCGCACAACGTCCTGCCGTGAAAATCGCGTTTCACTGAATCCGTGAACGAGAAGCATCTTTTCTGCAAACCCCTCTTTCATGCGTACATTTTCGCCAAGCGCAGAAAGATGTCCTGCAGGGGTTTGCCCCTGTTCCTTGCTTTTCTTTTTCCTGCTCATTGGGTTCTTCTCAACAAAAGCGAGGTGATGACGACTGGATAATCTCACAATCATTTTGCCTTTCGACCTGGTCTCGGAATTATGGCACCCGAGCTCTGAAAGCGGGGGTTTTCTAGGAGGATTTGGAAAGAGTCTTCTCCCCAGCATGTTTCCATGCAATGACTCCACAACGCGGTGGGTAGTGCTGTAACCTGCTGCAGCGTGCGTTGCCATTTTAGAAAAGGTCGGTGTCTTGCTAGTTGCCCTTGCCTCATTGCCGCATCACCAGGAGCCAGTCCTCCGTCCACGACAACTTTCTATGCTCGTCTTCAGAGACATATCTATGTTTGCCCTGGAGTATCTATAAGGACATACAAAGCACACGTGATGGCACGGATCTATGTGAATACATGAAAGCAAAACGAGCCCACCAACCAGAAGCCTCCGTCTACGCCCCGCGTGAGTGATCGACAAACAGCCATGTACCCCATGATCTAGGTCCCGCTGTTAACCCCAGCTTGCTCACATGGGACTGCTTACAGCAGGCAAGGTACGCTGGCACGGCAGGTGATTTCCAATGGGCAAACGAGCGCAGGGATCTTGCGACTACAAAAAAGCTCCTAGAACCTGCTATAAAGTCTTTTGTCGCTCACCTCCCTCCTTGCAATTGCCAGCCTGGTACACTCGTTCAGATTGAGATACTGCCGGAGTGCTTGCGTTCAAGATGGTCAGCGCAACGGTACTCGTCGCGACGCTGCTAGCGGGCGCGAGTGTGGTTTCTTGTGCTGAGAATGGGACGAAGGGGTACGAGCTCAAGAAGGGGCCGCTGGATACAGATTGGACGGACAAGGTGGGAACGAACCCGTGGCCCGAGTATCCGCGTCCACAGATGGCGCGCGACGAGTGGAAGAATTTGAATGGCGTGTGGCAGTACCAGAACGCGAGTGGCGGCGACTCTGAGCTAAGCAGCCCGCCTTTTGGAACAAATCTCGAGCAAGCTGTGTTGGTGCCGTTCTGTCTGGAGAGTGCGTTGTCAGGTAAATAAATCATCGATTCGGAAGAAAGCAGATGTGAGGACGTTATATTGACTGTAAGACAGGTATCATGGGCCATTGGACGATCTACAGCTGGTACCGAACCACCTTCGACGTTCCATCCGAGTGGACGCCAGGAAACCGCGTTCTTCTCAACTTTGGTGCTGTCGACTACGAGACGACGGTGTTTGTCAATGGGAAGAATGTCACTAAGCATACGGGAGGCTACTGGGCATTTAACGTCGACATCACGGACCAGCTGAGTAAAAACGAGACCAATGAATTGTGGGTCAATGCTCTCCACAGTAGACTGCACACTGAATTGACGTTGGATGCAGGGTTGTGTTTGTATACGATCCAACTAACCTTGCGCCAAACAACATTCCGCTTGGAAAGCAAAAACTAGTCCCCGAGCACATCTTTTATACGCCTTGCAGTGGGATTTGGCAGACGGTGTGGCTGGAATCAGCTCCTGCTACGCATATCCAACAGTTAGATATCAACGCCGCTGCCGACGGAACAGGTACCAAGCCTCACAGCCATCATATCCAGAATTCACTTCATTAACACACTCAGTCAACGTCACGGTTCACACCTCCTCACCCTCAGACGCAGAAGTTCAAATTACAATCCACGAGCTCGATACCCTAGAAGCTAAAGCCACCGCTAAGGGCATCGCAAACGACGCCTTCCAGTTCAGCGTCATCGCGCCCAAGCTATGGTCCCCTTCCTCCCCTTCCCTCTACAACATCACAGTAACCCTCGGAAACGACACCGTCGCCAGCTACACGGGCTTCCGCACCATCTCGCGCGGCGTCGTCGACGGTATCCAGCGGCCTTTGCTAAACGGGGAATTTACATTCTGGTTCGGGACGCTGGATCAGGGGTACTGGCCGGATGGCTTGCACTCGCCGCCCAGTTACGAGGCCATGGTCTTCGATCTACAGACGCTCAAGGACGTGGGGTATAACATGGTGAGGAAGCATGTGAGTAGTCCCATCCCGTTCAGTTTTCCCGGATTTTTCTCGCATCTGTATTCTCTAATAAGTAATGCGTAGATCAAAGTCGAACCCCCGCTGTTCTACCACGCCGCAGATAAACTCGGCCTCCTTCTCATCCAAGACATGCCCGCACTGGCCACCTCGCAGGTCTTCCTCGGCGATGCTGGTAGACAGTGCCCGCTGCCCGGCCCCTCGCTCGACGACGCCGTGGTGGATGAATTTGCGCGCCAGCTGGATTTACTCATCGAGCAGCACAAGAGCTACCCGTCCATCGTGGCGTGGGTTATTTACAACGAAGGCTGGGGCCAGCGGCGCGATGATCCGGGCTTGGATTACGAACTGACGGCGCGGGTGAAGGCGCGCGATGCGACGCGTTTGGTGGATAGCGTGACGGGGTGGCATGATCACGGGGCGGGAGACTTCCATGTAAGTATTTTTCTTCTGATCATCTTGCTCCAGGACAAAGAAAAGAAAAGAAAAAAAGAAAACGAAAAGAAAGAGGAAGAGGAAGAGGGAGAGGGAAAGAAAAGTTGAGAAGGAGACGAAAGGAAGTTCCAAGATCTACATACTGATAACGACGTCCAGGACAACCACCACTACTCCTCCCCGCAATGCGGCACCCCCTGGTACTCCCTCGACTCCACCCCCTACGACCCCGCGCGCATCGCCATCCAAGGCGAATTCGGCGGCGTAGGCCAAAACGTCACCTCAGAGCACGCGTGGAAAGTCCAGGCGTCCATCGACCACGTCAACAACACGTACGAGCTCGACGCGTCCGTCGAAGTATGGAACCTGCGCGCACACATGATACTCGAGGAGCTGAGGTTCCAGGTCGAGAAATATGCGTGCTCGGGTGCTGTGTGGACGCAGACGACGGATGTCGAGGGCGAGGTCAATGGGATGCTGACGTATGATAGACGGGTTAATAGGATGGATAAGGAGATGTGGAAGAAGGACATTGGGGCTCTTTATGAGGCGGCGAAGGGGAGGAAGAACGCGACCATGAGGGTGGTGTGAAGGGGTTAATTTCTGGTATAGAGGACGAAAACAGATGATGTTTTCTTGAGGTACTTTTGAAGGAAAATCTGGAGATCTTTGGAGACGCTCTATGATAATGCGTAGGAGAAGAGGGACGGGACGCCTGGGTGGTCGTTCCCTGCCTAATTTTTTTTTAAACCGTTGTCATCTACTCTCCACTTCTCTCTGTTTTCTTTGTATCTCCCTCCACTCACTCTCTACCATGCCAAACTCGATACCATCCCAGAACCTCCCTTCGTGCCAAAGGGATTCGCGCTCCCTCCCCTCGAGCGCAAATCCCAGCCGTGGATACAGTCGCACGGCTCCTTCGTTCCACTCAAACGCCCGTATGCGCACCTTGTGCAGCCCCGCGCGATGAAACGCATACTCCAGCGCCCAGCGTATCGCTTCGGTCCCATACCCCTTCCCCTGGTAAGGCGGTAGTATGTCGATACCCATCTCCGTATTACGGTGGTGTGCCATGGCGGGAGAGGAACCCGAAAGAGTGATTTGGCCGATAGGAGTACCGGGTTTAGACTCGTCTTCTTCGTGCGGGAGACATATTATCTGCAGAGAGAAAGGGGCGGGATCGTCAGTCTGGGAGATTGGAGTGGAGGGGCGGGAATAGAGCGGGCAGCGGGATGGAGGGTGGAGATGGGAGGGGGTGGCATACAGCAGCCA
>Ga0247757_10001514_pt1 | contig 14981 bp, 17 predicted proteins | sample UWRJL126311R4_FD_180929 | JGI IMG/M metagenome (GOLD analysis project Ga0247757, IMG submission 180929) | Plant litter microbial communities from Arlington Agricultural Research Station in Wisconsin, United States - UWRJ-L126-311R-4 | ecosystem: Environmental > Terrestrial > Plant litter >... | reverse complement strand
TCATCAAAAAAAAAAAAAGTCAACCGCCGCCGTGAAAATTTGCCTTGTGTGCTCGCCGCGAGCCCAACCAATGTCCTCCGCCTTGCCTGCCTTATCTGCCTGCCGTCCCTCCAAGCCTGGCCGCAGGACGCAGGCCTTAGGCTGCGGCTGATACACTCACCGGACCACGGTTTGTTTCGCAGGAAAAGGGACTAAGAGTCAGAGCCTTAAGCTATGGCGGCGAAATCTAGGGGGGAAAATCAAGGCAAGGCAACAGCATTTTCTCGTCGTCGCACTTTTTGCAAGCCAACCGTGTCCGGCGTCACATGTCTTTGTTTTGCGTTCACGCTTTGTCTGACCATAATGCGCGGCGACCAAGGCGTTTCGCTGTTCGGACAAAGCGGGTCTGGAGTTACTACTCTATCGGACAATGGCAACGTTTTGGCGGGGAGGAAGGAAGGATGGTGGGTGACATGTCAGACCAGTAGTTAAAGCGGAGTCCAGAATACAGACAAGCCTAGAAAGCCGGCTTCTTTTCCCCCATCGCAGCGGCCATTCGCAGCTGGGCGTGCGCTGGAAACATTGGGCGCCACATGAAAGGCTCCAAGAATTCTGTACTGGCACTTTCGCATGGACCAGGCTAGGCTACAAAGGGTGAATTATATGGAATCGACAAATCGGAAAGACCTAGCGCCGAGCTCACTCACTATGCACCGCCACAGTGGAAGCACTGGAGGCACAGGAGGGACCCTGGCGCGGGAGCGGATCGCAGGGATGAGGGATCCGGCGCGAATAACGAGGTGAGGAAGCGAGTTGGAGGAATATTTTAGGATGGGCGCCAGTGAAGGAAGAAGCGCAGCATGGGGATGCAGTTAGGGCCGTCATGCAGGATTGCTCAGCCAACGCTGGCGGGCCAACGTGGCCTCCCGGTTAGGTCCGCGAAATGCGACGGGGGAGCTAAACCGCGAACAGTAGGGCTGCTGGAGGCACGGGTGCGTGAACTCTGCCGCGAAGGCACTTAGGGCTGCGTCATGGCTTGGCGAGTAGGTAGACCGAGATAACGTCGTGCGTGCTGGGAGCGATTTTATACTCGGGAGGGAATATTGGTCCGGTAGATGAGCATCTCGGAGCCTGGAGGGTAGGTGAGGTATACGCGGCCGTGGCGTATTCGCCCAACGGGCAGAGGAACAATCAACGCACGACGATGGGCACGGGGCAGAGAGATAGAGCGACGATATCGCTCTGGCACGGAGCCAATGGCGCAGGCACGGCGAGTGGAGCAAACACAAGCTGAGGAGTCAGAGGAGCGCGCCGCAGAGTGTGCATATCGGCACGCAAGGTGAGTTGTCGACGGGGAGCTGCCTGTCGTCGCAGATCCGAAGAGGGGGGAGGGGGGAATTTGGAGTGTTTTGAAGCGGCACTGTGGGCTCTCGGTAGGCGCATTTCCCAGGCCGACTGGCCAATGGCGGGGCGGGACAGCGTCCAAAATTCGAAATGATTGTGCGGCCAAGAGTTTGAGCGCGAGATTGAGATTGCAGGGATGGAAATGGCGGCAGAAACAAAAAGGTCAAGCAGCAAGCCTTCATGCAGCACGCGGGTCATGGCGTTCCGTCTTTAACCAGTGCGGTGCAGCGCAGGCTCGGCTGGGGGTCAGGAAACCTGCTTCCCGGCACGCCGAGCGGCGCACTGGAGATCGCAGCTGCGGACGCGCTGTGTTGTTCGCCCGTCGACGTCGAATCACGGCGGCGTGGCTGCAGACGGGTGCTGCTTGCAGCCGCAGGCCCGCCGTCATCTATCCACAGGCGGGACAGGAGCAAAAGGCAGGCCGGGCAAGGCCCTCGACCTCAAGTAGCGGTAAACCGTGGACGGTTTGTGAGACAGCACGGCGAAAATTTTTCTGCGAGGGCGGAAATTGCTCGCCTGGCTGGACGGCGGCCCTGGCTCCTCGCCCGTATTCGGGGGGCTCGCGGGCGGCCCCAAGCGTGGGCAGCAGAAGCGTGCGGCTCCAGTGCAACGGCTGGCCGGGAGGGGTCATGGATGATGATGGCGGCCATGGGTGGACGGTCCTGGGCGTCGGCCGTGTCGGACGGAGGCCTCGTCGGCACAGGCTCCAGACGACTCCAGACGACTCGATGGCTTCCCACGGTTCCGCGAGGCCGGCGGCTTGTAGTGTGCAGCGCTAGGCGGGCGCGACAGGAGGAGGGATGGGGCAGAGGGTCCGTCGAGGACGCGAGCGTGTTGGCCGACGCTGCTGCAAACGGCCAGCCTTTGGGCTCTTGTCTTCGGCGGCCGAATCGAGTGGCCTTGCGCTGACCATGGACAGCCGTGTGTCTGGAGTGAGCCGTGTGGACAGCGCGCTGGGGCCAGGCGTGGGCGCTTGGCTGTGCCATCAGGTCCACGGCCGGGTGCTCGCAGCGCGCCGTCGGTGGGAATGTCGTCGCGGGTACCTGTGTGTGCGCGCGTGCAGCCTGCCTCTGCCGTCGCACGCAGGCAGAGCAGCCAGCGCTGCTGGGGACGAGCCAGCTGAGGGTGCAGCAGCGAGCGGCGAGTGGGGACGGGGGAGGGGGAGGGGGATGGGGGATGGGGATGAGGACCACGGTACGCGGTGGCCCAAGGTGGCACAGCCAGAGGGGACGCGCACCACGGCCCATCAATGGCAATACTGCGTACAAACAGTAGGCTCCACGCCGCCGTCCCGTCTGGCCATGGCCAGGGCGAGCGCAAAAACAATGGCGTGGTCGCGAGTGAGGACGATGCCCTCTGGTTCGCAGCAGACGCTCCAGGTCAGGCATCAACAGCGCAGGGTGCGTGGAGGCTGAGCGGGCGTCCCGCCAGAAATACCACGGGCACTATCGCAGGCCGCGCCCCTGCTGAGCGTCGTTTCGCTAGCGGTGCAGGTGCAGGGGGGGCGGGGCCTGTCGCCGTGGGAGCGCCATGAGCCATGAGCCATGAGCCATGGCCGGCGGATGGTGGATGGGTCCCGTACCCTGTCTTCTGTGCGGTAGGGCCCCAATGCCTGCCATACATAACAGCCCAAGCCCGACGCCCTGCCTCCGCTGCTTTCCTCTTCTAGGGACTCTCGTACCAAACCACCATTACCAAGCATCCACGCCCGCCCACAACCACCTCGCGCGGATCCCCAGACCGGATCCTTCTGGCATTTTCTAGCAGCAGCCCATCGCAGACCCCCAATGAGCTTCAGGCAGACTCGGTTTTCTTTTTCTCCCGCCGTCGCACTCCCACAACTCCCTTCCACCGACAACCGAACGACGCAGAGACACCTCCACGAAAGCTGCGTGTGGCAACGGTGAGGCACTGCAGGCCTGAGCTCTGAGTCTTTTCCCTTCTCCTCGCGCGCGCCTCGTCTGCGACTTCCTCCCTCCGACACCACCACCACCACCACCTTCGCAGCCAGCGCCCGCGACCACGATCCAACATGAACTACGTCCCGTCCTATCCTACCCCGCCACCGGGCTACATGCCCTACGACACCTACCACCACCGCACCACGCCGCCCATGTCTCCTGGCGGTTCTGGCTACTATTCCCCGCGTTACGGCCCGCAGACGGCCTCTCCATCGCCACGCGGCTCCCCCAAGGTCCAAGGACACCACTCGCGACGAGCTTCGCACGCCGTACCCTCCCAGTACACCTACGCTTCCCCGCGCGGCGGCACGCCATCCTTCATGCCAGACTTCGCGTCCCCGCGCTACCAGCAGACGCCCCAGCGCACGCCTGAATTTGTAAGTGGACATTTTGGTTACGCTCCAACGAGCCGGCATCGCCGCGACTCGGATGCGACTCCGCTCAAGCGCCCCCATCGCGAGAGGAAGCGTCGTCCGTCGCATTCAGCGCGTTACGTGCAGACCAAGGTCGTCTACGACGATTACGACAATGGCTATGGCTACGGCTTCAACTCCGTATACGACAGTCCGCCACCGCCCTACGAGCCGTACGCTCGCAACGCCACGTACGGTTATGCTGATTACTATTCTCACGACCAGGTTCCCATTTATGAGTCAGAGCCAAAGACCAGCCGTCAACGTCGCGCGTCTCACACCAGCCGTCCCCAGCCACAGCCGCAGCCGCAGCCCACCCCCAAGCGGCCCACGACAACCACCAAGACGGCGCCCAAGGCCACCGAAGAAGACGCGCGTCGCGCCGGCATCCCCGCCGGCTACTCGTACAAGAACTGGGACCCCACCGAAGAACCCATTATGCTGCTGGGGAGCGTCTTCGACGCGAACTCGCTCGGCAAGTGGATCTACGACTGGACCGTCTTCCATTACGGCCCAGCGACGCCTCTGGCCGAGATGGCTGGCGAGCTGTGGCTGCTCCTCATCCAGCTCGCGGGCAAGGTCAAGAGGGCTGAGGAGATCATGCCCAAGATCCGTCGGAAAGAGAATCACGAGATGGTCGAAGATTTCCTCGAGAGTGGCGAACGCTTGTGGATCCGCTTCGCCAAGCTGCTCAAGGTGTGTGAAGACTACATGTGGAAGGCAGCCAAGAAGGAGACGGGGGAGAAGAAGCCCGCGGCCATGGGCAAGAACAGCGGCTGCGAGTTTGTCGACTCCATCTTCGGGCGCGACCGCGAGCTCGAGAAGACGGAGAAGTTGATGACAGGCATGCGGCTGTGGAGCATGCGTTTCGATGCCAACTGCGAAGAGATTCTTCGCCACCCCTCTGCCTAGACGCTTTGGCGCTGGCGATATCCCATGTCCGGGTCGAGTCTGGTGTTCTACCCGGCCCTCTCGCTCTTTCCCTTTTATCCTTGTCTGTCCGCCTGTCCGCCTTGCTTGTTTGTTGCACTGCTTGCTCTTACTGCGAGATACCCTGTGCGCGTGCCTCATGCTTTCTCCCTGTTTCTAATTGTAATCGATGCATCTTTCTAGGACGAATCCGACTGTGTACTACTATAGGAGGAAACTTGCATTGCTGGGTGGGTCTACCGGAAAAAGTTTCTCTTTTACGATTCCCCCATTTCGATCACTTCATCTGATTCTCAGCGACTTTACTTCTTCTTCTCTCTGTCTGGCTGGCATCAGCGGGGTTGCACTCATGATATTGTTTGTTTTGGGTTTGGGTATAAAGTCTTAGATAAAACGGGGCTTCGGACCGAGCCCTCTTGTGACCGCAAGGTTCAAAACTATACCATTTACTTCTTTTTTTTAAATTCCCGTTAGAGAAGAACGGACGCACTCTGCGACGTGATTTGAGGATGTCTTCTTCCCGCTGTACCTCCCGCTTTAGTCGAGTGATTCAATCTAATTTCCTTGCACGACTCGTTCCTCGTAGCTGCCTAATTCCATTCCATCCAGACGATGAGACGCCACCACTTGGGGTGGCGAGCGCACGCACGTACGCACGACTTGCGTAGGCCTCCAGCTGCAGCTCTCCCACATGGCAGGTGAAACGCGGAACGCAGGACGCACCTCAGATTGGTCTCAACTTTTGTTCCCTCGCTAGCCATGGTTGTCGAGTTCACCTACCCTATCCCGTTCACTCGTTCGTCCGCCCGTATCGCGTTCCCACGACACAGACACACGCACCCCCTTGCAGCTCATCCCATCTCACGGTAGCACACATGGACGCACATACCCTTCGGTCGCAGTCCCAGTCGGGGGCCTTCCTCTCCCAGTCGCACGCCGACCGAGCCTTGCGCTCACACGGCAAAGCACCCTCTCCCCCCTCTCCTCCCCTCGACGGGGGCTGCAGATTGGTCCGATGGTTTTCAACACGCAGCCTATCGCCATGCCCTGACTATCCCATCGCATCGCCCTCCATCCCTGCCGCTTTTCTTCCACACCTTGCTCTCGTCAGCCCATTCGGTGCTTCCCTACACACACGCACACACGCACATACGCACACACCCGACTGCCTGCCCCGCGACAAGGGGGACGGGGGGGGACGGAAAAGCAAGATTTGAGGAGGGGGGAGAAGCAAAGTGAGGTAGAGGCGCAGGATTGGGTCGCACCCACCCCTGACCAGTCTGCTTTTCTCGACCACGGTTTTTCTTCCTTTGCTTTCCTTTCCTTTCCTTTCCTGCCCTGCCCTGCCCTGTCTTGCTTGTTCTTCGCAGCAGGCAGGATGGCGTGCAGGTAGCCCGCCCGCTCGCCCGACAGCCAGACGGATGGTTGGCTAGCTCAGCATGGTGTAGTGCAGCGCAGCGCGGTATAGCGTGGTGTATGTTTAGAGGTGCTTGCATGTGGGTAAGGCTGATGCGCAGCGCAGCGACGCCCAGCACAGCGCAGCCCAGCACAGCACAGCACAACACAGCGCAGCGCAGTCATACCCGCGCCTACGCGCTGCGCTGCCCAGCCATCTGCCCATCGAATGGTGTGGGTATGGCGTAGCGGGCAGCAGCCCGATGGGTGTTGTGTGTGTGTGCGCCTGGCCGTTCTGCAAGCGCCCGTCCCGTTGTACAAATCGGTGACGAAGGGTGATGACTGTGCGCGGCGGCGCATGAGGCGTGCTCGCTGGCGTAAGAGGGCTGCCAGATGCCTCCTTCGAGCGCTGACGTCGTGCTCGTAGAGGGCGCATTCTTCCTGAGCCCGTGGACCGGTTGGCTATTGGACAGCAGCGACGAGAAGGAATTGAACGACGCTCCCTTCCCGCAGGCACGTGTGCAGCGCTCGTCAACGAGGCACTATTGGGCGCCCGGTCTACTGCCGTACGTGAGATGGATGGGGTGGATGGCAGGCATCGCAGCGCAGTGCATGTGCCGTTTGCTTGGTAACCCGGCGGGCATCAAACGGGAACGTGGTGGTGGTGTCTCTCCCATCGTATTGATATCCTTTCCCGTACCACCTATACGCCATCGACCTGCCTGCCTTCGCCTTGCTCCCATCTCACGTCCTGCAGGCCGACGCAACCATCCACGGCGATGCAGGCTGGCCATACACAGTGTCTACCCTCTCCCGCGCGAAGGGGTAGTAGGTAAGCAGTGTATGCGCGCCGTTCCCAGCTCGGGAATCCACACGGGGCTTACGTGCATGATGAGCACCAGAAGAGAGGGAGGCTCTAGTCGGGCCTCCCACGGCCACCCACACTACCTACTGCATACAGCATCGTGGAACGCGTCGAGGGTGGCGCTTGTTTTCTGGAATCCCGACACGGCGTGCTCACTAAGAAGAAGAAGAAGAAGAAGCGGTAATTGACCCCTCCGCGCACAGGGGCCGCCCTCCCGTCCCATGGCTCCCTGGACTTATTGGGCCAGGCAGCAGCTCCGTTGGACGTGTTGCATGTGAAGCCACCTAGTTCCTGCTTACCTCCTTTCGTACCTGCCCGCGTATGTAGAGGCGTGAGCGATGCGGCCCCCAACGAGAAGACGACGGACAGGCGGCGGTGTGGTAGCACAGCGGCACAGGAGGCCATTCTTGGTGATGCGCAAACGTCGCCGCCTGGAGGGAACCGGGTGTGCCAGCTGATATTGGTGTCACGCCTGCCCTTTTCCCTCCCCCAGCAGCCAATCCCCGGGCTACGCCCTTTGCATTATCTGGCCATTTGCAATTTGCAGACGGGACAATTTCATGCGAGGATCGTGTCCTCATGGGGAAAGCGAGGGCCTGTAGCAGATGACCGTTCCTCGCCTCCCTGCGCTTCTCCTCCGTGCCTCCCTTTTGTTTTTTCTTCCGTGTTGGGTGCGCTGCTCCGCTGGAAACAACGACAGTCGATTCGTCCCTGTGGCTAAAGTCGGCAGAGGCGCCATCTGGTTCGCCAAGGCCAAGCAGGCTTTCGCCAGCTTCGGGCCACCTGTCTTGCTCTGGCTTGCAAGGATGCCTCTCCTCTTTCCACGCGAGGTTCGCACTTCGCGCTGGAGCCGTTCATGCATGTGGTGGAGTTCGGGCCAGGCCAATGGCGCGGGCCCGCCGGCGACGCGTTTCGAAACATTTTCGCGGTGGCTTTTTGCCGTGGACTGGGAACCTGCAGGCCTGTGTCCGTGCCCTTGGATGATGCCGTGGGCACCTATTGTACGTGCCTGCCTGCTACTATATTGTTGTATTGTTGTACTGTTGCGGGCTGCGTGGTCCCCGAAGACCCAGGCGGAACGGCTGGAACGCTTTTCATGACCCCGGATGACATGCGCCCATCGTGCGGGCCCGCTTTTTCCCACCCCTACCCCGCAGCCAGTCGCCTCGCCTCTCTCGTCGAACCGTTGCATGAAAAGCGGAGGGTAACGAGGTCACACGCGCGTCATGTCCCCCGCCGCCCAGCCACCCACCTCACACGGCACATGTATCGAGATGGGATGGGATGGGATGGGATGGGATGCGCCGCGCTTTCACATTCCTCGGCGCCACCCGATGGATGGGGAGGTACCGTGTGCATATTGTATTGTATTGTATGAGATGACGCCTCTGCTGCCATGTACCGCCCGTATCCTGATTAAGAACCAATCCGCAGTCCGGCCCGAGGCCCTATTGTATTGTAGGCGCGGCCCTGCGGGTCGCATATGCGGTCAGCTGGCCGTTCGGTCCAGGGCGCCATCTACAATATGGGAAGGGAAGAAGGGCATGTTGAGAGCGATGCGACCGACGGTGGTGGGGGGTACGGAGAGCTCCGGACCCCGCCTTGCTGAACGGTGGCCATTGTTGTGTGATGGGAGAGCGGTTCTTGCATGCAAACGCTCGCACGCGAGAGAGCGTTCGGTCAGGTGGCGGGCGTGTACAAGGTGCCGAGACACCAAATGCTGCTGTGTTACTGTCTCGCACTTGCGCAGCTGGAGTAGCGGAGGAAGGCTTTCCTTGGAGTACAAAGTATCCCCGCGAAGCCATTATTACCGATGGTGCAGACCGTAGTCGAAGTAACATCGTTATTGCTACTTTTGCAGCCTACAATAGCCAGGAGGCCCTTTTCCGCCACGTGCTGGATGCGTTAGGCGCCCAGCGGCTGATATCCAGGTCCTTGCTGCATCGTCTTCCTCTTCTTTATTGGATACCCCATGGCCATCTTTCTCAAACCAGCTAGTCTATTGTGTACTCCACAATATGTATGTATGTTATTGTATATTGTACGGTACATCAACCTGAATGAACGATAATGTACCAGGTCATTTTTGGTTTCTTAATTTAGCTACGAGGGGAAGGGTGTGAGAACACTACGCTACGCGTCTTGCTTACTCTTTACTGTAGTACAGGTACAGCATCAGGGCATGGATAGAGGGAGTGGTTTAGTGGGGGAGCACGACAGCCATAGGGGTGGGGAGGCTAGTCGACTGATTGGCCGATTTATAGCGACTACCGTTGGCTTTTCCTGTCAAGGTTTATTTGAGGTTTTATCTTTCCGAAGCAATTTACTCAGCATACGAGTTCGGTTTGTTTCATTATCTTGAATGTATGCACAGAACGTGGACTTGCGTCGTACGTACGCCAGGAAAAGAATCTCAAGATGACGGATATATTCTAAACTGTACTTGAAATACTCCGATGATGTTGAGAGCCTTTTCTTGAAAGCCCTTACCTCTACTGTCTGGCTTCAGTTCTTCTTCTTCCTACTAGCATTTACCCTATCCAAGTACGCCCCCTTTCTTTTCCATCAAGATACAAGGGAACGAGAATCTAATAGGTGCAAAAAAATCCCTTGTGCTTGAGCATTTGAAGGTATTCAACGATCAATGGGTCCATCGGCCCGAGCTGGTCCAGTAAAGCTTCCAGGGGTTTCTCGTCCCAGCATGAATAGGACTTGAGGCCAGAGTACTCTATGAATGCTGGGAGCCAGTGTAATTTCTCAAAATCCAACAGGAAAACTTCTCCGTCATTACGCACAATGATGTCGTTGTTTTTCAGTTCACCGTGTGTCAGCACAGGCCGACGATCTCGAAGAGGCACCCTGTTAAGGCGGTATTCAAAATCATAGAGGTCCGCAATCATGCCGGCTGTAAAGTTGTCTTTGAATTCAGGCGACCAAGTAGCATAGGAAAACTGGTTGGTTCGACGAACGATACTTCTTTCAGCTGCCATCCGCATAGCTGACACGAGCTCTTCGTACCTGTCGTAACGCTTTACTTGATCGCCGCTCTTAAAATTAGTTAACATAGTAATATTACCACCCATAGGCTGGCCGTTTACTCTGCCGTAATACGGCGTCGCTCCAGGCTGTGCGATACTTCTTAGCAGTTGGATCTGCTTTCCGAGCTTTCTACAAAGTTTGACTTGTTCCTCAAGGCTCGCTTTCTCAAACGCCTCGTGGAAATCCTGGCCTTCAATCTTCTCTGTTACCATGTAGTGCCATGGCACTTTATGAGCGTCTGGGTGGCGGATCTCAAGTACGTTGAAGTCTGTGCGCGAGTATACGGCGTACACCTTTGGAATGTTGAGCCCAGAGATCTCTAGTTTCTGTAGGAACAGATAATTCTCGGCTTCCTGCAGACATGTTAGAACCTCATAACTCGGAAATAGGTGGTAGAAATGCAAATTACCTCTAAAAGGACTGGGCTTGCTGCCACCTTGACAGCGAAATTGCGCACAAAGACCACATTTTGATGGTACCCGACCTCCTTTCTTCTGACAAAATGACCCTGGTTAACTTCTTCCGGTGTAGGAATCCCATCAACCCCAGGGGTCCCGAAATGTGGGTCTTCTTTGACTGTTACCGGCAGTGGTTCACGTCCTTCTTCTTCCGTGATCTTGTACACCTCCTTCAAGTCGGTAGTGCCGAAATGTTTTTGGGCAAGAGGGAAAATTCGCTCCCATCCACTATTGCTCATGGTGTCAAAAAGATAGTAAACCGTTTTGTGGAATTCTGTCCATGTAAATGTCTAGGAATGCAGCGCTCCAAAGTCAAAAACACTTCATTTATATGTGGACCAACAAAGAGCAGGATATTTAGTGAGGTTCTGATGGCCCTACTGCCTATACTACATACGTATCTACCGACCTTGGAATTAGATGAATGCTGAATACAAAGGAAAACAGTCGTGGCGCACGCCGCGTTCGGATATATGTTGAAACTCAAAGAAAGGGAGGGTAGCGGCAACAAAGACGAGCGATGATGTTCACGCCGGATTCAGATCCTGCAAGCGACGTTTATCCCATGACAATCCGTGAAGTGGTGCTAACTCTTAGCCCCGCAGATCCAACGCTCCTATGGCCATTAGGGCATTGGTGACATGTTCCTTCCAGACGTTGAATCCAGCCTCACATGCGCAGTCCACTTGTATGCCTTCCAAAACGTCATCCAGCACACTAGGATCTTTAACGCGTCCGACTTCCTCGATAGTAAATTCCGGGCTTGGCTGCTCGGTAGCCTTTTCGAAAGTATACTTGTCACTGTTCGGAGCGCTTCTCCTAACAATACGATATAAGTTATGTCTCTGTTTAGCCTTGTCGACCAATATCTTGCCGCCGACATGGACAAAAATTGCTTTTAGCTGAGTTCCAGGAATGAATGCAATTTGGACTAAGTGCTTTGGGGCCTGGAGCATCGGCACGTTCGCATTGGTTTGGATACGACGATCATCGCTGACGTTGGTGCTGCTATCAGTGGATACGGCGAGTTCGTCCGTGTAGTCGGTGGCATCGACGTTGTCGTTAGAGGTATCGACGTTGTCGTTAGTGGTATCGATGCTGTCGATATTATTCGTGTTACAAACACTGTCGGTGATTGCCTTGGCACCAGTAGTCATAGTCGAGGCAGGAGCGGTTGTAGTCGTTGTAGTGGTAGTGGTAGTGACCGTGGTGGCCGTGGTGGCCGTGGCGGTCGTGGTGGTCGTGGTGGTCGTTGTAGCTGTGGTAGTGGCGTGAGAAGACATGGCTTTTGTAACTACGACCTGAGTTTTGAGATGAATAAAGTCAAGCATATTTGAGATTGCGGGCGAATATATACCCATGTGGTCTTCTTAGCTAGGTAGATTAAAGACATGGCTCACTTGTCTGAGGTTGTCTCAGCGCATCGTATTCTAAACCAAGTCTAAGGTACACAGGACTACAAACACAAAAAGCATTACGGTTTTACTTATCCAAGACTCTGCTACATGCAAGCGTTGGCTCATATTAACAGACTATTTCATCTGTTTAAGCTAAAGCCCTGTCGCATCCAGCATCCTTTTCTCCAGGGTTCCGTTTCGACTCGCATCGAAAAACCAGAATTTCCAACCTTCCTGATTAGGAAGGTTTTGAGCAGATATCGATTGCAGAGTGCAACCCAAACTTTACCGTATAGTGAGTGCATGGACCCTTTGGAGTTCCGATACAACGTGCGCTATTTCTTATGAAGCATCCTCCCCGTGTAGCATCGTTTTATCTCGGGGCATCTAGAGAACTGATGTATTTCATTCGAACCTGGTTTGAAAAAATACCCTCAGATCTTAACACTTCATACCTAACCATAACAAGTTCTCCTTCCTATACGTGGAATCACGTCTAAAGCCAAAAATTACCAATTCGAAAATAGATTTGTTTCACAACGATACCACCCAACATATGATCCTCCATCTCTGTCAACCAAAACTCTCATATATACCCTATTTATCACTCCCTCTCTGCCACGATCCACTTTAGTCTTCCCACTAGAAAAATTTGGATACCCAGCATCAAGCTTGTTGTTATCCTGTGAATCGCACGCGCTCGAACTGCTTCCATTAGCTGACACCCTACACAGCAAAACCCACGACACCGCATACCTATACAACGTGCAATTGCATCCTATATTTGCCCGCTCGAAGTTGGCCCGGTTGATAGGCGCACTCGCTGTCCTCTGCTACTAACATGCATGAGCTCCACGCCTCGCTTTCGTTGTGGTATTCCAGTTGCATGGGTCGGAAACAGGATGTTTCGCCCGAGGTGTCGATTCAGCCACAGGTACAGGGGCTTTTCGCCGTTAGGACCGAGGTGGTTCATGGATTAAAAGCGCTTGAGGTGTGCGCAGGATACTGGCGTGGGTACGACTTTTCTGGCAGACGAGGGAAGGGAGAGACACAGGATGAGGAGTAGGAGGATTGGCTGACGCATGGTTGTGTAATTTTCTGGTATGCTTGTGTGATGAGTTGGCGATGTAAATAGTAGCTTTCGAGACCATTTATTAGGACAAAGATGTGTATGTCGATAGAGGAATTGTGGGGTAAGAAGCATGGAGAATAGAGTGAGTTTCTGATGTTGTTGAGCTATGTCAAGGCTAATATGGCTCTTTGAAACAAAGCGGATGAGCAACATACATTCACAATAGGCCTACTCCGTCATTTGCGGTTAGCCAGGCAGCCCATCTCTGTGCACAAGGGAAGCCCAAAACGATTTACCGTATCTGGTAATGCTGGGAAATGTCAGCTGTACAACCAACGCATTTAACCAATCAGCACATCAAAAACGCTGAACACAAGCACAGTTCCAATGGTCCCCAACGTGCAACTTCGTCTCCCTATTAGATCTTCAGTAGCCTGAGTTGGCCTATTTCCAAGCAACCGAAGAAAGCTAGAGGTGGCACGGTACGATTCTGCAGTTCCATGACCTTCTGTCTCATCGCGGCAGGGTGATGCCTGATGTGGCAACCGAGGTCTCGATTGGTGTATGGTGACCTTAAGACCGTGGGTTTGGATGTAATGGTACGTCTTTGTGTCCTTTTGTTCCCGCTGCTGTACTATGAAGTGGCGTGGAAAACTACCCTAAGCCATATGATGTCTGTTCTTCATGTGACATTCATTGACGCATCCGAGGCGAAGAACAATCACCTTGGTAAAAAAACGGCGGAATGAATTTTCGCCGTTAGCACTCCGCATCTTGCCGTCTAAGTCCTGCTATTCTTTGTAACCCCGATGCATGCTGCCGCCCTTGGCGGGGCGGTGAGTTCCAATACCTGAGATCTAGCTGCCTGCATATAACGCATGGCCTGAGACACGTCGTTCACCTTGCTTTTGCTCCGAAGGTATGCCAACTGATAGGAGAAGTAACGTACGTGTGCGACCAGATATAGCGATCGAGTTGATTGTTGTTCCACAAAATGAGTCTAGAATAGCTTGGAAAACAAACACATTGAGTAACAAGACGAAAGAGTTGGAGCGATGTGGTCTGTCGGTGGGGCCGTACTGGGGCGAGCTTCGGTGAGAGCCAGGTGTTTGCTTGTGGCGTGTTGAGGCGTTAAGGAAGAGTATTTAGCAGGGCTGGTTTGCTTGAACCTTCGGTGAAAACTACGTATACCTCTCTCGTGTGAAAATAAGACTCCACCATCCAAACCTCTTCACTATCAAACCAGGGCTATTGGCAACAATGAAACTTCTCATCCTTTCCACGGTGACTTCTTTTGTTCTCGCTGCCCCAGCCACCATTGTTTCGGAAACCACATTTCTTGAATCAAGGAACCCCGTAGACAGTCCTAGATGTGGCTACGTGCGTCTCCACGATGGCGATGCGTACGCTGTAGGAATTTACTCCACCTCGACCTGTGAATTGATATGGAAGGACAACGAGGCCACTCTCTACCGAATCGACGAAGGTGGCTGTAATTGTGGCTTCTTCACGTAAGTGAAGGAAACCTGCGGCCACGAATTAGTCTGATTTTTTTGCCAGCACCGAGACAGCATGCAAGGGCAAAGATGATGTGCTAATGCACAGGGGCCCAAACTTGGATGAAAGCAGGTTTGATGACCATAAAAAGCCGAAATGGGTAATTTGTCAGACGATACAGAGTTGAGGAGTCAGATGGTGAGTACTGCGGTTGAAACTTGGGAGCCCGGCTAATTATACTTGGCAGATGCCATTACATGCCATAGACTTGGGTGACATAGATGACATATACTTAGTATGTTTTATTAGGACGGGTTCACTCATATGATCCTACAGATATTTGCGCCGTGAGCCATTAGGCTCACCAAACATCTATAGTGGTAGACAAATCGGTGTTGGCGCCAAGCGAGAATATCGCCTGTCTATAGCTCGTTTTTACCGCATAGCTCGCATAGATCCTCATCTCATTTTCATATGTCTCAGTGATGCCCTCCTTGAAGCCGCCTGCTTCATCAAGTAGCCTGCCGAGGAGCTCGGCGTCTCTTACCGCAGTGTTGGCTCCTACCCCCCC
>Ga0247757_10001513_pt1 | contig 14989 bp, 10 predicted proteins | sample UWRJL126311R4_FD_180929 | JGI IMG/M metagenome (GOLD analysis project Ga0247757, IMG submission 180929) | Plant litter microbial communities from Arlington Agricultural Research Station in Wisconsin, United States - UWRJ-L126-311R-4 | ecosystem: Environmental > Terrestrial > Plant litter >... | reverse complement strand
GATGCCGGTCTACCCCGCCGCGCTCATCCTCACCGGCGTCACCGAGGGCTCCGCCGTCATCGGGGTCAGCGTCGACAGCGAGGGTCGCGTGAAGGACCAGCTGGTGCTGGCCTACACGGATTCCCGTTTTGCGCGCACCAGCACCGAGACGTTGCGCGACTGGCGTTTCACGCCGGCGACGCTGGACGGCGTGCCGGTGCCGGTGCAGTTCGAACTGCGCTTCGACTATTCGCTCGAAGGCGCCGTGATCACGGCCGGCGTCCTCGACCATTTCCTGTATGATCGCTACTCCAAGCTCGGGCCCCGGACGCTGGCTTACCGGCCGGCCGAAGCGGACAAGCTCGACCACGTGCCGGTGCGCATCGGCGGCGGTGCGCCCAAGTACGCGCTCGCCGCGCAGAAGGACGGGGTGCACGGCGTGGTGACCGTGCGCTTCTACATCGACGAACAGGGCAACGTGCGCCTGCCGGCGATCTCGGGCGTGCCCAATCCCTACCTGGGGGAGCAGGCCATGGCGGCGGTGCGGGAATGGAAGTTCCAGCCCGTGACCCGCGGCGGCGAGCCGGTGCTGGTGGCGGCGCAGCAGGAGTTCAACTTTGGCAGCGGACAATAGGTAGGCCGCTGCCGAGTGTGTGCATGCCGGGCGCCGGCTCGCCTAGCGAGCCGGCGTCTCGTGCTTTAGTTCGGATGAGACTGGCCGTTATCTTGTTGCGAAGCGTTTGACGCTGTCGCATCCATGGCAGCCAATCTCCTCCCTCGCTTGAACCGCCTCTGGCAAAGCCCTCTCACCGGGCCATTTGGATATGGTTCCTGATCGCGGTCAGTCCAGCCCGACCGCGGTTCCCGACCTTGCCTTGGAGCAGGACACCCGTGAGGAGCTGCGCGAAAGCCGCCGGCTGCTGGCCACGCTGTTGGACAACCTGCCGGGCATGGCCTACCGCTGCCGCAACGACCGCGGCTGGACCATGGAATTCGTCAGCGACGGCAGCCGGGCGATCACCGGTTACACGCCGGCGGAAATGATCGGCGCCGGGGCGGTGGTCTTCGGCGACCTGATCGTCGAGGAGGACCGCGACGAGGTGTGGCGCCAGGTGCAGGCCGCGCTGGCGGCGCGCCAGGCCTTCCAGCTCACCTACCGGCTGCGCCGCCGCGACGGCACCGTGGCCTGGTTGTGGGAACGCGGGCAGGGCATTTTCACGACGGGGAACGAGCCCGAGGCGATCGAGGGATTCATCACGGACATCACCGCCCAGCGGAACGCCGAGGCGGCGCAGCGCGCGTCCGAGGAAAAATTTGCGAAGGCCTTCCATGCCAGCCCCGACGCCATCTCGGTGCACGAGGTGGCCAGCGGCAAGTTCGTCGACCTCAACCCCGGCATGGTGCGCCTTTTCGGTTATACGCGCGAGGAGTTGCTGGGCCGCGTGCCGACCGACCTCGACATCTGGGTGCACATGGCGGAACGGCAGGATTTCCTCGAGGCGCTGCGTCGCGACGGCTCGGTGCGCGATCGCAAGGTGACCGTCCGCCTGAAGAATGGACGCATCCGGCTCTGCGAGCTTTCCGCCGAGACCATGTCCATCGCCGGCGTGCTGCACAATGTCACCGTGCTGCGCGACGTCACCGAGCGCCGGGAGACCGAGCAGGCGCTGCGCGAGTCGGAGGAGCGCGTGGCCAGCGCCTTCCGCGCCAGTCCCGATTCGATGGCCATCGCGGACGCGGAGACGAACCAGTATCTCGAGATCAACGAGGGCTTCGAGCGCCTCTTCGGTTACACGCGCGCCGAGGTCATCGGCCGGTCGCCGCAGGAACTGAAGATCCTGGCCAACCCGGGCGATGCGGACCGCCTCAAGGCCATCCTCCTGGCCGAGGGCCGCGTGCGCGACGCGGTGGTCGAGGTGCTGACGAAGAGCGGGCAGCGCCGCACCATCCTGCACAGCGTGGAGGCCATCCAGGTGGCCGGCCGGAAATGCCTGCTGCGGGTGTCCCACGACATTTCCGCCAGCAAGCGGGCGGAGCAGGCGGTGCGGGAGTCCGAGACGAAATTTGCCACGGCCTTCCAGGCGAGCCCGATGGCGCTGACCATCGTGGAGATGGCGACCGGGCGGTTCATCGAGGTGAACCAGGCCTTTGAGCGCATCAGCGGCTACTCGCGGCAGGAGGCCTTCAACAAGACGACGCTGGAGCTGGGGTTGTGGGCGCCCGCCGACCGGGCGGCGTACGTGGGGCGCCTGGAGCGCGACGGCTTCGCGCGGGGGCTGCTGCTCAATTTCCGGGGCCGGGACGGGCGGGACCTCTACATGCGGTGCAACGCCGAGGTGATCATGCTCGGCGGCCAGCGCTGCATCCTGACCGTGCTCGAGGACATCAGCGAGCAGCGCCGGGCGGAGTTGCACCAGGCGACGCTCGAGGCCCAGCTGCGCCAGAACCAGAAGCTCGAGGCGCTCGGCACGCTCGCCGGCGGCATTGCGCACGATTTCAACAACATCCTCACCGCCATCGTCGTGAACCAGGAGCTGGCGCTGATGGACATCCACGACTCGGAATCGGTGCGCCAGCGCCTGAGCGAGATCGGCCTGGCGAGCAACCGGGCCAAGGAACTCGTCCGCCAGATCCTCACCTTCAGCCGCCAGCAGCAGCACGAGCGGATGCGGCAGAAACTGCAGATGACCATTCACGAGGCGCTGAGCCTCGTGCGCGCCTCGCTGCCGGCCACGATCGAGATCATCCAGGAGCTTTCCCCGGAGACGCCCACGGTGCTGGCCGACGCCGGCCAGGTCCACCAGGTGGTGATGAACCTCTGCACCAACGCGGCGCACGCCATGCGCGACAAGCCCGGCTGCCTCGCGGTGCGCTTGAGCGCCCGGCAGCTCGCCGCGGAGGAATGCCACGACCGGCCGCCGCTGCGGCCCGGCCGGCATGCGGTGCTGACGGTGGCCGACACCGGGCATGGCATGGAGCCCGCCGTGATGGCGCGCATCTTCGAGCCGTTCTTCACCACGAAGGGGCCGGGCGAGGGCACGGGCCTCGGCCTGCCGATGGTCCACGGCATCATGCGCGACCATGAGGGCGGCATCTTCGTGCGCAGCCAGCCCGGGGTTGGCACCACCTTCGAGCTGTTCTTCCCCGCGGCGGACGAGGATGAGGTCGTGGTCCCGATTTCGGACGAACCTATCTTGCGCGGGCACGGCGAATCGGTGCTCGTCGTCGACGACGAGCCGGCGATTTGCGCCGCCGTCGGAGCCATGCTGGGCCGGCTCGGTTACCGCGTGGAAACCTTCTGCGATGCCGGCGAGGCGCTGGCGCGCTTCCGCGCGGCACCGGCGGCGTTCGACCTGGTGTTGACCGACCGGACGATGCCGCGCCTCACCGGGCCGGGTTTGATCGCCGCCATCCAGCAGGTCCGGCCGGGGGTGCGGGCGCTGCTCATGAGCGGGCTCAACGAGTCCGGTGACGATTCTGCGACAGGCTACGATTTTGTGGCCAAGCCGCTCGATATCAGTCTGCTTTCCCAAGCGGTCCGCCGCGTCCTCGAGGCCGCCCGCTCTCCCTGACATGGATTCCCGCCCGCCCAATTCCCGTGGCTGTGTGCTGATCGCCGACGATGATCGCGGCGCGCGAGAGGGCCTGCTCCTGATGCTGCGCCGGCTCGGCTACACCTGCGAAAGCGCCGCCACGGCGGACCAGGCGCTGGAGCTGCTGCGCGCCGCCCCGGCGGAGGTGCTGCTGGCGGACATTCACATGCCGGGCAACATCAAGCTCGAGCTGGTGGAGGCGGCCGCGAAAGTCGTGCCCGGCCTCCCGGTTGTCCTGCTCACCGGCCGGCCGTCGGTCGAGACCGCGGCGCGTTCCGTGCGCCTGCCGGTGACGGCCTACCTGACGAAGCCGCCCAACCTCGAGGAGCTGACCAACGAGCTCGACCGCGCCATCGCCACGTTTCGCGAATTCGCCCTGATCCAGACCGGCCGCAAGCGCCTGCAGGACTGGGACCGCGAGCTCGGGCAGATCGAGGCCATGATGCGCCATCCGTCGACGGAGGTCAGCACCGGCGCGCTGGAGGATTTCATCCGCATGTCGCTGCGACAGGCGATCCTGACGCTGGCGGATCTCGAGCGCGCCACCCAGGTGCTCGATGCCCGCGCCACGGACCGGCTGCGCGCCGTGGAGCACGTCGCCGCGCTGCGTCATGCCGTCGAGGTGCTCGAACGCACCCGGCAGAACTTTAAAAGCAAGGACCTTGCGGACTTGCGCCGGCAGCTGGAGCAGTTGCTCAGCCGTCCGGCGGGCGAAGAAGTGGGTAAATCTCCTCAAGTTCCGCCGCGCGCGTCCGAATAAGAAGGGTGGAAGGCCCGCAACCCGGTTGTGGGCAGCTTTCTCCGGCAGGACACCACGGGCCTGTCAGTCGAGGGCACAGTAACGTCATTCCCTGCAGGAAAGACGCGACTGTGCCCTTTTCTTTTAGGCCCGTTACCTCTGTCGCCGGCGAGCCGCCTGCGCCTTCCGCTATCCCTCCCTGCCATGAAACTCCTGACCCAGCGCGGCCTCAACAGCCGCATGCTCCTCTCCATCGGCTGCGCCGTGTTCGTCGGCCTCGCCGCCCTGACCATCGCGGTCAGCCTGCGCGCCGTGCGCAGCGCCCGCGCCGACGCGTTCGCCCTCAACCACAAGACCGCCGCCGAGATCGCGGCGCGACTCGAATACCGCCTGGGCACAGCCATTGGCACCGCCCGCACACTGAGCGAAGCCTTCAGCGGCTGGATTGCGCACGGCAAACCGTCGCGCGCCGAGGCCGACGCCATGCTGCGCGGCGCCCTTGCCGGCTCGCCGGATTACATCGGCGTGTGGACGCTTTGGGAGCCAAACGCCTTTGACGGCAAAGATGCCGAATTTGCCAACACGCCCGGCCACGACGAGACGGGCCGCTACATTCCCTACTGGAACCGCGGCGCGGGCACGATCGACATCGAGGCCCTGGTGAACTACACGACGCCGGGCGCCGGTGATTACTACCTGCTCGCCAAGCGCGACAACGCCGAGACCGTGCTCGAGCCCTATTCCTACAAGGTCGCCGGCAAGGACGTCCTCATGACCAGCCTCGTCGTGCCGATTCACCGCGCAGACGGCACCTTCGTCGGCGTCGTCGGCGTGGACCTGCCGCTGGCCACGCTCGCGGCGGAAATCGCGAATGAAAAGGTCGGCGAAACCGGCTACGTCGCGCTGGTCTCCAACAAGGGCATGTACGTCGCGCATCCGAAGGTGGAGCGCTGCGGCAAGCCGATGGTCGACAGCGACCCGTGGGTGCAGCCCTTTCTCGGCAACATCAAGGCGGGGCGCGGCTTCGAGACCGAGGCTTTCTCCCATACGTTGAACGATAATACGTTCCGCTTCGGTGCGCCGGTGGACATCGGCGAGGCCAAGACGCCGTGGGCGGTGGCGGTCACCGTGCGCGAGGGCGAAGTGCTCGCCGCCGCGCGCCAGCTGCGCACGAACATCATTTACATCAGCGGGATCGTGCTCGCCTTCGTGCTGGCCATCGTCTGGTGGATCGCCCGGGGCATCGCCAAGCCCGTGCGCGATATCGCCGCCGAGCTCGGCGCCGGCGCCGACCACGTCGCCTCCGCCTCCACGCAGGTGTCCTCGGCCGGCCAGACGCTGGCCACCGGCGCCAGCGAGCAGGCCGCCTCGCTCGAGGAAACCAGTTCCTCGCTCGAGGAGATGGCCAGCATGACGAAGCGCAACGCCGAGCACGCCGCCACGGCCAAGACGCTCGCGGCCGAGACGCGCGCCACCGCCGCCAGCGGCCAGGTCGACATGCAGCAGATGGCCAAGGCCATGACCGACCTGCGCACCGCCAGCGCCAGCGTCGCCAAGATCGTCAAGACGATCGACGAAATCGCCTTCCAGACGAACATCCTCGCGCTCAACGCCGCGGTCGAGGCCGCGCGCGCCGGCGAGGCCGGCGCCGGCTTCGCCGTCGTCGCCGAGGAAGTCCGCAGCCTCGCCCAGCGCAGCGCCAGTGCCGCCAAGGAAACCGCCGACACGATCGGCGAGGCCGTGCGCATGAGCGAGCTGGGCGCCACCCTGAGCGGCAAGGTCGCCGCCGGCTTCAACGACATCGCCGCGAAGACGCAGCGCCTCGACGGCATCGTTGCCGAGATCGCCCAGGCCTCGCACGAACAGAACGAAGGCCTGCAGCAGATCAACACCGCCGTCCGCCAAATGGACAGCGTCACGCAGGGCAACGCCTCCGGCGCCGAGGAAAGTGCGTCGGCCGCCGAGGAACTGAACTCCCAGGCGCTGACCCTCAAGGAGTGCGTCAACCAGCTCCTGCGCATCGTCAACGGCCACGGGGCCAGCCAGCTGCCGGTCACGCCGGTGCTCGCTTCGCCCGTTACCCGCCGCCTGGCTCCCGCCGGCGTGCCGGCCGCGCCCGTGTCGGACGACTTCTTCGCTCCCGCGGCCAGCGACAAGTAACATGTTTCTGCCTGAACCCAGCCAGACTGCCGAGATCCTGCTGGTCGAGGACGACCCGGCGCTCGCGCGCGCGCTGGAAACGGTGCTGAAGCGCGAGGGCTACCCGGTGGTGGTCGCGGCGCACGGGCGCGCGGCGATGGACGTCGTCAGCCAGCGTCGCGTGGCGCTGGTGATCAGTGACATCTTCATGCCGGAGGGCGACGGCCTCGAGCTGTTGAACTTCCTGCGCCGCCTCACGCCGCATCCGCCGCTCGTGGCGATGTCGGGCGCGGGCGACGGCCGCGTCGGCAACATGCTCAAGGTGGCGGGCGCCCTCGGCGCCGCGCGCATCCTGCCCAAACCCTTTGCCCCGTCGCAGCTGCTCGCGCTCGTACAGGAGCTGATCGGCCCGCCGGCGGCGGCGACTTGAAAGACAATTTCACAGGAGGTAACGGAGGAGATTGAGAGGGATCAGGGGTGTTCCGCTCTCAGTCCCTCCGTTACCGTCCTGTGCAACGGGTAGGGCCAGTCTGCGACTGGCCGGGCCGGTCACAGACCGGCCCTACTTCGTCGCCAGCAGGTCCTGCAGGTCCAGCGGCTCCGTAACCATCGCCAGTCCGCCCGCGGCGGTGCGCGGCCATTCTTTCTCGGGACGGTCCCAGTAGAGTTCGACGCCGTTCTGGTCGGGATCGCGGAGGTAGAGCGCCTCGCTCACGCCGTGGTCGCTGGCGCCATCGAGGGGAACTTGCGCGGCGACGAGCCGGCGCAGGGCGTCGGCCAGGTCCGCGCGGGTCGGGTAGAGGATCGCCGTGTGAAACAATCCGGTGCTCCCGCGCGGCGGCGGACGGCCCCCGAGACTTTCCCACGTATTGAGTCCGATATGGTGGTGATAACCGCCGGCCGAGATGAAGGCCGCCTGCGTGCCGTACTGCTGCGTCAGCTGGAAGCCGAGCACGCCGACGTAGAAGTCGAGCGCGCGCTGCAGGTCGGCGACCTTGAGGTGCACGTGGCCAATGCGGACACCGGCGGCGATGGGAGGGTGGGCGTTGGGCATGTCATGGAGATACGCGGTTTCGGAAAATTCGCAAAACGCGGGGGCAGCCGGCTTGCTGTAGGGGCGGAGCTTGCTCCGCCCGCGAAGGTGGCGCCACAGGCGAAGGGCGGAGCGAGCTCCGCCCCTACAGAAGATCGGGAACGTGCCGATAAACCGGTGTCCGTCTCGACGTGCGAACCACGCCGATTCGCCCAACCGCCGCCCGCGGCCCGGTTCCCAGCGACCAAACTTATAAAACGTTTTGATCCTCGCTTCGAGGAACCCGGGCCCCGGGCGAGCGCAGGGCCCAGGACCGACCGGTGCCTTGATGTAGGGGCGGAGCTTGCTCCGCCCGCGAAGGTGGCGCCACGGGCGAAGGACGGAGCAAGCTCCGCCCCTACGCTGAATTCACCGCGCCGCGTACAGCCGGTCGATCAGCGCCATGTTGCGGAGTGTCTCCTCCGCGGTGAGCAGGGGCGGACGCTTTTGCAGGATGGCGTCGGCAAAGTCCTCGGCCTGGAGCAGGTAACGGTCGCTTTCGGGCACGGGGATTTCCTGGCGCTTGTCGCCGACGGTGAGGATGACCGGGCCTTCGTTGCCGAGGTAGGTAAGCGGCACCTCGAGCGCGCCCTGGGTGCCGACGATCTCGGCGGCCATGCGGAACTGGGCGTCGAAGCCGCTGTGCAGCGCGGCGGTGACGCCGCCGGGATAGCGCAACAGCGCGGAGAAACGCTCGTCGATGCCGTCGACGTCGGTGGCGAGGGCGTGGACGATTTCCGGCTCCGGGCCCGCGCCGGCGGCGCTGCCGGTGATCGTGTCCATCACGAGCCCGATAAAATTCAGCGGGTAGCAGCCGACGTCGTAGAGCGAACCGCCGCCGAGATCCGCGGCGCGCCGGACGTCGCCGGCACGATTGAGCAGAAACCGGAATTGCGAATGAATGAAGCGGATGTCGCCCAGCGCGCCGCTGCGCAGGATCTCGACCACCTTTTGCGTCCGGGCGGAGTAGCGGTACATGAACGCCTCCATGAAGACGACGCCGTTGGCGCGGCACGCCGCGATCATCTCGCGGGCTTCGGGGGCGTTCAGCGCGACGGGCTTTTCGCACAGGACGTGCTTGCCGCGTTCGGCGGCCTTGATCGTCCACTCCTTGTGCAGCGAGTTGGGCAGGGGATTGTAGATCGCGTCGACCGAAGGGTCGGCGATGAGGTCCTCGTAACTGCGATGCAGGACCGGCGGGTTCAGCTGCTCGCGGCATTCCGCGAGCTTGGCCTCGCTGCGGGAGGCGACGGCCTGGAGCTGGCCGTTGCGGGAGCGTTGCAGGGCGGGGATCACCTGCGTGCGGGCAATGCGGGCCCAACCGAGCACCCCCCAGCGGATCTTCTGATTCATGGGCGGCAGGTTAGAGGTTGCCGGTGGGTGCGCAATGCCGGGACTTCCGGATCCAATGCATTTGGCCACAAAAAACACAAAAATGGTCCGTCCCGCATCAACATCTTCCGTGCGCCTAAAGGCGCCTTGAGAGCGTCATTCACCCCGGATCTTTGTGTTTTTTGTGGCCAAAAATGGCTTGGTTTGGGCCGCCTGTGGCCTACCTTGGCCCGTTCCCATGGCCGCTCTCCTCACTTTGCTCGACGTCACGCTCCACTTCGGTGGTCCCGCCATCCTGGAAAAGGTCAATTTCCAGGTGGATCCGGGCGAGCGCATCTGCCTGATCGGGCGCAACGGCGCGGGCAAGTCGACCCTCATGAAGGTCATCGTCGGCGAGATGAAACCCGACACGGGGGACGTTTTTCGTCCGACGGGCGCGGTTTACCGCCGGTTGACGCAGGAAATCCCGGGCGAGCTCGCCGGGACGGTGCACGACGTCGTCTACGGCGGCCTGCGGCCCAATGACGATCACCACGAGGAGGACTGGGAACGCGATGTGCGGGTGGAGGACTTGATCGCGGCGATCCGCCTGCCGGCGCAACAGGACTTCGCGGCGCTATCCGGCGGCCTCAAGCGCCGGGCCCTGCTGGCGCGCGCCCTCGCCGGCCAGCCCGACCTGCTCCTGCTCGACGAGCCGACCAACCACCTCGACCTCGAGTCGATCCTGTGGCTCGAGGAATTCCTGCTGGAGAAGAAACCGACGCTGCTCTTCATCACGCACGACCGCGCCTTCCTGCGCCGGATCTCCACGCGCATCGTGGAACTCGATCGCGGCCGGCTCGCGGGCTGGGCCTGCGACTACGACACCTATCTCGTGCGCAAGCAGGAGGTGCTGGAAGCCGAGGAGCGGCAGCGCGCGCTGTTCGACAAGAAGCTCGCGCAGGAGGAGGAATGGATCCGCCGCGGCGTGAAGGCCCAGCGCTCGCGCGCCACCGCCCGCATCAACGCGCTCAAGGAAATGCGCGTCCAGGCCCGGGCCCGGCGCGACCGCACCGGCACGGCCACCATCAAGCTTTCCGAGGCGGAGCGCTCCGGCGTGAAGGTCGTGGAGGCCGAGAACGTCAGTTACCAGTGGCCGAACGGCCAGGTCGTGATCCGCGACTTCTCCACCGTGATCCGCCGCGGCGAGAAGATCGGCATCCTCGGGCCCAACGGCGCGGGCAAGACGACGCTGATCAAGCTCCTGCTGGGCCAGCTGCAGCCGACCAGCGGCAGCCTCAAGCACGGGACGAACATGGAGATCGTCTATTTCGACCAGCTGCGGGCGCAGATCGACGACGACAAGACCGTCGCCGACAACATCGCCAACGGCAACGCGACCGTCACGATCGACGGCCGCACGCGCGCCGTCATCAGCTACCTGCAGGATTTTCTTTTCGAGCCATCCCGCGCCCGCACGCCGGCCCGGGTGCTGTCCGGCGGCGAGCGCAACCGCCTGCTGCTGGCGCGCCTGTTCACGAAGCCGGCCAACGTGCTGGTGCTGGACGAGCCGACCAACGACCTCGACGCCGAGACGCTCGACCTGCTCGAGGACCTGCTGGTGGAATTCCAGGGCACGCTGCTGCTCGTGAGCCACGACCGTGAATTCCTCGACGAGGTCGTCACGAGCACGCTGGTGTTCGAAGGCGACGGCAAACTCGGCGACTATGCGGGCGGCTACACCGACTGGGTGCAAGACAAGGCGAAGCAGGCCGCACGTGCCTTGACTGTAGCCGGGGTCGCTGACCCCGGTCGGACGTCCGCCAAGGCACCGGGGTCGGCGACCCCGGCCACAGCCAAAGCCAAGAAACTTTCCGGCAAGGAGCAGAAGGAATTGGAAACGCTGCCGGCGAAGATCGAGGCGCTCGAGAAGGAGCAGACGGAACTGGCGGCGAAACTCGCGGATCCGGCTTTCTACAAGACGCAGGGCGCAAAGTTCGCCGAGGTGAAGGCGCGGCTCGAGGTCGTCGAGCGCGAGCACGCGGTGGCGTTCGCGCGGTGGGAGGAGCTGGAAGGCTCGAAGGGGTAGGCGGATGAATCTTGGAGGGGCGGAGCTTGCTCCGCCCTACGAACGCGATGGCCCAAGGGCGGAGCGAGCTCCGCCCCTACCTCCCGATCACTCCTGCTTGAGCTGGATATCCGCCACCAGGCGGTGGCCGGCACAGTCGAAGTGGAAGATGTGGCGCTCGGCGCCCTTCATGCAGGAGATGGAAAGGTGGTCGCCGCGGACGATCGTCGGCAGCGTGAGCTTGCAGGGAAAGCCGACGTCGCAGAGCGCGTTCTTGAAACCGCCGACGGTCATGTTGGTGATCTCGCCGACCACGTCCTTCACCGTGCCGTCCTCGCACATCGCGAGCTCGCTGGGACTCATGCCGAGCACGCGGCCGGCGGCATCCTGGGCGAAGTCGTCCGGGATGCACAGGTAGACGATGCCGTCGACCTTGCCGAGGAAGCCGACGCTGCCGAAGACGTGCGGCCGGTCCTTGAAGGCGTTTTGCGTGCCCTCGAGGCCCTTCTCGACGAAGGCGGCGTCGTGCTTGAGCATCTTGGTGCAGACGCTTTTGACGGCGCGGATGATGGAGTCCTGGACGAGAGTGTCCGAGATGAGAGCGAGAGCGGGCATTCGATGGGAGAGGGGACCGGGGTGTAATCGGCCTGCCCGGAAGCAGATTAAGCCAAATCGAACGCGTTCTTGCGGGCCAATCCGGACCCGATAGCCGTAAAGGAATGTTACCCCGCCTGTTGCTGTTGAGCCTGTTGCCCCTGCCGGCCGCCGTGGCGGCCGAACCCGCCATGAAGCTGTTGCCCGCCTCCGACGCCCGATACCGCTACGAAGGCCGTTTTGACACCGCGGACGCCTCCGCCCCGGTGGCCATCTGGTCCGGCAGCCGGATCGCGCTGGATATCGAGGGTCCCGGGCTGGCGGTGGAGTTCGGCCCGGCGGTCGGGCAGAATTTCTTCAACGTCACCGTGGACAACCTGACCGAGATCGCGGGCGTGCCGGCGGGGGACGGTTATCGCTTTGCCTGGCCGCATCCGCTGGCCGCGGGGCGGCACCACGTGGAGATCTTCAAGCGCAGCGAGGCCGATGCCGGGCATGCGGCCTTTCGGGGCCTCGAGTTGGCGACGGAAGCGCAGGCCTGGGCCGCGCCGCTGCCGGCCTACCGGTTGCGACTGGAATTTATCGGCGACTCCATCACCGCCGGCGCCAACAACGAGGACGGGGCCGAGGACCAGTGGGAAGACCGCCGCACGCACAACCACGCGTTGAGCTACGCTTACCTCATTTCGCAGGCGCTGGGGGCCGACCATCGCGCCATGGCGGTGAGCGGCATGGGGATTTGCGAGGGTTTCGTGCCGATGCTGGCGGGCGACACCTGGAACAAGCTCTACCCGCGCGACAATCCGACCCCGGCCGACCTGACCCGCTGGCAACCGGATGTCGTGTGCGTGAACCTGGGCGAGAACGACTCAGGCTTCACCCGCAGCAACGGTCGGCCATTTCCCGCCGGCTTCGCCCCCGGCTACGTCGCGCTGGTGCGGGCGATTCGCGCCGCTTATCCGAAGGCGCAGATCGTCCTGCTGCGCGGCGGTATGTGGGGCGGGAAGAACGACACCAACCTGCGTGCCGCCTGGGAAGCCGCGGTGAAGGAACTCGAGGCCGCCGACCCGAGGATTGCCCACTATGCTTTCGAGCACTGGACAAACCACCATCCGCGCGCCAGCGACGACCGCGCGATGGCCGCCGAGTTGACGGCGTGGCTGAAGCGGCAACCGTTCATGGCCCCGTTTCTCTGATCGGGCACCACCAAGTCACACTGATAGACCACTAATGGGTTTGGATTGGCTGGTCCTTGGTGCCCATTAGTGGTGTCTACCTCATACCCCATGAAACTCCGCCTGATTGTCTGTCTGTTCTCTGTGTCTCCTCGCCTGATGCAATGCATCAGGATGAGCCTCGCCGTAGCCATCGGCGTAGGCGGGTGTCTCCTGTCCGGCTTGGCCGCTGAGGCCAAGCCCGCCCGCAAGGTCGGCGAGTACCCGCTGACCGCGGACTCGCTCCCGCAGGCGGGCGTGCCCAAGGGGCAGCTGATCGGTCCGCTCGAGTGGAACAGCAAGATCATCGGCGGCACGGTGCGCCGCTACTGGATCTATGTGCCGGCGCAATACACGGGCGAGAAAGAGGCGGGCTTGCTGGTGTTCCAGGACGGCCAGCGCGCGCTGAATCCCAAGGGCCCGCTCCGCGTCGACCAGGTGATGGAAAACCTGATCGCGAAGAAGGACATCCCGGTGATGATCGGCCTGTTCATCACGCCGGGTAACTACAGCGAGCACTACCCCGACAACCTGGGCACGGGGAATCCCAATCACCGCGCCGAGGAATACGATGCGCTCAGCGACACCTACGCCCGCATGCTGGTCGAGGAACTGATCCCCGAGCTGAAGAAGACCTACAAGATTTCGGACAACGTCGACGCGCGCGTGATCGGCGGCACGAGCAGCGGTGCCATTTGCGCCTGGACCGTGGCGTGGGAGCGGCCGGACCAGTTCCGCAAGGTGATCAGCATGATCGGCAGCTACACGTCGATCGGTTACCATCCGGCCAAAGGCAACCAGCCGATGGTGCCCGGCGGCGATCTCTACCCGACCCTGATCCGGCGCAACCCGCCCAAGCCAATCCGCATTTTCCTGCAGGACGGCACGAACGACCTGGCCAACAGCGCGCCGAACGGTGTGACGCCGGATGCCTGGTCGATGAGCAACATGTTTGGCAGCTGGCACCTCGCGAACCAGCAGATGCTGAGCGCGCTCGAGTTTGCGAATCGCTTCGCCGACTTCCGCAAGCTCGAGGGCCCGCGCTACGACTTCGACCACGCCTGGGGCGACGGCTGGCACTCCGACGACCACGGCGGCCAGCTCCTGCCGGACATCCTGCGCTGGATGTTCCGGGATTATCCGAAGGACAATTGAACGCGGAGGGCGCGGAGGCGCGGAGAGCGCATCACGGATTACACCGATAATACGGACGAGGCATACGCCCCCTGCCCGTCATCCTGAGCGCAGCGAAGGATCCACTGGGTCAACGCGCGCTAGACTCGCCGGAGTGGATCCTTCGCTGCGCTCAGGATGACGGACCGGTAAATAGTATCCGTGGCAATCCGTGCAATCTGTGGTCCAAAAGTCTTGGTCGTTTTTGAGCGAAAGCTGGCTAGGGTGAGCGGCTCACACCTACTCTTTCATGGAATATCGAAAACTCGGCGGGTCTGGCTTCAAGGTTCCGGCGCTCACCTTCGGGACGGGCACCTTCGGCGGCAAAGGCGAATTCTTCGGCGCGTGGGGCGCCAGCGACGTCGCCGAAGCCTCGCGACTCATCGACATCTGCCTCGAGGCCGGCGTCACGATGTTCGACTCGGCCGACATCTATTCCAGCGGCGCTTCGGAGGAGGTGCTTGGGGGTGCGATCAAAGGCCGGCGTGACAAGGTGCTGATCTCCACCAAGGGAACGTTCCGCGCCGGCGACGGCCCAAACGACGTGGGGTCGTCCCGCCATCACCTCATCAAGGCCGCCGAGGGCAGCCTGCGCCGTCTCGGGACGGACTATATCGATCTCTACCAACTCCACGGTTTCGACGCGCAGACGCCGGTCGACGAGGTGTTGTCGACGCTCGACGACCTCGTGCGCGCCGGGAAGATCCGGTACATCGGCTGCTCGAACTTCTCCGGCTGGCACCTGATGAAGTCGCTGGCGTATTCCGAGAAGCACGGCCTTTCGCGCTACGTCGCGAACCAGACGTACTACTCGCTCATCGGCCGCGAATACGAATGGGAGCTGATGCCGCTCGGCCTCGATCAGGGCGTCGGCGCTGTGGTGTGGAGCCCGCTCGGGTGGGGCCGGCTCACCGGCAAGATCCGCCGTGGCCAGCCCAAGCCGGCGAGCAGCCGCCTGAACACGCAGGTCGTGATCGATATGGGGCCGCCGGTCGAGGACGAGTACCTCTTCACGGTCGTCGACGCGCTCGATGCCGTGGCAAAGGAGACGGGCAAGAGCGTGCCGCAGGTGGCGCTCAACTGGCTGCTGCAGCGCCCGACCGTCTC
>Ga0247757_10001512_pt1 | contig 14994 bp, 2 predicted proteins | sample UWRJL126311R4_FD_180929 | JGI IMG/M metagenome (GOLD analysis project Ga0247757, IMG submission 180929) | Plant litter microbial communities from Arlington Agricultural Research Station in Wisconsin, United States - UWRJ-L126-311R-4 | ecosystem: Environmental > Terrestrial > Plant litter >... | reverse complement strand
TATAGAAGAAAAGGTATATAAGGAGGACGCTCAAAAGGACCTTCTTGGAAAAAAAAAGAATAATTATAATCAATTATTACAGAGAATTAATCAATCTCTTGAATCAATTAATTCTTTCAATTAACATTATTCTTTTCAGGTGACCAAAAATCTGACAATTGCTGCAATGCTAAGGGCTGCCCCACCAAAACGCGTCTCGCGATATCAGTATACCAAACCCTTACATCCTCTATACTATGCATGAACGTTCAATTTTATCTGAAATTTCTGGGAATCGCGCTGTAAAAGGCGAGCTATCGATTAGCCAGCGTTAACTTATCATCGAAATGGCGTCGCGCGGTGTAAAACACCAGGACATCACTCGGCGTGACTTATCTGCCGCCGCTAAGAACTGAAAGCACGGTCCAACGCGAACCCCAAACCATCTCTCTTCGTGTTGGCCGCCGCTCTCCACTCACCTTTAAACCACCTGTCCATCTTGCAGAGTCCGAGGTCCCCACGATCGATAATCTATATATGCTCGAACCGCGACTCCTAAGTTTACGTAAACGTCAACGTTCAGAGTCGCCCCAACCCAACGAAACGTCGCAGCCTATATCGAAAAAGCAGAGGCTTAGCCATTCTAGCGGGTCTCAACTACCGGCGGCATTTTGGGATAACTTATCGAAGATCTGGTTGACCAAGCGAGCGTTGAGAGAGCTAGACCGAAGAAATATCTAAGCTGCTCTAAGCCTACCTCGTTTACCGCAACGACGAGCCCGCCGGCTGGTCACTCTAAACTTTATCGCTAGGCGGAAGGAAAATTGCCAAGCCGTTCAATACGCAGCCGACTACATTCGCTTCTGTAAGCCGAGGATTTTGAAAGATATAAAGTTATTTGCTAGACACGGTGGTCCAGACCTGTCGGACCTAAGGAATGTACGTATTGCAGGATATTTACCGGCTTGCGTCAAAGTTGATGACGCTTTCCAGTTCCCTGAGCCTATATATTCTTCGAACCCTATAATGAGCTCAAGCCGGCCGAGTTCTCGGAGTCGACGACGGGTTTCTGCAACTACTTCAAGCACTAAGCCTACCACGAATACAACGAAAACAAAGAGTACTAGGGCGTATGACCGTGACTTTCAACAACACCTTGTCGATAACGTAATTTATCCTAATGCATACGAATACCCTGATGGCAGTTTACCTGCTGAGCTAAATAACTGGGAGGATTTTAAATAAATATTAGTACAACCTCGACCGTCTCTTTTACTATCGTAATTTTCTGATAGAGAGTTTAGAGAATTCAAACGAGTAGATGCATATGCTACTAAAGAAAAATAAGTGTCGGAATTAGTAGTTCCTATTATTGAGGGTAAGATCGGGGATGCGAAATGCCGCTCAGGAGGAATCCCGTTCGCCAACCTCGACCCTCTAACGGACGGCACGCTTAAGCCCGGCAACCCGGATGTCTACTACGGCGCCCGCCCAGAGCAGCTTAGTCGAGAAGTCCGCGACAAGCTTAGCGGTAGTATTATCCCTTCGACGCAGCGCGATCTCCCTATGGCACTAAACTTCTTCCTAGCAGCGAAGGGGCCGGATGGATTAGCCGCAGTGGCTAAACGACAAGCTTGTTACGACGGTGCGTTAGGAGCGAGAGGCATGCACAGCCTTCAGTCACATGGAAGAGCCGAACCTGTCTATGATAATAACGCATACACTGTAACCTCTATATATCATAATGGCCATCTTAAGATGTATACTAGCCATATGGCCCTACTACGCACTCCTGGAGGCCGTCCAGAGTACTATATAACTTAGCTCCGATCCTTTACTATGACTAACACCCCAAACACCTATCGAGACGGACTTCGCGTATATAGAAACGCGAGGGACTGGTGCAAAGATAAGAGGGATGAGATAATTAGCTAGGCGAACGAGAGAGTAAATCCTGTGGAAGCTGAGGCACCGACTAATGATGCAGGCGCTAGTCCAGCCCTAAGCTTTGTGACTGCAGTGTCAGAGACAGAGGCCTATACTATAAGTTAGGAGTCTCGGATATCCCTGAATGAAGACTCTAATATACTTGGGGGCCTCGAGGAATCTGATAGTTCGATAGAGGCCTTTATAGATTATACCTTCCTAGCCAAACGTTCTAGTAAGCGTTCAGAGCACCTACCGACACAGCGAAAGCGATATAATGTAGGTAAATCTAGTGGTACAGGGCATAGTTACGGATCGGCCGTTATATCTGTTTCGGATCTTTCTTCGGTATCTAATGTAACAGTCGAGTAGAGTATAAAGTGGTCGTAGACAAGTAGTAAATTTTAATGTTATAAAGGATAAGACCTTGTAAAGGAGTAGAATGATACGCCTGCTGATGTGTGGATTTACTCTGATTAGGGCTGGCTAGGCTAGGAAGGGAAGAAATGGAGGCTATGGATATTAGCGACCCGTGAAATCTTGTATTCTTGATGTCGGATTTCGCATTACGACGAATAGGTAATAGCATATCCAGGACAATGACGGCGCGGGATTAATGCTAAGTCGGAATTTAGTCGGCAGACAGATGGGCAGGCGTAATGTGGCCTAGCTTAGCGCTATAGAATAATCGCCTTGTTATCCATACAAAATTATCTCTTCTATTACAGCCGCTAGCCAGACTGCCGTAGCTTTCTATGTTCGCTAGACTTCGTACCGTAACTACGCGAGCTGCCGCGTCCTTCTTATATTATATACCTTTCGCCTATACGTTTTCCGTCAGCTTTCTGGCCGTTTTCCGTCGGTTTGCTGGCGGCCGGCGGCGTTCCTAAGGAATATTCACAACTAGCTTTCTAGCTAGTACTTATAGAGAATACTACTACCAGCGTTCTCGCGTTCCCAGGAGTATCGTTAGCTGACTGGCGCTTTCTGGCACTTTTCTGGCAGCTTTCCGCCGGTTTGCTGGCGGCTTTCCGGGTCACGTGATGGCCGTATTCCTAGTGAACGCTAATATAGGCTTTTCTTCCTAGGAAGGCTATCATCACGTGACTAGTATTATATAACTAGTGTTATATATGTAACGGAGTTTCGCGATAAAGGTTTAGTATTATAATAATACTTACTAGAATAAAACTAGTAGAATTAATAAGAAGCTACTTATAACCTATACTAGCCCTATACTTAAAGAAAGTTATATATTATTTTTAATTTACTACTATATCTAGTAATCTATTATTAGCTATAAGAATATAGGATATATAAAGAATTAAATAAATTAATAAAGTATATAGTTAAGTATAAGAGTCTATATATAGTAGATATTATAAAGATAGGTATAGACTTCTATATTAAGTATCGATAATAAGGTAGATTAGCTCTATTTTAATTATACTAAAATAAAAAAGAGAATAGGTATAAAGGCTTAATAAAACTATATAGTATTTAAACTTATTAATTTATTAATATTCTACTAAGGCTAGGGTTCTACTATAATTTTTAATAAAAAGTCTAATTATATAATAAAACTATATAATAAAAGTAATTATATAATAAAGTAGTCTATTATATTATACCCCTTTAAGGGAGGTTTATTTTTAAATTTTATAATCCTTTTTCTTTACTACTTTCTTCTTAGTATTTAATTTAAATATTCCTAATTTACTATTTTATTATTTTTATCTATTTCTATTACTCGGCCCTAAGGCTGAGCTGATGGCTCAGTTTTCTCGCGAAAATGCCGTGCTACGTACGGCCCTATATACTTAATGCAAAAACATATTCAATATAAAAAAATCCTTGAAGATATATTTTCTATAGTAAATCGCGTGTAAAAATATCCTAAATCGCGTCGTATGTATTCTGTAAGGTATTATAGAAAGATTACGAACAATTCCAGTCATATTCCTCGGTGTTAAGGTATTATTTATATATATTATTGTTCTCTGAGTAGTAGAAGCCCTCGCCCTCAGAGCCCTCGCCCTTAGAGCTCTGAGTCGGCGTTACCTAACTCTAAACTAGAAGCTCTTGAAGCTGTATTTTAGTATTATTCTTTTATTATAATAACTTCGAGTATAGCTCTATTAACCTAAGTAAAAAGGTTATTACTTCTAAGGCTATTTATAGCCCGTTAATAATACTTCTATATACCCGAAACTTGCCTCTAGCGTTTAATTTTTCTAGAGAATTACTATATAGCTGACTAAACTACTAAGCTAGCTCTGGGTTATTGACAGCGTAGACCTAGGGCGTTAACTCACCCGGAAGTATTCTAATTATTCTGCCGTTAAAAATCGTTATGTAGTCCTTTGGCAGCGTAATAAGGGCCCTACTGAGGTAGTGCTTATTTGACTTCCTACCCTAGTTACGTATATTTAAGTAAATACGTCGCTAGGCGTTAAGGCGTTTGACGATAGCCCTTAGGTGACGAGCCTCTACAGTAGCTTCCTGCTAAGTAGCCTTATTAGCTATTCTTTATATAGCTTTTCGACGGTAGTCTTTAGCGTATATAGGCCCTCCGCTAGTATTAACTACACGTCTATTACGCCTCTAGCGCTCGGCCCGAGTATATTTAATAGCCTATATTTTATATAGAGCCTCCTCTAGAGCGATGGTGTTGCGCGCTATTGCCGTACTGTATTTAAGTATTATAATAATATCCTCTATTACCTAACCTAGTAGTTGCGTTCTTAGCGTGTTAGTAATAGACTCTTCCTATTATTGCAATGTTCGAATCGTCCTTAGAGCGCTCCACCCGAGTTCGCTAGGTTATATAGGTCCTACGCGCGGCTATTTATATATATTAAATCGAGGCGTATTTTCGATAAGGCTACTATAGAACTCGCGACGGTCCTCGCGCCTATAGCCTATTAATATAGTTACTAAGTTACTATTGGAGGAAGACTCTATAGTTGGCGTTAAGAATTATTCAGGAAGGCTATTACTTAGTATTACTCTCTCAGCTTCTCGCTCGTTAGTTTATTGCCTATTAGCTTCTTAAACGCGTAAGGGTGCAAGTACTACCTCTGGCGCGAATAGCGCTAGCCCTGTTTTACGCCAGCCGGTTTTAATAGTTAATTCTATAAATGTTTAAGCTCTAATTTATAAGAGAACTGCTAAGAAATTAGAGCGTCTAATATCTATAGCTCCAGTGCAAGAGGCCCAGTCTATAGTCTTAGAGTAGTACTATTTTAGAGGCTAGAAGCAGCCTATATCAAGAGGCTATAGGAGGTATATTATATAAGGAGGTAAAGCGAATAGCTGTATTTTATAACTCTGCGTAAACTCCGCCATATCTGCTGTTATATGGGACCCATACCTATCGACGAGAATAAGCCTCTACTGCCTAGCTGCCTTGGCTTCTATTATATTATTAAAGTGCCTTAGCCAGGCGATAGCTATATTATTATTGGCGTAGCCACTTACTGTAATATTAATAAGGTAGTTATCGGGCAAGTCAGTAGCCTATTATTCGAGAATCGACTTAGCGGCGATAATAAGTATAGGATTAATAACTAAGCCGTTAATAGCGACGCACTCTATAAGGCTGATGAGCTCGCGATTTATAGCGGTTAGAATCAAGACATCCCTCCCGTGTTTTATATATACGTAGGAGTCTTTTGCAATACCAATACGGATACCAGTTTTATCTATATTATATATATTGCCGTTAGTAATCGTAAGTCGTTATTTATACGCTAGTAGCTTGTTAAACCAGGCTATAAGTACTGTAGGGTTCTGCGCGAGCTTCCGGGCCAGGTTAATAGGCTTTGCCTTCGTCTTATAGTATTTTACGCGTAAACGTAGCCAGCGAGTTACCTAGTTGACGCTAACTTATAGAGGAGGCCTATCACCATTACTATCATGTACGTCCGCGAGTAGAGTATTGGCATGCTGATAAATAAGCCCAACTATAATTCTAAAACCCACATCGTCAATAGCGTCGTAGAAACGTTCAAGAGCGACGTCTTGAGACTCAATAAGTCTCTTATTTATAGCTACGCGCGAGGACCTATTTTTATGGCCCAGGAGCGCGCGCCTCAAACGATGATATAGATGGTTGATGTTACGATCTCGACAATATACTGTCAAATTCGGGCGGCGCACTGCGCGCAACTCCATAACGGCGTTTTCGATAGTCTAAAGCTCGGAGGTGTAAGTTAATATATTATTTAACCTTTATATAATTTTTTTCTATATAAAATGGGCGTGTTTTAATGAGTTTATGGTAGGTGCGAGTATTTTTTTGCATTAAGTATATTTTTGCATTAAGTATGTGGGGCCGTGCATAGCACGGCATTTTCGCGAGAAAACTGAGCCATCAGCTCAGCCTTAAGGCCGAGTAAGTTCTTATCTTTTTTATAGGCCTTTAGTTAGGCTAATAGTTATACTAGTAGATTAGGCTTTTCTAGATTAGCTTTATAATAGTTTATAATTTTATAAAAAGCTTTAATAAAGCCTTAAGTATTATACTTAGATAAAATTAGGATTATAAGCTATTTAGAAAACTATATACTATAATTAAGCTCTATAGATATAACTATTAAGTATTTCCTCTATTAGCTATTTAGGGTTATTATTAATTTTAATTAGTTTCTTCTTTAATTTTATCTAACCTAGTAGAGGTTTAGATACTCTATATAATTAATCTATATAGAATATTATATATATATATATATATATATATATATAGTAGCAACTTTAATAAATAAGAATATCCTTTTATTATAATAATAGGGTAGAGGCTATATATCTATTAATTAAGCTTTTAACTAGGTCGTTTTATTATAAAACTTTTTAGTATAATATATACTTAATCTTCTATAGAAAAGTTAGGTTTATAATATTTTTAATTTATTTACTATACCTAATACTTCTAAGTTTATTTAATTCCTTATTAATCTATTTTAGTAACTAGTTAAATAGTATTATAATAAGTTTTTATATAGTTCTATACTTCCTTATAAGTTATTTACTTATAGATTATTAAAGACTTAGTTATATATTCCTTCTAGTCCTAGTAATAGATAGGTTTATAATTAAATTCGATCTTAAAAGGCGATAAACTAGTAGTTATATATAGTAATATAGCCTATACCTAGTCTATATAGGGTAGTAGATCTAACTAGTTATCTTAATAGATGTTAATAAAGGGGTAAAGGCGCTAGTTAAGGTACTAATTTATAATTTTAGTATTTCTATTAGTTTAAAAATAATAAGCTATTAAAAGCTTCTATTTATTTCCTATTAACTTAAAGAATTTATTTATAAATATTAAGATAAACTAAAGTTCTTAGTTAATAATAATAGACTTAGAAGAACTATAGATATATTATATATAATAATAATATATATCTACTACTTATTCTATTTATTATAGCTATATTTTATAGCGATAATTATAATAGGGATAACTAGTAGCCTAGGATTAATAACTTAGACCTAGGCTAAAAAGCTAAGTATAATTTAGATATATAATTAGAGGTTATATAATAAAGTCTATAACTAGCGTAAGACTTACTAATTAAATTATATAATAAAGTCTATAACTAGTATAAGACTTACTAATTAGGTTATATAATAAAGTCTATAACTAGTATAGATTTTACTAACCTAGATAAGTATATAGTTAGAGAGAAAAACGCCTATAAAAAGTCTTTTATCATTAATTTAATCTTTAATTAAGAGTTATATATATTAATATCCTCTCTAGAATTAGTATCCCTTTATTATATTACTAATTACCTATTTATTCTTACCTATATTAACTCCTATTCTTAATTAATAATATCTAACCTAAAGAACTACCTTTATTATAAGAAGGTAGGCCTATTATACTTTAATAATCTTTAAAATAGGAAAGATAAGTATAAGTTTATATATAATCTAGCTAATTAATATAGAAGGATAAAATATAAGAATATTAGCTTATAGTTTAGATAATATAGACTAGGCTTGGTTAAGAACTAAAATTAATAAATTTAGAGAAAAGAACTAAGAAATCTAGATAATTCTATAAACTCTCCTAGAATAGAATTAAGAGCTATAATAAAGGGTAAAAGTAGCTAAGAATATACTTTAGATACTAGGCTAGGACTAGAATAATAATAAGATAATAGTTAAATAAATTAAAAAGACTATAATAGCTAAACTATTAAAACTTCTAATACTAGAAAGATTTAATAAGATATAAAATAAGCTATAAAGCTTTCTAGTAGGCGTAATATTATACCTAGATATATAGTTAGTCTAGTTAAATAGAGAGGAAAGGAAGATATTATTTATATTAGTATATTTTATAGGAAAAGTTATAAATTAGTTTAAACTATACTTAATAGATTTCTAAATAAATATATTATATAAATAGTAAGTAGGAATGATAGTAATTTTTAGTAACTATTAGTACTTTATTAATAAGATTAAATCGGCCTTTAAAGATATAGATATTATAAGAAGGGCTAAGGAATAGTTAATTAAGATTAAATAGAATAAAGGAGTATCTAAATATATATTAACCTTTAAATAACTTATAATAAATATATAGTAGAATAAGGAATCCCTTAAGGCTAGGTTTAAAGAAGGATTTAAATTAGAAATTCAATATAAAATAATTTAAATAGACCTATTAACCACTTTAATAGTAATAAAGGCTTAAGTTATAAAAATTAATAATAAATTATAAAAATAAAGGGAAAGTAATAAATATATATAGTACTAGGTTAATAAGAATATAAACCTATAATAGGACTATAGAGATTTAATAGTATTTAATATAAATAAAGAAAAAAAAGAATATAATACTTTAAATATAATAAGAAAGGCTATTACTTATAGGAATATAAAAGCTAAGGAGATTAAAATTAAAATAGAAATAAAAATAGAGAATTAATATACTTTAAATATAGAAAAAAAGGATATATAAGGAAAGATTATTATTTAAAGGATAAGAAAAAAGATAATAAAAAGCTAATAACGTAAGTAGTAGTAAAGAAAAAAAAGAAGAAAGAACTAAAGGATAAAATATTAGTAAACCTTAAATATAACTATATATATTAGACCTTATATTATAATAATTCTTATCTAATCTATTTATTAAGTAAATAAGGATTAGGATAGTTTTTATAAATACTAAGGAAGGAATACCTAGTAGTAAACCTTAAAAGAATCTAAAAATAGGTAGAAATATAATAAGATAAGTAGGAATCAAACTTATTAGGAGAGGAATAACTAATACTATCCTAAATAATAGTACTAATAAATATATAAGAATTACTTACTAGAAATAAAAAAATAGTAAAATATACTAAAGTAACTAAAAGCCTTAGTTTAGATTTAATAAAAATTAAAAGATTTAAATAAAAATAGATATTTATAGAGTAGAGCTTAAGTAACTAAACAATTAAATAAGTCTATAAAGATTAAAAAATTTATAACCCTAAGAATATAAAAATTACTTTATTCCTATAATAGTTAAACTATAACTATATTACTTTAGGAAGGATACTAATAGAAAATAAGTAGAAATAACTAGCTAAGAAGATATAATAGTTAGAAAAAGCTTATATACTAAGAATACTAGTTAAATATATTATACGAATTTTAAAGAAACCCTAGAAATATAAATACTAAAAAGGGGATAATAAAAGAATATATATATAATATCTAGTATACTATAATTTAGTATAGATATTATATATAGATAGAAATTATTAGATATATATAGGACTAAAGCGAAGGTATAATACCTAGCTAGAATAATATAAATAAGATCAATTTATTAATATTATATTTAAGGATAAGGTCCAAAGGTAGTACCTAATAAAAGAACGACTATCTAGATATATTATTATATATATTACTAGGAAAACTACTACTAGAAGAATATATCTTAGGAAGACTATAGTATAAATATATAGAGAATAAATACCTAGTATTAGTCTAAGAAAGGAGGACTAAAGGGAATATATAGACTATATATTACTATAAAAGAAATATATTAAGAATAAAGGGTATAAATAATAGTAGATAATAGAGCTATTAGAAACTTTATATTAAAGAAGTTTATTAAATAAAATAGTATATAATATACTAGAAAAGCGTAGCTAAGGACGATAGTAATAATTAAAAGAAATCTATTCTAGGAACTAGTATAGTATAAAACGAAACCCTTAATACTTAAAATAGAAGGGTTAGAACTCTATAATATTAAAATAGATATAATATAAATTAATAATAATTAAGATATAATATTAGGGATATTATAGTTAAAAATAGTAAATCTAGTAATTAATTAGTAGAAAGAAATAATTACCTATAAAATAGAGAGGTTAAAGGTAAATATTAAGCTATATATAGGGAAATTTCTTAAAGAATATAAAAAATACGAATTATAACTACAAGAACCAGAGTAATATTTACTAGAATATAGGCTATAGGACCTAGAAATTAAACTAGAAGAAGGAAAAAACCTAGGATAGAGACTAATTTATCGAATAACTAAGAAAGAATAATAAATTTAGAAGGAATATATTAAGAATATACTTAAGAAAGGATAGATTTAAAAGTTATAATTATCTATATTCTATAGAATAACCTTTATAGTAAAAAAGGGAATAGATAAACTATAATTCTATATAGATTATTAAAAAACTAATATAATAATAAAGAAGAATTAATACCTATTACTATTAATATTATAGCTATAAGATATAATAAGGAAGGCAAAGATATTTATAAAACTAGATATAAAAAACGTATATTACTAGATTAGAATTAAGGAAGGTAATAAATAGAAAATAGTATTTAGAACTAAATATAGATTATATAAGTACTAAGTAATATTATTTAGACTAATAAATATACTAGTAGTATTCTAGGAAAGAATAAATACTATACTAAAGAAATATTTGGATATATTTATATTAATATACTTAGATAATATCCTAATCTTCTTAGAAAAAGAAGAAGAATATAAGGTTTATATATATATAATTCTAGAGAAACTAGTAAAAAACTAGATATATTTTAATATAAAGAAGTGCGAATTCTATATAAAGAAAATATATTTTTTAGGGTTTATTATTAAACTAGAAAAGATATTATAGATATTAAGCTAGCTAATACCTAAGAATATTATAGATATAGAACGATTTAATAGACTATATAACTTCTACTAAAAGTTTATAGTAGGGTAGTTAAAATTTATAGAACTACTAATAAGATTAATAAAAAAGAATATTAAATTTAAATAGATAAATAAATATTAAAAATCCTTTAATAAGATTAAAAGAAAGTTTATAGAATACTTAATACTTAGAATATTTAACCTAAAGTATAAAGTAATTATTATAATAGACTTATTAAATTTAGTCTATAGAATAGTACTATTATAAAAGGATGAAAAAGGAGATTTATACCTTATAGAATACTTCTTAAAGTAAATAAAACCAGTTAAATTAAATTATCTAATATATAATAAGTAGATATTTACGATTTATAAGGTATTTAAATAATAGAGAGTATACTTATAGGGAGTAAAATACCTTATAAAGATTTATATAGACTATAAGAACCTAATAGAATTTATAATAAATAAGGATTTAAACTAAAGGTATATATAATAATAGGAATACTTAGTAAGCTTTAAATTCTAGATAATATTTATAAAAAGCTTAGAAAACCTACTAGTAGATATACTAAGTAGAAGACTAGACCTTTAAAAAGATATTAAAGTAATAGGAATAATATTAATTAAAAACTAATAAGAATATTTAATTATAAATAAGCTATAACTAGTAGTAAATATAGAACTAGAAGAAATAGAATAGAATTAAATAATTAAGGAAATACTTAAGAAAGAGAACGTTAATAAATAGAATAGAAAATAGAAAAGAGACTTATTTTAGGTCTTTAATAGAATCTATATATAAATAAAAATTTAGAGAGAATTTATATAATAATTTTATAAGGTACTAGTATATAGATACTAAGGTATTAAGAAAACCTTAGATAGAATTCAATAAATTTATTATATATTAAAGGTAAAGAAACTAGTTATAAAGGTATTAAAAGATTATATAGATTATTAACGAAATAAATATAGTAGATATCTTTTATATAGTAAATTAGTACTAGTAGAAGTACTAGAATAATTATAGGGAGTTATTATAATAGACTTTATAATAGGACTATTAAAATTAAAAGACCTAATAAATAAATATAAATATAATAGAATTATAACTATTATAGAAAAAACTATAAAATACTCTTACTTTAGACTATATAAAGAATAAATAAGAGTAGAAGAAGTAGTATAGAGATTTATTGGCTAAATAAATTTATAAACGAGATTTTTATCTCAAGTATATTAAATAGATCTTAAAGACAGCAGTATTTCCCCTGCCATGTAATAACTCGAAGATCGTACAAAGAAAAGATCTCGAAGGGTTTAGGACGAAAGCTGGCAGGACCGGGGCCCGGCGTTACTTTATCCCTTTTATAAGAGCTAAAAAGACCTAAAACCGTAGTTAGAAAGGTAGAGGCGGTAGTAGAGGACGTAGACTATAGTAGTAATCTTTTTAAAAGTTCTTGTTTATATAATATTAGGTTGATCTACTCGAATGCATACTTATATAATTAAGATACCTAAAGGGTTTATATATAATTAGTAGGAAAGACTAGTAACCACGCATTACTTCCGCCTAAGGAGACAAAGATACTAAATAAATAGTACGACGTCGTTTAAAGACGACGTGGTATAGAGATTTATAGATACTATAATCAGCTAGTATAGAATACTAGATAAATTAATTACTAATAGAGATATTAGATTTATATCTAGATTTTAGTAAATAATAATTATAAATATAGGAATTAAGTATAGTATATTAATAGTATATTACCTATAAATAGATAGATAATTAAAATAAATAAATTAAATAGTAGAATAATTTCTAAGATATTATTTAAACTACTAGTAGGATAACTAGGTAGTATTATTACTAATAGTATATTTAGCTTATAATAGCGCGATTAACGTAGCTATAGAAATATTACTATTCTTTATAAATTATAGTTATAAACTAAGAATATATAATATTCTAAGAGAAATCGACGTATAGATATCCTAAGAAGAAGAATTCGTAGAACGAATCTAGAGTATATATTAATAACTAAGGGAAGATATAGAATTTCTATACTTCTAGATAGGGAAATATTATAACTAGAAATACTAGAAGGGACCCTAATTTAGAGAGGGGGATAGGGTATAATTATTATAAAAAAATATAAAAAGTAAGTAACCTAATTTAAAATTAGACTATACTAAAATATATTTATATAAAATTAAGAAATAAGTAGGACCAGTAATATATAAATTAATATTACTAAAAGATATAAAGCCTATAGTTTATAAAGTAAATACTTATAAAAAATAAAAAGATAAGTAAGAAGTAGATAAAATCTTAGGATATTAGTATTAAAATAGAAGAAATTACTATCTAGTAAAATAACTAGGAATAGATAGTAAAGGATAGCTATAAAAAGATAGTTAGGAACTAGAAGATAATCTTAATTATCCTAAGAAGTTAATAGAGTTTCGTTCTAACTAATTAAATAAAGAAAACTAGGAGATAAAGGATTAAGTTAATTACTTTATAGTAAATTTAGAAAAATATTACCTTTACTAGGTAGAATATTATTTATTAAGAATTTAGAAAGACTAGGGGAATTATTATTCTTAAAATCTTTAAATTAAGCCTTAAGGAGGCATGACTAATCTTCCTTTTATCTATTAAGAAACGCCTTTTATTAGTAAAAATATAATAGTTTTATATAAGTTAGAGTAACTTTATTAAAAAGAGACTCTTATTTCTTCTCTATAGCTACTATTTTAGCCTTAAGCTTCTTTTAAAAATAGTCTATAAATTAAACTAATATATATAAATAGAAACTATAGCGTTTATATATAGAATATACTATTAGTAATAATAATACTAGAAATATTATAAGAATAACGACTATTTAAATATATATACTCTTTATAAATAAGATACTTAGAAGTATAGGAAGCTAAAGTAATATACTTTAGCTTAAGTTAAAAATAATAAAAGTAGGGTATAACTTTAATACTAGACTTTTTAATATAATTAACTAATAGCCTATACTTAATTATAGCTAAAAAAGGTATAAAGAGCGAAGGAAATAATATAAAAAGTAGAGATACTATAATATATATACTCTAGGATAATAGAATAGATTAATATACTAGAGGAAGGACTAAAAGAGGAGATAGTATTATAGTTATATTTTATAGTAATAGTAATAGTAGAGATAATTAGTAACCTAGGATTAATAACTTAGACTTAGGCTAAGAAGCTAAGTATAATTTAGATATATAATTAAAGGTTATATAATAAAGTCTATAACTAGCGCGAGATTTATAAATTAGATTATATAATAAAGTCTATAACTAGTATAAGATTTACTAATTAGATTATATAATAAAGTCTATAACTAGCGTGGATTTTACTAACCTAGATAAGTATATAGTTAAAAAGAGAAACGTCTATAAGAAGTCTCTTATTATTAATTTAATCTTTAATTAAGAGTTATATATATTAATATACTTTCTAGAATTAGTATCCCTTTAATATATTACTAATTACTAATTTATTCTTATCTATATTAACTCCTATTCTTAATTAATAGTACCTAACCTAAGGAACCACCTTTATTATAAGAAGGGAGGCCTATTATTATAGAGCGAGCGAAGCGAGAGAAGCAATATAGATAGAGGGGGCCCTAAAATCAGAACTTTTGCCTTGGCGCTCAGCTGTCGCTTCTTATTGGCCGAATCTTTGCGCGCTGATTCGCTGAAATTCAGCCAATTAGCGCGCGAGGTGCTGCGTTCTTATTGGCCGAAAAATCGCGATTCTAGCGATTCTATTGGATTTCGTTTTGTCTTCTGTGACTAAGCAATTCTAGCCAACTAGAAAACGCTGCAGCGCGCTAAGCCACTGCGCCGGCTACTAGCCA
>Ga0247757_10001511_pt1 | contig 15007 bp, 15 predicted proteins | sample UWRJL126311R4_FD_180929 | JGI IMG/M metagenome (GOLD analysis project Ga0247757, IMG submission 180929) | Plant litter microbial communities from Arlington Agricultural Research Station in Wisconsin, United States - UWRJ-L126-311R-4 | ecosystem: Environmental > Terrestrial > Plant litter >... | reverse complement strand
AGCGTAGCTCATGAAAATGTTATAGCTCTTCCGAAAGATCAGGCAGATAGCTATGCCGGCTTTACCCTTCTCTAATAGTAGTTAAAATATCTCAAGGCTAGAATTTTGTAGTATAATGCACCTGATTGGAGCACCTTCTTAGGTTGGATAGTGGCTACAGTAAACAACGCCACATCCTCAATAGACTAAGCAAATCCACTCCCGCTGAGTACTAGTTGAAGGAGCGATAAATTCAAGTGGACATATTATATATTCACTGCGAAGTGTATTATAGTATAATAACGTACGCACGTAGACGGTGAAAGATGGCACACGCATTTGCAATGTAGAATTTAAATTCCTGAGTGCTAGCAGAAGCTCTCAGATAAAAGTACCTCTACTCCAGCTCTAATGCCCATTTCCGCCACGGTATGCTCCTGTCAAACGCCTGCCCTCTGGTAAGATTGGTTAGACTTTCTACCTGACTGAACTATCCGCTAAACTCCAATTCAAAGCATATTCAGTCTCAATTCATACCTTCCCTTCCGTATTATCGCATCTTCATGCACAAATTCCTCAAATCTCATCTTCTTCCTCGTCAAAGTCATCTTCTTCGCCCATGTCATAGAGGATGCGACCGCCCTCGCCGCCCTCAGCCTTCTGAGCGTCGAAATAAGGCAAGACGACGCCCTCACGTGCAGCGCGCTGCTTCTCGGTCAAGTTGAGGTTGAAGGTCGACTCGTAGTCGTCGGCAGCCGCTTTGACTTGGTTGAGGATCTCATCGCTGCGGTAAACAGAAGACGTCTCAAGCAGAACGACGAACTCGCGACGCAGAGTGCCGTACGCCAAACCTTTGAGTGGAGCATTGTAGTCGCTGTCGTTGGAAGGACGCAGAAAGTATGTCTCCTTCTCATCGCGACCGGACTTGCGACGGAAGTCTACCTCGAGGACGATGCCGCGGGCGTCGTTGGCGTCGAGAGACTGCACAATTCCCTCTGCACCTTGGAGGAGGCCGTATGTGGGCTCTGGGAGGCTGCGCTGAGTGGCGGCTTTGGCGGCGAGTACGTGCGCAAGTGACTTGCAGGTGATGATGGTGGTTGCCATGAATTTGAGCGTCTCGAGTGCGTCTGGGAGATAGGGGTACGGCTTTGGACCCGGAAGCATATCTTGATGATAGATGCCCACAAGGGTGGAAGCGTACTTTTCAACGACAAGGTTGAAGAGGTCAACGACATGGGCTTTCGCGGTGTAGATCATGTCGTACATAGAGTCGATGATGACAAGACTCTCCTTGCGGTCACACATAGCGCGCTCGAGGCCAGTGAGTATCGCGTCGCCGGACCGACCGAAGGCAGGCACAGTGCGGGCGGCGGGATCAGCGTCGGTGGTCTCGAATGTGACAATTACGACGTTGATGTTGCGAGACACACCGCGCATGACAAGCTCACACACAAGTGGTAAAGAGCGCTGGCTAAGATCGTCGAGGACCAAGGTGAATGGCGAAGCGTTGGTGCGGATGCTAAGAAGGCTTGACATGAGGTGGATCGCATGGCGTTCATATTGAGTGAAGCTGAGGGGTTGGGCCATGGCGAACTTGGACCTCCTCTTACGCTCGCCGGAAACTCGCTTGCGATCAGGGTCACCCACAGTAAAGATGTTGTTCTTCTTGATCCAGTCGCTGCAGTCGGCAGCGCGGTCGCGCGGTTTAAACGGGGAGGCGTCTTCGTTTTTGACGTTATAACCAGGGGCAAGTTCACGTAGACGTTGAGCACGGAAAAGCTCGATGAGCTTGGGGACCGTTGGATCTCCGATTTCGGTTCCAAGAATCTCGTGGACGGCTCGAAGATGGGAAGCTACGTCGATACCTGGGTCAGCCGGATCGAAGCCGGGAACACCGGTGAAGTCGAAGCGCATCATAGCGACGATGATATCTTCGGATTGGTGTGGTAGTGTGTAGGCAGAAAAGTGGCGGTTTTCGTTGGCAGTAGGATTTATAGACAAGTGTAGTGGGAGAGAACAGAGAGCGGCGAAGCGCGACCTCGGCCGCCATTTGTACCTTTAGAAAAGGGGAGGTTGGGCAGTAATTGAGGGGGCTGGGTCGAGGGTGAGGTCGAGGCGAAAGTGAGAAAGGAATTGGCATACCTCTATCGTGATGAAGTGAAAGATGGAAGAGATATGCACAAGTAGTTGGCGGGGCGGGTAGCAAAAATCAATCAACCAAGATGTTCGACTCAGCCGGTCATTTCCTTATCAGTCGGAGAGCTTGAGATCTCTACAGTTATGTTCTGCAAAAGATATCGAGGCCGAAACGACCTTTGCGTAGCTTGGTGGTGAGTGAATTGACGGCATGGAGCATTCTCTTCCGATACAGCGCTAGTCTTGAAGCAGACTAACGCCGCGTTGATGCCGGATTTAGGCACTTTAGTTGCCGTCCCCGCTACCTCACAATTTACGCAGTCATGGGCGGTCAGATAAATTCCCTGGAAATAGTAAAACCAACAAAGCGCCAGAGCACTTGAAATGCTCCTCTCGACTGTGGTTTTTGAACAGTTGCTCCCACCATGACGCAGCAAGGCACCCAGTCGTCACGCCCGCCGAGGCCGCGCTCTCCACATTTCCCTCCCCATAACGCCCCCCGCGTCTGGTTCCTGACCATAGGCTCGTCGCCCATTTCTGTCGCGTTGGCGCGCCAGGTGCTGGATCACGGCGACTATGTGGTTGCTGGTGTGGTGCCAGTCGAGTTTGAGAAAAGAGAAGGTCATAGCGAGGATTTCAGAAGCTTTCTCGAGGACGTAAAGAGCAACGAGCGTTGGAGAGAGCGATTACGGGTTGTAGGGCTTGATGGGAGGTAACTCGCGACGTATATTATATTCAATCGCCCATTTTATACATCTATCTGACCTGTCGTGATGTTCTAGAATCGTGGGCCAGTGTCAGGCCGCCATCGCTGAGGCGATTGAAGCTTTCGGCCGGGTCGATGTATTACTTGGGAACACTAGTGAAGGTGCACATTTGTCTACCGTTACGGCATCCTTGCGTGCTGACACAAATTTGCAGCGGTGATAGGTGCAGTGGAGGAGTTGGCGCAGAGCAGTCGAACTATCAATCTTGTTCAGGACACCTTTGAGACAAACTTCTTCGCGAACGTCAACATCATCAAGTCTGTATTGCCCACGATGCGAGATAGGAAGAATGGCCACATAATCATGTTGACAGGAACCAGCAAGCACACCCTTATCATACCTCTGTAACCTACGCTGACAATCGGCAGCGGGTCACCTTGGGACGCCAGGACTGGGATTGTATTGCTCATCTCAATGGGCGATTGAGGGCTACTGCGACGTAAGGCTGCTACGACATTTCCATGAGCCATTTTGTAACAGACACAGAGCATTGCATACGAAATCGCACCCTTCAACATCAAAATGTCCATCGTCCAAGCCAACATGGAAGTCAACGTCCTCACCAACAAGATGACGTCCGTTCCACCCATGCACGAATACCTGCAAGCCGTAAACCCCGCACCGCTCGCTCGCGACATCTTCTCAGGTCTCCTTGATAAGCTCAATCGCGTCAACAACCCCGGTCCCTACGCCGACGACAAATCGCCTACTGACAGCACGTCCACCACGAGCCCCGATGCCATCATGCACGAGCCGTCCATCGGTGATCTTCTCAACTCTGACTCGGTTACCTCTCTCTATGCGCCGCTGCCGTTGACTGTTAAGGCGGTCCTGATCGCAGAGACTGTGCATGCATTGACGGCGATTGGTGGGCATGATAATCCTCCCGCTCGGCACATTGTTGGGCTCGAGGGCGTGACGGCTGTAAAAGAGAAGCTGAAAACGACGAGCGAGGAGCTGGAGGATTTCATCGAGGTGAGTAATGCTGTGGACATTGCACGCGACCAGGACTCGTCGATGATGAGTGTGGTGGATATGTGATTACTTTAAGTCCCTTGTCCGAAAGAAACTCTTGCGTATCTTGACAAGAGCAATGCAATCATAATTTTATCAAAATGCGGATTCGCAGTGAGGTGAAACAAGGGAAGTATCGCCCAATGGTCAGCATATGAAGCCAGCCTATCATGGAGAGATTGACATATATCCATTCTCTATGTTTTAGTCAAAAGATGACTAAACATTTGAAATGACCTGATGCTAGAGCCTAATGAAACTACGCTGATGGCCGCAGACACATTCATTCGAACTCAGATTCCGATCATATATGGCGTCCTATCTGTTCAGGTCACCAAAACACGTATCCTTCCAAGTCCAGAGACATGCGCGGTAATGCTTTGCTTGAACTCCGCATCATTGAAGCGAACTCACTAGGCAAAAGCCTGCACCACAACATGCTGGGAAGTAACTCACATACCCCTTTGCCATTAGCGGAGATTGATTTACCTTCTGCGCTTACTGCCAGTCGGCTTCAAGATCCTTCGTGCGCCTCCGTTCATGCTACTACCCGCACCAGTATTGCTAGTAGACCGGAACGTGAACATGTTGGCACCGCTATTCAAAGAACCCGCAAAACCCGCGCTGAATGGCGTGGTGTTTGTAGTCGCGCTACCGGCAAAATCCATTTCCCCGTCTTGAACTGGCGTAGTAGGCGTTGTCTGGGTTGCAACTCTAAAGGAGAAACCTGGAGTAGGTTGATGTGCATGCGTAACAACAGGAGCAAGCTGAAATGCACCTGCGGCTACGTCCGAATTAGGTGCAGGCTGAGGTGCATTTGTAATAACACCGAGATTGGGCGTAGATTGAGGTACACTTGTACCGGTGCCGAGGCCTGGTGAAATGCCAACTTGAAGCTCTCTGGATGGCGTATTCAGCTGTTGAGTGGTGCAAGTAGGAGCACTTCCCACCAATCCATTTCGAAACATAGAGCTAGTGGCCTGTGCTGAGTCAGGTTGGGGCTTAGCAGTGGCTACATTGTCAAAGCTCCAGCTAGGCTTGTATGCTGTGCATTATGCTATTAGCGGAACTTAATCCTGCCTCCATTCAATGTTCTTACCATTTCTAGCCTCGATTTTATCCTCAATTTCTGAGTGGTTAGTATGCCATGTTTTTCAACTTCGCTCCCCTCTCTAGACTTACCCTTCAGCTCTTGTGTGGCTTGGACTGCTTCCGAAAAGACTCTTGTTGCGCGGTATCGCCACTTAGTCTTGGGCTCTTCCATGCTATCTCCCACGCGTTTTTGGTTTAGCTTCGCAAGCGTCGTGCCGACGTCCACTTTTATATCTGCAGGGGTAGGTGGTTCGCACAAAGAAGCCTGTTCTGAGTAGCCTAGCTTGTTCCCTTTGCTTTGATCCATCTCTTCCGATGCGTTTTCTCCCTGTTTGCTCACCATGGCCTTAGATATCTTCGCAATTGGTGCAGACTTCGCCACTGGTAGAGGTAGGTCTCTTGCTAATCCATACTCCCGCAGTCTTGCGCACAACATCTCAGTGAAGTATTTCGGCTCCCTCTCCAACTCGATGAATTTGCGAACGTGGGGATTTAACTTATTGAGAGAATCCATGTTCAAGATCTGCCATGCCATCATCTGGATATAGGTCTTCGCGTGAGGCGCAGCGTAACAGTACGGCGAACATTTGCCGGCGAAAGTATCCCAAATCCACAAGACATCGGTACCGTTGAGCTCCACCTCGCCAAAAAGCTGCCAGAGTTGTTTCAGCAAATCAGCAGCTTCTTTGTGCATCTCGAAGAAGGTGAGAATGCAATGAATCTTGATCATAGGAATCGGCTCCAATATGAGCGGCTCGGGAATCGGAATGCCTTCCCGGGCGCATCGCAAGAGGTCGTACACTATGTCGCCTACCATCTCCTGGTCGATACATTCGGCATTAGGCAAATAGATACGACGGCCTTCGAGATGCTTTCGTAGCGCAGGCGCCATTTGGAAAAGCAGATGAGGTTCGATCTTGTCAGCGACAACAGCTCCGTGCGGCATGTCTGGCTGCTCGACAACAACTTGGATGTAATTGTTTTCATTATCAGTTTTCTTATTCCAAGCAGTTTTTGTAGTGTCAAACTTGAACAACGGTTGCGCGCCAGTTTGCGGTGGCACCAACTCAGCCGCCATGGTGGTAGTCACGGCAGCCTCTGCACCTTCACCACTAGTATCGTCCCTAGGTACAGTATGAGTATTTTTCTCTATATCACCCATGTGTGCGGTGTTTTCGTACGCGGTATGCATGGCGTGGGCGTTGTGTGCTGTGTGCTCTCGCGGGTCAGCGGTTGAGGAAGGTGCGAGGACGGCGGGCGACGACAACAACTCTGCTATTAAATCAAGTAGACGCTAAAATGAGCTTTAACTTGGCTTTTGCGCTTACAAGAAAACGTGTTTGGTGAATGCAATCTTAGAGCGCCTCACCAGAGCCCAGACTGGGCACAGCTGATTGGTGTATGCAGCCGGGGCTGTCATGACTTTCACTCTGAAGGCGTGCTGCTTAGCAGAAGCTCGAGAGAGAGAGCGTCCTTCAGCGCTTAACGTAAACGGCTCGCTCAGGCCACAAAAGCTCACAGAACTTTCCACCAACGGCTCTAGTAGGACCGACCACCTTTGATCATCAAGCACCTGCTAGGACTCACTCTCCAGCGGCTGGAGCTGATCATGTCTTACCTTCTCGAGTTCCCCCCCGGTCCGCTGCCAGCCAACGTTAGATCCCCACCGTACGCCCTTTTTGGTAGTAAGTGTTGTCCAAGCCCTCGAATGCTCAAACTAATATTCCAGTTAACAATGTGGACATCTTCAGTGAGCTACCTCTCAATATCCCGCTTTCCATGGTCGTTCATTTCGCACCAAAGGTCCGACAGTGGATTATCCCAGAGCCAGATCTGAGCAAAGAGGGCATATACACAGCACTGCGCACTCCCTTCGTAGGCATCAACATTATTGAAGATATCGAAAGACAAGGCCTGGAATGGATCCTCTCGCGCATGATGCAAGTGGCAGGTGTGCCTGTTAGTAACGCCCTCTTTCGCATGCAGCCTGATCTGTTGACATCTATTGCTATTCACAAGGCATGGATGCGACTGGAACTTCCAATGGCGGGTATTGACGCGCTGCGCATACACATGTCTAGTCTGCTCATGCTCGGCGATCCAGTCACATTGCCAGAGATGCAAGGCTTGTGGGTCATTGAACGGCCTGGTTCGGCTATGCTGAAGGAAATGGGACACAACTTTGTGCATAGCTACTTGTCTAGCTGCTACTCGGGTACCTTGTTCACGGAGATTAGGAATTGGTACCGAGAGAGCAAGGAACGCCGCACCTTCTTCATAGATTTGGAGAGACGCAACCCAAAACTGAAAATTGTCCAGAGGAGGGCAAGGCGCTCATCTTCCGATTCCACCAGGGATTCCGCGTCGAGGCATGCGTATCAAAACGGTGAGCCTGACAAGAGCGTCAACAAAGGAGCAGTAGGGATTAAGAGTTCAAAAGGTACAGATCTCGAAGAGATACCGACAACCGACCTTAGCTTGATGCAGCTGAGTATGGGCAGGGGGAAGAGGAGAAGCCATGAAAGACTTCGTAGTATTGAGGGTGTCATGTCAGGTCAAGCAGTTCGTAACACAAGCGCAGGCCGAACCAGGCACATGCCGGTCAATACACCCCCTGCCCCGCCATATTCTCAACCGGTGGACAGCTCGGAATTGGCTGACATTCTAAACACTCTGTCAGCGAATGAGGGAAGAAAAAGGGCAGTATGCACAAATCCAGATATCAGTAAATCAGACCTCACCCTCGTAGACATGTCGCGGCCCCAAATGCCAGGAAGCCATCAAGGATCCAAAGACACAGGTCGCTAAATAATACGCCACAGCCTACAGAGATTTTTGCCACGGGACGAGACGAGATATGATTCCAAATACATCGCCCTGTATCCTTGAATAGGCTAGTGTCGAGACCATAGCCCTCAAATGTAACATCGCATCCTGAAATCACTTTTTAAAAACTGAGGGTTTGGGTATATTAGCTTCTTGGTCTCGGACAGTGCGTATTTTGTTCCCGAGACACCTGTCTGCTTAGCCAGTAAGTCATAGCCCAAAGCTCTGACGGTACTAGAATAGAAACTGCAACTATGAAGCTCTGAGGCAAGAACATCTATTATCGTTTGGTGTCGAAAAATGACGAACATGCACGCTTAAACCTTTCAAGCATGTATGCTGCGTGCCGATTCTCCTTCCTGGGTACTAAGGTATCAAACCCCATCCACCAAGACTTTTAAGAACGGGCTGAACTTAACAGGGGACATAAAATTAGGAAAAAAAAAAAAAAAACAATTGTAAACGCCCCCGCTCAAGGGTAAAAATATATTCTATGGTATCATGGGCAGTGTAAAATTAATTTAGCATATATACGAACCAGCGATCAAAGAAGAATGGGGAGCGGGGTATGATAGCGATGAACAAGAGCACGGCCTCGGGTTACGGGGATGCCGCCGCAAAGTTATGCTTCATTCTTCCTGGAACGTGACAGCAATTCTTTTACACGCTGCTTAATTGACCGTCGTTCGGTGACTTCGTAGAGCGGCTTGTGCTCCTCTTTGATATCATGTTCGTTCTCATAATCGACGTGCACATAAGCTCTCTCTACATCCGCAAGACCTACAATTGGTTAGCCGTCAAAGTTTGAATGAAAACTGGGTATCCCTACCTTCGAGCTTACGCTGTAATGTCTGACTGACATCGTGGGTAACCTTGAGAGGCATGTCTTCGTCCATGACAATGTCTACCTCAACATAATAATTCTGCCCAGCATGATATGCTCGGCACTATTGCATGTTAGTCACTTCTTCTAAAAGCCAAACTCTGTGAGACACTTACTGTATCAACCTTCCGAATACGGGTGTCATGTGTCACGACAAGGTAGATGAGCTTGGAAATGAACTCCTTGGGTGCGGATTTGCCCACTAGAAGCCAGACATGCTCAAAGGCGTTTGCAGCCCATGAGCATAAGATCAGAAGGCCAATCAGAATAGCACCCAAAGGGTCAAGGTACCAGACCACACGGCTTCCAATAATAGACATCATAAGGCCAAATGCATTGACTGCAATGTCGTTGCGATGATCCACAAAGAACACGTGCACTGCAGGGTAGCGGCGGAGAAAGAAGCAGTAGATGCAGAGCGTGCTTTTGCAGAAGACTGAATAAAGTAAGTGGAGCTCTTAAGGCAGCCACAAGGCTTGGTCACTTACTTGCGACAGCAACAAAAACGATGGGAATGATGTGAAGCTGCTCATGATCTGAGGGCCCTGCCCCCAAGGCTCGTCCAGATTCAACCTGAAGTGGTCAGCCGCCAAACAAGACCGATCCAGGTGCTTGGCTTACAATTAGTTGTATAGCCACGGTTGTCATAAGGCAGCAGAACATGATAATGCCTATCGTCTCGATACGAGTGCGCCCCACGGGATACTTGTAAACACTTGGGCGGGCAGCCATTCGGGATGTAGTCAACATCACCACCGATGACACCAGATCCATGAAGGCATCGGCAGCAGTTGCAAACAATGAAAGCGAACCAGTAGAGATGGCAGCATACAATTGAATGACGAACAGGCCAAAATTGACCACGAAGGATGCATTCACGGCAAACCTAACCTTGGGCCCGTTTTCCATCGTGTCGATGGCAGCTAAGCGCTCCTCGTCACCGCTTTGGAGAAACTGGTCAATCATGGCATTCTGTCTGGTGTAGAATTTCTTCATTCGGCGCTTGTTGGCCGCCGGATAGTCCAGACTCATCTGTCTTTGGGTCACGTTGGGGTGCTTGTGCCTGCCCAGATCGAGTGGGTCTCCATTGGCTTCAGTGGTGACTTGGACGGCATGGCCCCTACCGTTGGTACTGGCAGCATCAGCAGGCACAGTGGCAATTGCATCAGATTGATCATGGGCCGTGACAGTAGAGTGGTTGGACAAGGCGCGGCGCAACGAGGAGCCAGCCTCGAGTGGTGCTGATGTTTGGTTGGCAGCTTGGCCTTGGTGAGAAGAGGCTAAAGATAGTGGTCAGAGGCATGGGCGGGTGGAATCGACGAGACGAAACCTACGACGAGAATCGGAAGACATGGTCTCCGGATGTGAGAAGGGTGGATCTGAGCTGATGATGCCTGAGCTGGTGGAGTGAAGTCTGCCATTCGGGGCAGTCCAAGTATTAAACAACAGTGAGCGGCGAAACAGGCAGTAGCACTAGCAGATCGCTCGACAGTGAGCCTGCTTGCCAGTCGGCACAGGGCCAGGCCTGCATCTGCTGCAAGGCGTCGTGTGATGGTGCGGAGGGATGAGGCGGAGGGTCAAACACGCTAAGCGCTTGCAGCCACACGCCCCCCCGCAGGGACTGCCGCCTCAGGCATGGTTTGCACGTGGAGGGGATACCTGGCTTGTTGCGTAGTTTTGGGGCTTGGCTGTGGGCTTCGCTCGCGAGGAGAAGACATGGCGAGGCTGCAGTGGACGGGCGTTGGGGTGGATGGACGAGCAGTGAAATAAAGCGTCTGGGGGAGTTGGTGGGGGAGTTGGTGGGAGAGCTGGGCGCCTGCTCGGCCGCACCTGCCGCAGCAGCGCAGATGGCTGGCACGCCGGGCTATTCCTGCCCTTGCAAGCCGCCAAGCCTTCGGGGAATATACAGCAATGCAGAGAAGGCGAGCCGATGCAGAGCGAACCGAGCGAACTTCACCGCCGCCTGCGACAACGGTGCCCTGCGCAAAAGCCATGGCGATCCCGCCCCATGATCCCCTTTTAGCGCCTGGAAACATGCACCCACCACCCCCAATCACGTCCTCTTCACGCCTTTCGCGTTCCAAAGCCTGCCCGCCAAGCTGTCTTTTGCCTATGCCAAACCCGGCCGTTGCAGCGGACGCTACCTTGCCGACTTGGCGCCTAACTCCCGTAGAAACTGGCCCTCTGCCATTGGCTCCCTGGATTTGTCTATCTACCTTCTCCCACCCTTCTTGCATCAGGTACCCTTCTCCTACAACACCAAGCGCATCAATTCGATGCTTCGTTGTTTCCTTCCCAGCTAGACTGGCCCACATCCAAGCCCGGCAGTTGAGCCGCATCTCAGCCTCGCCTCGCTGCGCTTCCCCAGTGCCTAGACGTCACCCCAACCCGAGAGCCCAGAACCAATGCTTCTATTGTGGTCCGATATTCCTTGGTTGCTTCCTCAAAGGCATCGCTCCTGTTGCTACGGTCACCTGGCACAGTTTGGACCTCCGTCCTTTTGTGTCAAAATCACTTCTAAGAACGGACGCTGATGCATGGGCCACGTTATTCAAGCTTCACTATGATTCTGCTCCGCTCTAACCGTTATGGAGACGTGCTGATCAGTCAGGAACGCTTACCTGCCCCTGTTTCTGCGAAGCCTTAAAGCTCTCCCAGCCCAAGCCGAGCCTCAAAACTCCAGCCGCCAACCGTGGGTCAATTCCTTCCTTTCGTATCCTCTCTGGAAGAGACTTTTCTTTTCGTCTTTTCTTCCCTTCTTTTCTTCTTCTTTGAGGCTGCTGGCAAGTCTACATTTTTGAACTTCCATTCTCCCTTTGCAATATAATCAAAAAGCTATCCAAAATATTACAAAATGCCAGTAGACGCGATTCACGTGGCGGCAGTGTGTAAGTTGTAGCCATTGTCTCTTTATTTCTGTGCTGACACGTTCGAGTCATTGTCTTCTTCGCCAGTATTGGAGGAGCAGGCTTTCCTGTCGTAGCCAAGAAGGTCAAATGGATGAAGATTCCTCCTACCATATTTTTCTTCTGCAAGCATTTCGGTACCGGTGTACTTATAGCAACGGCATTCGTTCATGTGGGTGGTTCTAGCTCTATAATAGTAACCCTCTGACACTTACAGCTTCTTCCTACGGCGTTTTCATCGCTCAATGATCCTTCGCTACCAGCGCTCTTCACCGAGAAGTATCCTGCACTACCCGGTGTCATCATGATGGGCTCTCTCTTTGTTCTCTTCGTTATCGAGATGTGGCTCAATGCAGTGACTGGAGGTCATAGCCACGGAAGCGCAACTGGCCAGGAATTCGCAGGTGGGGCCGCCCCCGGAATCCAAGACGCCTTCAACCACCCCATCAAGCGCGTTCAGAGTTACGATTCGCAAACTACTATGGCATATCCCGTTGACAAGAAGAATGGTTGGGTTGAGAATACGTATGCTGGAGACAACTTCCCTTTCCCCAAGAACGAGGATCTCGATATAAAGTCAGAGATGCCGCCGTGGTTTATCGTATTCTACGAACAATACGTCCGCCAGCGCGACGAGATGATGAGCGTAATCAACCGCGCAATGCCCTCTCTTCCCAACTATGGTCAGCAATCCTCAAAAGCTGCTGTTCAGCAACAATCCTACTTTGAGAATGACGTCGAAGACCAAGCCGTTGATCCTACTGAGCTGAAGAAACTCTCCATGCAAATCACGCTTATTGAGGGAGGCATCCTTTTCCACTCAGTTTTCGTTGGCATGACCATTTCTCTTACCGTAGATGGCTTTATCGTTCTTCTTGTTGCCATCGTCTTCCATCAGATGTTCGAAGGTCTCGGTCTTGGTTCCCGTATCGCTGCTGTACCATACCCCAAGGGCAGCTGGAAACCATGGGCACTTGTGGTTGCCTTCGGAACTACCGCCCCCTTTGGTCAGGCTCTCGGTCTTGCGGTTGGTAATGCATTTGACCCTGAAAGCGTGCTCGGCCTGATCTTAATCGGGACGTTCAACGCTATTTCTTCTGGTCTTTTGCTCTACGCTGCACTGGTCGATCTCCTCGCTGAAGATTTCCTTTCTGAAGAGGCACAACACACACTGACTGGCAGTCTCAAGAAGAAGGCTTTCGTCTACGTCTTGCTTGGTGCCGCAGGCATGTCTATTGTCGGCGCATTTGCATAAACAACGTTTGCACATACCTGGCTTTTGCTTCTAGTGCATGCCTGCTTACCCATCCGGATCAGAGAGACCTATCGGTTCTGGCTGATCTCGGTGCCTTATAGGTCGACTGACTGAGATGCCGTCAATTAACCTGATTCCATCTCACTAGTCCTCGGCGCAATGGTGGCCCCCTTTGAACCTCTCTTTCTGCTTTTCTCCTTTGTCACGAACTTGAAGACTGGTGACCTCAGAGCAGCGCTTTACCGCGCCGGCTTAGGCAAGACTGTGATTACGCCGTCATGTCAATTGGATGCTGTACAATATGGAGGGAGTTATGCGGCGTTCAAACAATATACTGGCCTTGGTCCATGTCTACTTGATTTTTCACGTATTATGAAAGAACGTCTAAAAACGGGGCAACCATTCTTTCTTTAATTGTTAGTGGGTAGTTCCATGTACTATCAGTTGCCTATCAAGTTCAATGTCCATTAAGAGATACTAGAGATCAGGATCATGTATCTAAAATGGGAACCATGCGGCTCTATTACAGAGACTGACCAGAAGCTGTGAAGAATATGTATTAGGAAAATCCAAATCATGGTGATATCTTTAGAACGTCTCGGTGCCATAGTTTTGACGTTGCAACGATACTGTAATAGGAGTGCAAACTCGCCAAGTATGACATTCCCTCCGACTTGAGAGGCTGAATTTGGCATGTGGAAGAGGCCGCGAGTTGATTGCACGAAGCCTCCATGTTCAAAGTCCCATCTCGCTGAGAGATTGCCAAAACGGAGGTTCGTTTTGAGTGCTGAAAAAAAAAAAAACTAATATAAAGAAAAAAAAACAGAGGTTCGCCATGGGTTTGGAATGTAGTCGGATCAGAGGTTCGTCTCGGCGGACATTTGTCAATTTGCCAGAGCTCCGCTAGGCTTGTGAAAAGTAAGAGTGCGACCTTCCTCTGGCTGCAACAATCGGAATACCTTTTCACGACTTATATATACACGATGCAAGGGCGAGTAGGTGCAGCCATCTTCTTCGGCAACCAGTTTACCAGACAGCCAAGGGCGGATCTCAAAGAGGCCGACGAGCAATGCTACATCGAGCTCACCGCTGACTACGGCATATCGACCTGGCTATGGAAGAGCGGGTGCTGTCGCCTTGCGGCATGACACAAGGGGGGGGTGACCGAGACTGCTTGGCTGGGGTAAGGCGTGAGAGGGTTTCTCGGGAACAAAGGGTAGCGTCTTGTCGTTCTAGGCTACCGGAGCCATCAATTGGGGAATTCAGATTCCGAGTCAGGAACCGAATAGGACAGGCTTAGGCATGGGCTTGGCGGGGCTTGTGTAAGACAGGGGCTGGGGTCAAGACCCGGTCTTTAAGCGTTGGTGTATTGAAACGGAGGGGTTTGGTGCCGATGTGTCATGGGACTGTTGGTGTTTGGGGGGTGGGGGATGCTGGTGGAGGCCAGCCAGTTTGAGGGCTTGCGCCAAGCTGACTCGTGATTCGTGCGGGAGGGGAGGCGGCTCCTTTCACCCATCACACCTCTCTACGCCTCAAACAGGCATGTACATGGCTTCGAGTTTGACGGTGGAAACTTCTGTCATATTATTCTATGCGCGTGCTTTTCACCGCTCTTTCTGGCGCTTTCATCCTGCTCCGCAAGGTAGATTGTTTCTGCCGCTCGTTGGATCGCCGTTCCGCACTTGCGTCCGCCATTGCAGGCCGAGATATTCTAACCTGCATACGGATAGACATGTTTACGCGCCACGTATTGATCACAAGATGAGAAGCGAATGCTGGCTTGCTCTCGCCCTCGCCGAAGCAAAAAAGTTGGCAAGAAGGCATCAGCTACTGCTATTAGAATGCTCTTATCGGCCTTCCTTTTCTTCTGTTATCTATTTCAAAAACTCTAATGAGAGCCTGCAAAGCCACTTGTATCCGACTTGTCCATTTCCAAGGAAGGCCTCTGTCTATACAAAAAGCTTTTGAATTCAAGGCCATCACTTTATCAATAACATACGCCTCAATAAGCTACCACTCCTAATCAATATGCAGAGGTAAAGGAAGCAAAATGAACACTACCACTACCCTACATTGGCAAGTTCCAAATGAAATCCAATGATCCATCATCGAAGCCCTGAAAGCTCTGGTTTGAATCCAACACGAAAGG
>Ga0247757_10001509_pt1 | contig 15020 bp, 12 predicted proteins | sample UWRJL126311R4_FD_180929 | JGI IMG/M metagenome (GOLD analysis project Ga0247757, IMG submission 180929) | Plant litter microbial communities from Arlington Agricultural Research Station in Wisconsin, United States - UWRJ-L126-311R-4 | ecosystem: Environmental > Terrestrial > Plant litter >... | reverse complement strand
GCTTCAGCTCACTCACCTCACCAAAGCTCTGGCGCGCCTAACCTGACGCGGGCGATCGGCTTGGGCGTCGAGGCGGATGTCAGTCGCTCCATGGACTAGCCGTTGGTCCGCGTATGACGTACAGAGCCCCGACCCTCGCCCGGCAAACTGGCTGCGCGAGGTCAGGTACGTCTTGGCCGCGCCGAACAGCACATCCCTATTCAGATGGGCGACGTCGTCGAGGCGGATGGCGGCCCGAGTGTATCCCTCGGAACGATCTGCGTCACGCCTGCGCCCGCTCCAGCACCAGCTCCCGCACCCGCGCCGCGTCCGCCTGCCCCTTCATCGCCTTCATCACCGCGCCGATGACCGCGCCGGCGGCCTGCACCTTGCCGTCGCGGATCTTCTCCAGCACATCCGGCTGCTCCGCGAGCGCCGAGTCGATCGCCGCAATGAGCGCGCCGTCGTCTGAGACGACCTTCAGCCCCCGGGCAGCGACCACCTCGGCGGGCGTCCCCTCCCCCGCGATGACGCCCTCGACGACCTGGCGCGCCATCCGATCGGTCAGCTCGCCGGACTCCACGAGGGCCACGATCTCCGAGACCGCGAGGGGCGTGATCAGGGCGGCGGGCTCCGCGTTGGCGGCGTTCGCGAGGCGGGCGATCTCGCCGGTCCACCACTTGCGGGCCTGAGCGGGGGCGGCGCCGGCGGCGACGGTCTCCTCCACCTCGACGAGGAGTCCGGAGTTCTGCACGTCCTGGAACTCCAGGTCGGTGAAGCCCCACGCCTCCTTCAGGCGGCGGCGGCGCACGGCCGGCGCCTCGGGCAGCGCGTCACGCAGGCGCGAGATCAGCTCCGGGGAGGGCTCGATCGGCAGCAGGTCGGGCTCCGGGAAGTAGCGGTAGTCGTCGGCGTCCGACTTGGGGCGTCCCGGCGACGTCGTGCCGGTGTCCTCGTGCCAGTGCCGGGTCTCCTGCGTGATCGTGCCGCCGGCGGCGAGGATCGCGGCCTGGCGCTGGATCTCGTGGCGCACCGCGCGCTCCACCGAGCGCATCGAGTTGACGTTCTTGGTCTCCGTGCGGGTGCCGAGCTTCTCCTGCCCGCGCGGGCGGAGCGAGACGTTCGCGTCGCAGCGCAGGTTGCCGCGCTCCATGCGCGCCTCGCTGATGCCGAGCGCGCGCACGATGTCGCGGATCGTCGACACGTAGGCCTTGCCGACCTCGGGAGCGCGGCCCTCGGCTCCGATGATCGGCTTCGTCACGATCTCGACGAGCGGCACGCCCGCGCGGTTGTAGTCGACGAGCGAGTACTCGGCGCCCTGGATGCGGCCGGTCGAGCCGCCGACGTGGGTCAGCTTGCCCGCGTCCTCCTCCATGTGCGCGCGCTCGATCGGCACAGTGAAGGTGGAGCCGTCCTCCAGCTCGATCTCGACCGAGCCCTCGAAGGCGATCGGCTCGTCGTACTGGCTGATCTGGTAGTCCTTGGCGAGGTCCGGGTAGAAGTAGTTCTTCCGGGCGAAGCGCGAGCTCGACGCGATCGAGCAGCCGAGCGCCAGGCCGAGCGAGATCGAGTACTCGATCGCGGTCGCGTTGACGACCGGCAGGCTGCCCGGGAGTCCGAGGTCGACGGGCGTGATCTGCGTGTTCGGGCCCGCCGCCTCGCCGTCGCCGTGCGCCGGATTGGGTGCGTCGGAGAACATCTTGGTCCGGGTCGACAGCTCGACGTGCACCTCGAACCCGAGCACCGGCTCGTACAGTTCGAGGGCCTTGTCGAAGTCCATGAGATCCGCCTTGGCCATGGGTCGATCCTATTTGCCGCGGCGGCGGCGGGATCGCGCCTCCCCTTCAGCCGCGGAGGTACGCCTGCGGGTTGTGCGCGGTCTCGAACACGCTCGGGGCGAACGTGGTCGTGAGCTCCTGCGAGACGCCCGTCCGTCCCGCCTCCTCCGCCTTCACCAGGATCTCCATGACGTGCCGCGCCCGGTCGAAGGGCATCTCGTTCTCGACGCCGTCGCGCACGACGTCGACGAGGTGCTCGAGCAGCGACGCGCGCTGCACGTCCGCGGCGTGCTGGCGCGCGTCGCGGTTGTCGGCGAAGTCGACGGAAGTCCACCCCTTGAGGTCGCGCTCCGTGTCGACGCGGTAGATGTCGAGCCGGGGGTTCATGTGGTCGATGTTGTCCCAGATCGACATCGTGCCGGCTCGACCGAAGATCTCCATCCGCGGGGCCTGCGACGCCCACACGTTCCAGGTGCTGTCGAAGACGCCGAAGATCGCGTCGCCGAAGTCCAGCGAGATGATGTGGTTGTCGAGCGTCTCGATCGGCACCTCGAGTCCGCGGAACGGGCCGGACGGCACCGTGCGCGACGGCTCGGAGCGCCCGAAGTAGCCGAAGACGCTCCTGACCGGTCGGTTGAGAACGGTGATCATCTCGTAGACCGAGTAGACGCCGATCTCCCACAGCGACCCGTGCCCGGTGTAGTAGGACCGCGGGTCGGTGGACCAGGGCAGGCTGGCTGGGCCGGGGGTCGAGGTCCGGCTCTTCACGAGCGTCGGCGTGCCGATCACCCCGGTCGCGAGCAGCCGCCGCGCCTCGCGCCGACTGGGGTAGAGCATGCTGGGCGGCGCGTAGACGACCGTCACGCCGGCAGCGCGCGCGGCCTCCTCGATCGCGTCGACGCCCTCGAGCGTCTCGGCGATCGGCTTCTCCACGGCGAGGTGCTTGCCCGCGGCCAGGATCGCGAGGGACGTCGCGACGTGCGCTGGCGTCGGCGTGAGGTTCGCGACCGCCTCGAAGTCGCCGAAGTCGAGCATCTCGTCCAGGCTCGAGAAGCTGTGCGGGATGCCGTACTCCCGCGCCACGGACGCCGCCAGCTCGCCGTCGAGGTCGGCGATCGCGGTCACCTCGATCTTGTCGCGGAGGTGGTGGAGGTTGCTGACGACGCCTTTCGGGATCGTCGCGATCATCCCGGCGCCGAGCACCCCGAACTTCATGGCGGTCATGCTGCTCCTCCTCGAACATATTCCGTTGAATGGAATCTTGATTCCGCACAGACACGCTAGCGATATCCGGGAGGACCGGCTCTCGCGCCGGCCCGCGGGCGGTGGCATGCTCGCCGCATGAGCGACGGCGTCTCCTCCGCCGGCCTCGCCGCGGGGCCGACTCCCGGGGTGGTGCCCGCGTGACGTTCGAGGTGACCGCCGACGCCTACCAGCGCTTCATGGGCCGCTGGGCGGACCCGCTCGCGCGGGAGCTGCTCACCGAGCTGCGCCCGCATCGCCCCGAGCGCGCGCTCGACGTGGGGGCGGGGACGGGCGCGCTGACGGCGCCGCTCGTGGCGGAGCTCGGAGCGGGATCCGTCGCCGCGATCGACCCGTCGGTCGCGTTCGTCGCGTCACTGCGCGAGCGGCTCCCCGGGGTGGATGCGCGGGAGGGCACGGCGGACGCGCTGCCGTTCGCCGATGCGACGTTCGATCTCGTGATCGCCCAGCTCGTCGTCCACTTCATGCCGGATCCGGTGGCGGGCCTCGCCGAGATGGCGCGCGTGACGCGGCCGGGCGGCACGGTCGCTGCCTCGGTGTGGGACTTCGCGGGCGGCCGCGCGCCGCTGTCGCTGTTCTGGCGGGTGGCGCGGGAGCTCGATCCGACGGTGCGCGACGAGTCGGATGAACCCGGTGCCCGAGCGGGCCAGGTGGAGCAGTACTTCCGCGACGCGGGCCTCGCGGACGTCCGCGGGGGCGAGCTGGCGGTGCGCCTGCCCTACGACGACCCGGACGACTGGTGGCAGCCCTACACGCTCGGCGTAGGACCAGCGGGGGCCTATCTGGCGGCGCTCGACGAGCCCCGCCGCGAGCAGCTGCGACGGCGCTGCGTCGCGGAGCTCGGCGCCGGGCCGGGCGTGACCGAGGCCGTCGCGTGGGTCGCGATCGCCGAGCGCTGACCCGCACGCCGAAACACGACCCTCAACCGCTCTCAACACGGCCGAAACACGCCGGTGCGACGCTGAAGCATGTTCGACGTCGAGGATCACCCGGCCGGCTTCGCGGCACCGTGGGAGGACCGGCTCGCCGGCGTCCTCGTGGCGCGGATCGCACCCCGGCCGAGCATGCACGCACTCGATGTCGGCGCGGGCGCGGGTGCGCTGACCGAGCCGCTCGTCGACGCCCTCGGCATCGACGCGGTCGCCGCCGTGGCCTTCTCGGACGCCGACGTCGGCGCGCTCGCCCGGCGCCTCCCCGGGTTGGAGGTGCACCGCGCCGACGGCGATGCGCTCCCGTTCCCCGACGGCGCCTTCGGCCTCGTCGCCGCGCAGCTCGCGGTGCCCCGAATGCCGGATCCGGTGGGCGGCATCCGTGAGATGGTGCGGGTGACCGCGCCCCACGGGCACCTCGCCGCCACCGCGTGGGACGCCGCCGGCGGCCGGGCCCCGCTCTCCCTCTTCTGGGCGGTCGCACGGGAACTCGATCCGGACCTGCCCGACGGCGCCGCCGCACCCGGAGCGTGCCGCGGTGCGCTCGAGGAGCTGTTCGCGGAGGCGGGGGTCCTCGACGTCGAGGGCGGCGCCCTCACCGTGCACCTGCCCTACGACGATCCCGACGACTGGTGGCGGGTCCACGCGCTCGGCGACCGAGCGGCCGAGGCCTACGCGACCTCGCTCGACGACGCGCGCCTCGCCGAGCTCCGCCGGCGCTGTGCCGAACGCCTGGAGATCGGCCCCGGCGTGATCGAGGCGACCGCATGGCTCGCCGTGGCGACCGCACCGCCGCAACCGGCGCGCTCCGCGAGCCCCTGGCAGAGTGAGGGGCATGGCACCCACCGCTGAGCGCACGAGGTTCTACGCCGATCTCGCGCGCGAGATCCTGCAGCACTATCCGCGCGGTCCGGTCGCGCTCGCCGTCACCGGACCGGATGCCGGCATCACCCGCCGGGTCGCGGACTCCCTCGGCGAGGCGATCGCCTCCGCCGGCCGCGGCGTCGCCCGCCAGGACGCCCGCGGTGACGAGCCGGACGCCCTGCGCACGCAGCTCGCCGCCTTCCGCTCGAGCGGTGGCGACGTGCTCGTGGTCGACGGCCCGCAGCTCCTGCGCCCCGCGCTCCGCGGCTCGTGGAACGCGAGCGTCTGGCTCGAGAACGGTCCCGTGCTCGAGGGCGCGGCGCTGGAGTCGGAGCGCGCCTACGTGCGCGACGGCGACCCGCGCTCGGCCGCGTCGGCCGTGCTCAGCGTCGCCGACCCGGACCTGCCGGTGCAGGTGTTCTCCGACTCCTGCTGACAGTTCCATATGCAGTTCCGGGGCGCCCGCGACCGGCGCTCACACTGGACGCATGACCGTCGAGACCGTGGCCGAGCGCCTGCAGATCCACCCCGGCGACCGCGTCGCCATCCTCGGAGCCGATGAGGACGCCCAGGAGACGATCCAGCCGCTGCCCGACGTCGAGCTCGTCGAGGACCCGGCGGACGCGGACATCGTGCTCGCGTTCGGCGACGACCTCCAGCAGCTGGAGCTGCGCATCGGCGACGTCGAGTCGGCGTCGTCCGCCGCGCACCTCTGGGTGATGTACCCGAAGGACGCCGACATCGACCTCGACGAGTTCGAGTCGATCGCCGAGAGCAACGGGTTCGAGGTCGGGGCGAAGGAGTCCCTCGACACGACCTGGGAGGCGCTGCACCTGGTCAGGTAGCGGCGAGCTCCTGCCGGGTCGGGAGCCCGGGGCCGGGCCGCGAAACCGTGATCGCCGACGCGCGCGCGGCGAAGCGCGCGAACTCGTGGAGCTCGTCGCGCGACGGATCCCACGATCCGGAGTCCGCGACCGCGGAGATGAGCGCCGCCATGAAGCTGTCGCCGGCGCCGACCGTGTCGACCACGTGCTGCGCGAGCGCCGGCACCGTGACCCGGGCGTCGACGGTCGCGAGGATCGCGCCCTCGGCTCCGCGGGTCATGGCCGCGACGGTCGCGCCGAGACCCAGGATCCGGTCGAGCACGCCCTCGGGAGCGAGCCCCGGGTAGAGGTGCTCGGCGTCGACGTCGCTGAGCTTGACCACGTCGGCGAGCCGCAGGAACGGCTCGATCCGCGCCGCCGCGAACTCGCGCGGCAGGAATGCGGGCCGCACGTTCGGGTCGATCGTGACGCGCACGCCCGCCGGACGGCTCTCGAGCAGCTCGTGAACGTGGCCGGCGCCGGGCTGCATCGCGATCGCGATGGATCCGGCGTGCACGACGTCGACGCCCGTCCAGTCGATCGCGGTGGGGGCGTCCCACGTGACCGCGAAGTCGTAGGCGGCGTCGCCGTTCGCGGCGAGACGCACGTCGGCGATCGACGTCGCGGACGCGGTGAGCGCCGCGGGATGCTCGCGCACGCCCTCACGGCGCAGCAGCTCGTGCACGAGCTCGCCGTCCGCGTCCGCGCCGACGTAGGTGAGCTCCGTCACCTCGTGGCCGAGGCGGGCGAGCCCGAAGGCGACGTTGGTCGGGCTGCCGCTCGGGTAGCGCACGACCGATCCGTCGTCGTGGTGGAAGACGTCGATCAGCGCTTCGCCGATCACCAGGAAGCGCGAAGCGGTCATCCCTCGACCAGCCTCCGGAGCTCGGGGCGCGGGTCGTCGGACGCGCGGAAGGCGGCGAGCACCGCGAGGAACTCGGCCGCGAACGCGGGGTCGTCGGCGAGCGCGGCGAACCAGTCGGGATTCCGCAGGAACCCGAGCGGGTCCGCCGCCATCCGCGCGACGGCCTCGCGCACGCCGGCCTCCTGCCGGTCGCGGAACGGGAGGGGGTTCCCGACCCCCTCCGCCACGACGCGCTCGGCGTAGCGCGCCCAGCCCGCGACGATCGACGCGCTCAGCGGGGTCGCGGCGCCCGACTCCCGCAGCTGACGGATCACGGGCACGAGCCACTTCGGAATCCGGTCCGACGCGTCGGTCGCGAGCCGGCCCAGGGTGTCGCGCACGTACGGGTTCGCGAACCGCTCGATCAGCCGGTCCTTGTACGCGTCGAGGTCGACGCCGGGCACCGGGTCGAGGGTCGGCGTCGCCTCGCGGTCCATGTAGGCGCGCAGGTAGGCGGCGATGACGGGGTCGCCCGCGCCCTCGTGGGCGAACTCGTACCCGGCCAGGAGCCCCGCGTACGCGAGCGCCTGGTGCGACGCGTTGAGCAGTCGGAGCTTCATGAGCTCGTACGGGCGCACGTCCTCGACGAGCTGGACGCCGACGGCCTCCCACGCGGGACGGCCGAGCGGGAACTCGTCCTCGAGCACCCACTGCACGAAGTCCTCGCAGAGGACCGGCCAGGCGTCGTCGACACCGAACGTCTCGCGCACCCAGGCGCGGTCGGCGTCGGTCGTGACCGGGGTGATCCGGTCGACCATGCAGTTGGGGAACGCCACCTCCCGCTCGATCCACGCGGCGAGCTCGGGGTCGACGAGCCGCGCGAACGCCGTGAAGGTGCGGCGGGCGACGTCGCCGTTGCCCTCGATGTTGTCGCACGACATGAGCGTGAAGGGCGGGATGCCGCGCTCGCGCCGGCGCTGCAGGCCGGCCACGACGATCCCGAACACGGTCGCGGGAGCCGCCGAGCCGCTGCGCAGCCCCTCGGCGTCGGCGACGATCGCGGGGTTCGCGACGTCGAACTCGCCCGTCACGTCCGAGATGTTGTAGCCGCCCTCGGTGATCGTGAGCGACACGATGCGGATGGCGGGATCGGCGAGCCTGTCGAGCACGGCCTCCACGTCGTCCGGCGCGTGCAGGAAGTCGACGATCGAGCCGATCTGCGTCGCGGGCGCCGCGCCGTCCGGGTGCCGCTCGACGAGCGTGTAGGCGAAGCCCTGCCCGGCGAGCGCGTCCCGCATCGCGACGTCGTGCGGCAGCACGCCCACGCCGCAGATGCCCCACGAGCGCGCGGCCTCGAACGTCGCGGGATCGCGCAGCAGCCGATCCAGGTACATGGCCTGGTGCGAGCGGTGGAAATTGCCCACCCCGACATGCAGGATCCCCGCCGTGACGGCGGATCGGTCGTAGTCGACGGTGACGACGGGCTCGGTCATGCGTGCTCTCCTGGTCGCTCTCAGCCCAGCGCCGGCGCCTTCGCGAGCAGCGGTCCGCCCCACGCGTCGACGAGCGACTGCTCGAGGGCCGCGCCGACCGTGTACAGTCGCGCGTCCTCCCGGGCCGGCGCCATGAACTGGATGCCGGCCGGCAGCCCGTCCTCGGGCGCGAGCCCCGACGGGAGCGAGATGCCCGGCACTCCCGCGAGGTTCGCGGGGATCGTGGTCAGGTCGTTGAGGTACATGGCCAGCGGGTCGTCGACCTTCTCGCCCAGCTTGAACGCGGTCGTCGGCGCGGACGGCGTGGAGAGCACGTCGGCCTGCTCGAAGGCGGCGGAGAAGTCGCGCTGGATGAGGGTGCGGACCTTCTGCGCGCTCCCGTAGTAGGCGTCGTAGTAGCCGGCCGAGAGCGCGTAGGTGCCGAGGATCACGCGGCGCTTCACCTCGGGGCCGAAGCCGGCCTCGCGCGACGCGGACATGACGTCCTCGACCGTGCCGGAGCCGACGCGGAGGCCGAAGCGCACCGAGTCGAACTTGGCCAGGTTGCTCGAGGCCTCCGCCGGCAGGATCAGGTAGTACGCGGCGATGGCGTACTGGAAGTTCGGCGCGCTCACCTCCACGATCTCGGCGCCCTGCTTCTCGAGCAGGTCGAGCGATTCGCGGAATCGCTGCAGCACGCCGGGCTGGAAGCCCTGGCTCTCCTGCGAGAGCTCCGAGATCACGCCGATGCGCAGGCCCGTCACCGCGCCGTCGCGCGTGCCCGCGCGGGCGGCGTCGGCGAACGACGGCCAGGCGTCGGGGATGCTCGTCGAGTCGCGACGGTCGTGCCCGCCGATGACGTCGTGCAGGAGGCCCGCGTCGAGCACCGTGCGCGTGACCGGGCCGACCTGGTCGAGCGAGGAGGCCAGCGCGATCGCGCCGTAGCGCGAGACCCCGCCGTAGGTGGGCTTCACGCCAACCGTGCCGGTCACGGCGCCGGGCTGGCGGATCGAGCCGCCGGTGTCGGAGCCGAGGGCGAGGGGGGCCTCGAAGGCCGCGACGGCCGCGGCCGAGCCGCCGCCGGATCCGCCGGGGATCCGGTCGAGGTCCCACGGGTTGTGCGTCGCGCCGTACGCGGAGTACTCGGTCGACGAGCCCATCGCGAACTCGTCCATGTTGGTCTTGCCGAGCGGCACGAGACCGGCCGCGCGGAGCTTCGCCACGGTCGTCGCGTCGTACGGCGGCACCCAGCCCTCGAGGATCTTCGACCCCGCGGTAGACGGCATGTCGAGCGTGCAGAGCACGTCCTTGATCGCGACCGGCACGCCGGTGAGCGCATGGACGTCCTCGCCCGCGGCCCGGCGCGCGTCGGCCGCCTTCGCCGCGTCGAGCGCGCCCGCGTTGACGTGGAGGAACGCGTGGACGTCGCCGTCGACCGCGGCGATGCGGTCCAGGTGCGCCTGGGTGAGCTCCACGCTCGTGACGTCCCCCGCCGCGAGCGCCTCGGCCATCGCCGCGGCGCTGGCCGTGATGTCCCCGCTCACTGCTCCTCCCCCAGGATCGAGCTGACCTTGAAGAAGTCGCCGTCGCGCTCGGGGGCGCCGGAGAGCGCCTCCTCGGGCGTGAGGGTCTCGCCGGGCACGTCCTCGCGTGTCACCATCCCGAGCGGGATCGGGTGGCTCGTCGCCGGCACGTCGGGGGTCGCGACCTCGCCCACGGTGGCGACCGCGTCGACGATGGCGCCGAGCTGGCCGGTGAGCCGCTCGATCTCCTCCTCGTCGAGGCCGATCCGGGCGAGGGATGCGAGATGGCGCACCACGTCGGGGGTGATCTCGGACATGCGTCTAAGCCTAGGAGGCCCGCGCGACTGCTCGGAGACCGAGGGCCGAGACGGTCCTCCGCGCCGGCGTCGCCGCGAAGGCCGGAAATGGCCTTCGCTCTAAGCTCCAGCGCGCAGGACGAGGTCGCCGCGGTCGATGCCGATGAGCTCGATGTTGCGCAGCGACTCGGTGCCGGGCACGAAGTACTCGATGTGGCTGGTCGCGGCGGCGAGCTTCCTGCCCGTGAGCGGGTCGGTCGCCCCGTCGACGCCGAAGCGGTGGGCGCCGAACGATGCGGAGCTCGGACGGCTGCCGAACGCGCCCGTCTGGGCCACCGGATCCCACGACGCCGCGCCGACCCAGACGTTGCCGTTCGCCACCGACAGCTGCGACACGTTCTGCGCCGGGCTGCCGGGCGATCCGCAGATCGCGAGGGCGTCGACGCTGAGCCCGCCGGACTGCAGGGCGAGCAGCGCCGCGGTCGATCCGTAGGAGTGGGCCATGAGCGAGACGAACGGCTCGTTCCCGGGGCGGCTCGCGCGCAGGCCCGCGACCGAGGCCGTGAGGCTCTTCTGCGCCTGCTCGGCGAGGTCGAGAGAGCCCACGTTCGAGATGTTCGGCGTGTGGTAGCCGATCCACGCCACGACGGCCGCGGTGGGGGCGGGCTCGTCGGCCGTGGCCGGCTCGAGCGTGCGCAGCATCCGGTTCTGGTCGTCGGCGATCTGCTGCGCGCTCTCGGCGAACTTGACGATCTGGGTGTCGACGCTCGAGAACATGCCCGGGATCAGGTAGCCCACGTAGTCGGCGGTCGTCACGTCGCCGATCGTGATGACCGCGGTCCCGTCGCCCGAGGGGTCGAGACCGATGAGCTCGCGCGCGTCGTGCGAGGCGCCGGCGGTCAGCGAGGACCGCACCTGCTGCAGCATGTGCAGGCGTCGGGTCAGCTCGTCGGCCGCCGCGCGGCCCTGCCCGGCCTCCAGCTGCTGCCGGATCTGCGCCTCGGCGCGGCTCAGGGAGGAGCGGTTCGCCCGATCGCGCACCGGGTACGGCACGCCCTCGAGGTTGCCGACGACGCGGGGCGCCGCGGCGAGGAGGTCCTTCTGCTTCGCGGTCGGGATCCCCGTCCACCACGCGCGCACGTCGGTCGCGACCGGCGGGCGGGAGCTCAGCGTCGCGAGCACGTCGGCGTGCTTCGTCGCGAAGTCGGTGAGCTGCGAGCGGCTGAGGAGGCCGAGCTGCTGCAGGAGCGGGAGTCCGCGCATCGTCGTGAGGCGCGAGGCGGGCACCTTGGCGGGCGGGGCGACCACGATCGCGGCGGGCTGCGGTCCCGAGACGGGACCGGCCGCGGTCCCGTCGGCGGCGGGGCCGTTCGCGGCGGCCTCGGCGCGGTCGAGCGTCGCGTGGAAGGCGGTCTGCTCGGTGGTCAGCGCGACGGTCTCGACGACGGCGACGGGATGCTGCGACGCGAGCACGCTGAAGGCCTCGGCGACCGCGTTCGGGTTCGCCGAGGACAGCAGAGCTGTGACGTCCAACAGCACGTCGGGTATCCCCTCGTCAGGGCCGTGCGTACCCGGAGCTTCCACCCAGTTGGAGTCCGTGCGGGTACGCCCCCAAATATAGGGGCACAAGGCACCCCAAAAGGGGGACCCGGGCAAAAGAAAATACCCGGGTACCCGCGATCCAGCTGATTTACAGGGATTTTCATTTTCCTGACCCCCTCATGGAGGACAGGCCACGGCGTGTCGCCCGTGATCACGGGCGCCAGCGATCAGCTCTCGCTGTCCCCCGTTTGCGGGGATACCGGTTCGTCCACGCCCTCGGCGTTGTCCCCCTGCTCGTCGGCCGCGGGGGACGCGTCGCCGACGGCCGCCGGGCCGCCCTCGAGCAGGGCCGAGAACTCCGCCGCGTCGAGGATCCGGAGGCCGAGCTCCTCCGCCTTGGTGAGCTTCGACCCGGCGCCGGGACCGGCGGCGACGTAGTCGGTCTTCTTGCTGACGCTCGACGCGGACTTGCCGCCCGCGGCGAGGATCGCCTCCTGCGCACCCTCGCGGCTGAAGCCCTCGATCGCGCCGGTGACGACGACCGTGAGGCCGGCGAGGACTCCCCCGGCGGCCGCCGCGTGCCCCGGGCCGGGGTGGCCCGGCACCTCGAACGCGACGCCGGCACGCTCCCAGCGCTCCACGATCTCCTGATGCCAGTCGACATCGAACCACTCGAGCAGCGCGTCGGCGATGATCGGGCCGACGCCCTCGACGTCGGCGAGCTCCTCGCGCGATGCGCCGCGGATCGCGCGCAACGACCCGAAGTACGCGGCGAGCGCGCGCGCCGCGACCGGGCCGACGTGCCGGATGCTGAGGGCGACGAGCTGGCGCCACAGGTCCTTCGTCTTCGCCTTCTCCAACTCGTCGACGAGCTTGAGCGCGACCTCGCTCGGCTGGATGACGCGGAAGTCCTTGCGGAAGCCGGCCTTGCGCCGCTCCGCGGCGTCCATCCCGGCGGCCTCCGGCGAGTAGTCGAGGCTCACCTTCTGGAACGGGGCACGGCGGTGGACCGTGCCGTCCTTGTCCTCCTTGACCATGCCCGTCTCGACATCGCGCACGACGACCTCGATCGGCAGCAGGTCGTCGAGCGTCAGCTCGAACAGCCCGGCCTCGGTCGCGAGCGGCGGGGTGGACGGCACGTCCGGTTGGGTGAGCGCGGACGCGCCGACCTCGCCGAGGCCCTCGATGTCGAGCGCGCCGCGTGATCCCACGTGCTCGACGCGGCCCCGCACCTGCGCGGGGCAGGCCTTCGTGTTGGGGCAGCGGAGGTCGATGTCGCCCTCCTTGGCCGGAGCCAGCCGCGTGCCGCACACCGGGCAGAACTCGGGCATGACGAACTCGCGCTCACTGCCGTCGCGCAGCTCGACGACCGGCCCGAGCACCTCGGGGATCACGTCGCCCGCCTTGCGCAGCACGACCGTGTCGCCGATCAGGACGCCCTTGGCCTTCACCTGGTCCTGGTTGTGGAGCGTGGCCTGCCGGACCGTCGAGCCCGCGACCCGGGCCGGCGCCATCACCGCGAACGGCGTCGCGCGGCCGGTGCGGCCGATCGAGACGACGATGTCGAGGAGCTTGGTGTTGACCTGCTCCGGCGGGTACTTGTAGGCGATCGCCCAGCGCGGGGCGCGCGTGGTCGCGCCGAGCTCGGAGTGCAGCGCGAGCTCGTCGACCTTGACGACGACGCCGTCGATCTCGTGCTCGACCGCGTGCCGGTTCTCGCCGTAGTGCGCGATGTAGTCGGCCGCGCCCTCGGCGTCCGGTCGCACCTCGAAGTAGGGGCTCGTCGGCAGGCCCCAGCCCTTCAGGACCTCGTAGACACCCGACTGCGTCTCGATCGACGCGTCGGACCACACGCCGATGCCGTGCACGTACAGCTCAAGCGAGCCGAGCCGGGCGAGAGCGCCCTCGAGCTCCAGGCCGGACTTCTTGTCGAGCTGCTGACGGAGCCCGCCGCTCGCCGCGTTGCGCGGGTTCGCGAACGCGCCGAAGCGCCGCGACGCGCTCAGCTCGGCCTTCCCGCGCTCCGTGCCGCGGGCGGTCGCCTCGTCGGTCGCGCGCTCGCGCAGCTGCTGCTGGAGCTCGTTGAGGCGCTCGAACGCGGCCACCGGCAGGAAGACCTCGCCGCGGATCTCGACGAGCGGGGGCGGGGTCGGGGTGTCGAGCCGCTGCGGGATCGACGCGATGCGGCGCACGTTCTCGGTCACGTCCTCCCCCGTGATCCCGTCGCCGCGCGTGGCGCCGCTGACCAGCACGCCGTTCTCGTAGCGGCGGTTAATGGCGAGCCCGTCGATCTTGAGCTCGCACAGGTAGTCGACGCGCCGCCCCGCATCGCGCTCCACCTTCGCGGCCCACGCGAGGAACTCGTCGCGGCTGAAGACGTTGTCGAGGCTCAGCATGGGCTCGGCGTGCCGCACGGGGGCGAACATGGTGTTGCGCGCCGCGCCGACGGTCTGGGTCGGCGAGTCCTGGCCCTGCAGCTCCGGGAAGGAGCGCTCGAGCACCTCGAGGCGGTGCATCCAGCCGTCGTACTCGGCGTCGTCGACGACCACCGCGTCCTCGCCGTAGTAGGCGTCGCGCGCCTCGAGGATGCGGGTCGTCAGCTCGTCGGACTCCGCCTTCGCCGCGGCGAGGTCCGGCGGCGTCGACTGCGGGACCTGATCGGGCTCGGGGGCAGCACTGCGTCCGCGGGGCATGCCGCCAGTTTAGGAACGGCCGACGACACCGAACGCGGCGTGCCAGCGGGCCAGCAGCTCCTCCTCGGAGTCGAGGTGGTCGGGCCGGATGATGCGGTCGTCCGCCACGAAGTAGAACGCCGCGTCGATGCGGTCCACGGGCACGCCCGACCACCGCGAGTAGGCGAGCCGGTACAGCGCGAGCTGCAGCTGCTTGCGCTCCAGGTCGTCGGCGTCCTTCGGGGCCTTGCCCGTCTTCCAGTCGACGATCTCGAAGCGATCCGGGTCGACCTCGTCGCGGTACACCGCGTCGATCTTGCAGATGACGATGCGGTCGTCGAACGGCAGGTGGATCTCGCGCTCCACCTCGACGGGACGGCGGTCGGCCCACGGCGATGCGGCGAACGTCGCCTGCAGCACGGCGAGCTCGTCCGCGGCCGGGGCGACGCCGATGAGACCCGCGTCGTCGCCGAGGTCGTCGAGCTCGGCCGGGGCGGCGTCGAGCTCGTCGGCGCCCGCGCCGATGCCGTAGCGCTCCTCGACCCAGGCGTGGAAGAGGGTGCCGAGTCGGGTGGCGCGATAGGGGCGCTCGGGCATCGGGCGGAGGGTCGTGGCGGCGACGTCGCCGGGCTCCGACACGAAGTCCTTGAATCGCGAGGCGGCGACCCGCACCGGGAGGGTGACGCGGCCCTGGCCGGACGCGCGCGCGGCGCGCTCGGCAAGCAGGAGCTCCAGGTCCTCGGCGAGACGGCCGCCGATCGCGGGCGTCGCCGTGCGCACGGCCTCCGCGGCGCGCTCGACCGCGGGGCGGCGGTGGCCGAGCGGATCGCGCGGCCACCGGAACGTCTCCAGGTCGTCGCCGAGGGGGTTCTCCTCGCTCTCGGGCAGCTCGGGCGGCGACGGGATCACGCCGGCCGCCGCGATGTCGGTGACGAACACGCTCGCGCGCCGCGGCTTCTGCGGCGTCGACCAGAACGATCCCGACAGCAGGAGCT
>Ga0247757_10001508_pt1 | contig 15026 bp, 13 predicted proteins | sample UWRJL126311R4_FD_180929 | JGI IMG/M metagenome (GOLD analysis project Ga0247757, IMG submission 180929) | Plant litter microbial communities from Arlington Agricultural Research Station in Wisconsin, United States - UWRJ-L126-311R-4 | ecosystem: Environmental > Terrestrial > Plant litter >... | reverse complement strand
TCTGGGTGATGAACATTGTCTAAGTTGAATCCGACATTGTGAAACACTTCTTTTGTACTTTTTTTCCTTTTATCTTTTTTTTTTACTGTAGCTCAATACTATTTTTAGGCTAGTTCTCTATGTAGAATTCTGATAGATTTTGTGATAGAAATCGGCCGGTTTGCCGCCGGAATGTCGCCGGAAGCTTACCGTCGGCGTTCCTAGGGAATGCGACTAGTTCGCTGCCGGAATTCCTATTGTTCTAGTGTTCGGCTGTAGAAGAAGAAGCAGGAGGGAATTGTTGTAGATTCAGTTGTTTGACCTAGTTCTCATGCCGTTGTTTCGGTAGTAGCTTTGTGAGGCCGTCAGCTGGCTGACAGTTTGACGATATATATGAGATGTTGACGTCCTTTGACAGTTCTGTCTACCTCAGCCAGTGATGGTGTATATCGACATGCCTGGCGCTTGTTTTGAGACGTGGAATAGTTGACGTGAGTAGTCGAATCGTCTACTGATTGTCACAGTATAGAACTCGTTCATGTCCTGGGTCAAAGTTGATCCGTAGGAAGTTGATCCGTAGGAAGATTCTAGACCACCATATGAGTTCTGTGCTGGCGGAGGAAGCAGCAACTAGTTCTGCCTCAGTCGTCGATTTTGTGACGCATCTCTGTAGTGTAGCCTTCCAGTCGATAGGGCCGCCGAAAAAGTAGAAGATGTACCCTGTGAGCTTTTTCGTGTGGCCTTGTCATCTGCGAAGGAGGCAACGAAGCTTAGTTCGAATAATCCTGAACATTCTTCATATGTACTTTCTGAACCGAACGAGAAACAACAACCCCATGAAGCGTCCCTTAGACTTTCGGTTTACGCTGGAAAATCTTTACAGCGACTCGCGCAACGTAACGGTCTTACATTACTAGAGTGCGCTGTTGCATTGTCGAAAAGAGAAATAACTAGATCGAGAAAAGAATTTCAAAAGTTCGACGAGTCTGACACAACCATAACGAACTGGACGAAGAAGTTTGAACATCATCAGCCTTCTATCAAGAGTAGTTCTATAATTGTGGGTATAGTGGGCAGTACTGGGGCGGGAAAATCAAGCCTTCTAAATGCACTCCTAGATGAGCCAAGGCTACTTCCAACGGAATCTATCGGGGCATGTATAGGAGTTACAATTGTAATCTCATATAATCATGAGCCATTTCAGAGATATAGGGCAGAGGTTGAATTCATAAGCCCTGAACGTTGGCGGAGTGAATTGAAAGTTCTGAAACAATACTACAACGACATACCAAACCAGCACAAGGACAAAGGGGCCCAGATAATGTGGGACAAGCTGCAATCGGTTTATCCTAAGATTTCTAGATCGAATCTGGCTGCCTGCACCCTCGAAGAGCTTATATCGGACTCAAGTTTGACGGGAGTACTTGGAAAGAAGGAGTTGATTGAGGAGACAGAGTTCACTTTATTCCGGAAGAAGATTAAGCCCTACCTGATGAGCAATGAAAAGCTTCTCGGCAAGAACACAAAGAAGGATTTTATCCCTTGGCCGCTGATCAAGCTCGTCCGCTTATGGGTCCAATGCGAGACCCTCAGATACGTTGATATAATCGATATGTCCGGAAATCAAGACGCCAATCGGGCTCGAGCTGCGGTGGTAGATGCATATGTGAAGCAATGCACTGCTATATGGGCCGTCGCCCTCATAATCCGAGCGATCGACGACCAGACAGCAAGGGTGCTCATCAATGGCACCTTCCTTCGTCAGTTAAAGATGGACGGGAAGATGAGCAATATTACGTTCATCTGTTCTGAGATGGATCAGTCAGACATCTTGGAGGTTGTGGAGCGCTTAGAGCTCTGTCAAATTACAGAAATCAATAACGAAATTGCACGGCTAAACGGCTAAATTGCCGATTTTAGGGCTATTCTAGATGGCTTAGAGGAACAGTACAATGAGAAAAAGGCTCGCTAGATGAATATACGAAAGGATCTGGACAGTTCTGGACGGCAGAACAGGATCGGGGCTAATACGCTATCTAGACAAAAACATGGGACATTTTGTTTGATCACTGTATGCCTGCAATATTCACGGCATACGTTGAACATTACCAAAGATCTCTTGGAAATACCGAGGGCAAACTTTTCAAGGAATTTTCACTCTAGCTTAATCCTTAGGCATTTTTCAACACTTCCGTCTTAATCTTTAAAGGTGTAGTTGCCAATTTGAAGGCTAGTATGGAGGCTACGCGGATCGATGCTTCTCATATTCCGATACTCGCAGTCACCAATATGATGAGGCCCGGGTGCATCAGATGTGGTAGGAGGCACAGGATATAATATTCGGATGAAGGCTCAGAAAAACCATCATATTTGAACAAAATATACGAGAATAGGAGGTCCTTTTCGCAGATGTGTGATAAATTGGAGGCTCTAATAGATTCCAAGGCAGCGGAAATATTCGCGGACGTGAAAGAAAATGCAGGATGTGCCTTCGAGTCGTACCATCGTCCACAAGATACCACGACCCGCCAGAAGAAAATCTACGTCTAAGTCTCTGCTCTGATCCAAGAAATAGGTTGCTTGACTCCGGTTTCTATATAATGATGTATAGGCTAACAGAGTGTGCTTCTGCTAGGTTTATCGGCGGTTCGAACGTATCGCGAACAATCACACTTGCGAGGATGAAGGTGGGACCAATGTGGAAAACACGCAGTTAGTCTATCCCCAACCCAGACAACGAAGCATCGACCCTAATCAGAAATGTTGCAGGTCCACTTCATAGAACACATCAGAAGGCAAATTGCCATCTTCGGCCAGCTATGCGCCTTCTTCGTCGACCCAGGCAGCAATACAAGCCTTGGGCGAGGTTAATTACGAAGAGGAAGATGCAAATTAACTAGTTCCGAACCTTTTATGTGAAAAAAGGTGTTCCAATAATAAGTATACACACAGAGGGCTATTGCCAGTAACGATTTCTTTATGCCTTTTCCTTTAACACTTGCACAGATTGTGAACATACTTTACTTAAGCGCTTATCTTATTTGTAATCAATGCGGTGGCCATATCATGTTGTATCTTAGAATGTTTTTCAGTTGTTTAACTAGGAAATGTGATTGATGTACGTAGAGAATAGGTCACATTGCGGTAAGACGACGCTTCTGAACTGGCGAATGCTTACGATCACATCACCCGAACCATTTAAAGCCTCTTTTGTCTAGTTATGTGGTCAAAAGCAAAATCTCGAACTGTGCCCGGCGACACTATTTTGTAAGCAATGAGCACCTTGTAATATATCTCTTGCACTTCACGATGCATACTTTTCACATGACTGTGCTATGCATTCGAGCACATACTATACGCCCTGCTTATCCGCACATTAAGTGTACAAGCGCCATGCGTACCATTTCCATTCCAGATTCCAATACCCCCAAGTCCCACCAGATTCAATAAAACGCCATTATATGTCCGAGTCTAGATGCGGATGCCAGGTAACGGGAAAAGGTAAAAATAGTAGCACATCAATCATCCCACTCCTCGTCAAGGTTATCGATCAACCTATTTTCGTCCTCGTTTCTCCGTCCGCCGCGGCCCCGGTCATGGCCCAGTGATACACGGTTGTAGCCTCTGCGGGAGGGCAGGAAGCGCGCGCACGAGGATGTGAGGAAAAGGAACATATCCTGAGCATAGCATTTCAGTCCAGGGTTACTTTATCACGGAGCGACGAAAGCGGACTCACTGCAATGAAGCGCGCGATGCCGGCCCACATGGCGTAATTGGGCAATTGTCTCCAACCGCGCTGATGCATGACGGTGCGCTGGTACACGCAACCGCCGACAAAGTATACCAGGACTGCGATTAGCATGATGACGCCAAAGACACCACCAGGGCCAATGGCCTGTGTTTCTGTGTGCACACCTCCACAAGCAAAGGGGGAACGGCCTTCGAAAAAGTATACACAATCATCTACAGCAGCGACGAAGGAGAATGCGGTTTTGGCAAGCGGGTCAGACTCGCAAAGGAGGGATATAATGGCGGTCTTGCGGCGCTCATTGTCAGAGGAAGGCTTCTTCTTTTTGGGCTTATCTTCGTCATCATCTTCGTCATCACCATCTAGAATCTCGCGGGCGGGGAGGTCGATGGAGGCAGGGGAGCGACGGTCGCGGGACGACTTAGAGGAACATAGAGAGCCGCCGGTGTAGTTCATAACAAGTTTGCGACCGCGGAATACGGGCTCGTAGCTCTCAAGACTATATAGAAAAGACAATTAGTTGGTGCTGCGGAGACCGGGGGAAAACGTCAAGCTTCAATAGCAATTCAATGCTATGGAGCTCAGGGGTATTCGGATGGCACTTACCCGAGCGCATACTGCTTGTCTCCCTTCTCATAGAAGGCGCTCACGTTCTTCCACAGGCTCTTGTCCAGATCGGCGACATTGTCCAGGTCCTCAACCACCGGCCCGCAGAAGTTGATGGTGAAGTTTGCGCCGTAGTCGTGGCCGCGGGCGTGCCAGCTGCCCTCATCTCCCTCCTTCTTCTTCTTGCTGCCCTCCTCGGGAGGCGCGCGATGCAGTGGATTCAGGTCAAAAAAGCGCTCAGTGGTTGGTGAGACGGCGGTGCACGGCTTGAGCGGTTTGTCCGAGGCGGCGGCCGCTGTCCAGAGCAGGCCCAGTAACGCGGACAAATAGGTTGTCCGCATGGTGTATGAAGGGTTCACGGGAGCTAGCGAGCGAAAGTGAAGGGAAAGAAGAAACAAAGTAAGCCCATGGACCGACTGTCACGTCGGCATGGGATGGGATTCTTCCAGGCCACGGTTTGGTTTCGTTTGCCTGGGCGGCCCCGATACAGCAGCTGCGGGAACCTGGTTGCGCGGCCTCCTAGTGGGGATTAGCTCTACGCTAGTCTGACTGAGGACGCACTAGCCCGCTTTCGATCGCGCTGAATGAGCGCGTCATGGTCTCCACCTACGGATCTCTGCTCTCCGGCTGGGCTGCCATCGAACCACGTCCGACCTCGTTTTCCCACGTCTATATAAAGTCCCAGGCCCGTGGATGCCAATTGAGGTCCTGGTGTGCGCAAAGGGCTGGTTGGAAAAGAGACATCGCGGACGGAAGCTGTGACAGGCCTACATTCCACGCTCAGACCCCCTTTTTGGTGTTCACAAAACAAATTCTCTTCTCAACTTGCCCGTACTTTTTAACATGGCCGCGAAACGCAAGGCAGAGTCTGTCCCAAAGCCCCACGGCTATGAGTTTTTTGGACCGTGAGTTGGTTCCTCCATTCAGCGCTGATTCCCACTGACTGTTCAGGCCTGGTGCTTTTGTCATCTCCTTTGGCCTGCCCCTGGTCTGCTATGCCTTCGCCTTCTTGTGCAATGATGTCTCAGGTTGTCCTGCGCCATCACTGCTCCACCCGTCAACACTGACGCTGGAGCAGCTGAAGAAGGAAGTGGGATGGCCAGGAATTTCTGGCCTGATCACTACAAAAGCTGCATTGGGCACCCTGAGCTATTACCTCCTCAGTTTGTTCTTGTATGCGCTCCTCCCAGCCAATGAGACCGAAGGAACCGAACTTAGGACCGGAGGGAGGCTTAAGTATCGTTTCAATACATTCGGTTCTGCCCTCTTTATCATGGTCATCCTGGCTGCCGGTACTCTCGTAGAAGGTGCCAACTTCCCTGTCTGGACTTTCATATCTGACAACTACATCGGCCTCCTCACCAGCAACATCATCATCTCCTACGTTCTGGCCACCTATGTTTATGTACGATCTTTCTCGGTCAAGCACCCCAAGGATGCCAACATGCGTGAGCTTGCTGCTGGCGGTCACAGCGGTAACCTGCTATATGATTGGTTCATCGGCCGCGAACTCAATCCTCGTGCAACCCTTCCCATTTTTGGCGAAGTTGACATCAAAGCCTGGTGTGAGCTGCGTCCTGGTATGCTAGGTTGGGTGATCTTGGACCTTGCCTTCGTCATGCAGCAATATCGCAATTTCGGCCGGGTTACGGATTCTATCATCCTCATCACGGTTGCTCAGTCTGTCTACACTTTCGACGCGCTCTACATGGAACCTGCAATCCTCACGACTATCGACATTATCGCTGACGGCTTCGGCTTCATGCTTTCCTTCGGTGACCTCGTCTGGGTGCCCTTTACCTACAGTCTGCAGACTCGCTACCTGGCCACCTACCCTGTGGAACTCGGTATCAAAGGTCTGCTCCCCATCGTTGGTGTTCAAGCTGTCGGCTACTACATTTTCCGCTCCGTCAACAACGAGAAGAACCGGTTCCGTACCAACCCTAACGACCCCCGTGTTAAGCACCTCAAATATATCCAGACGGAATCTGGGTCGCGGCTTCTAGTGACCGGCTGGTGGGGCACCGCCCGTCACATCAACTACCTAGGCGATTGGTTCATGTCGTGGTCGTACGTTCTGCCCACCGCCATGGCCGGCTACGTGATCCGTAATGCGGCTACTCACCCGGTCGACGCATCCTCTAAAGACGCATTCTTCTTCAACAATACTTACCAGCAGTACGTCATCCCTGGAGAAGCGCGCGGCTGGGGCATGATTGTCACGTATTTCTTCATGCTCTACTTTGCGATCCTGCTTGTTCACCGTGAGAGGCGCGACGAGGAGAAGTGCCGACGAAAGTACGGCAAGGACTGGGATCGGTACTGCGAACTGGTGCCATACCGCATCATCCCCTACATATACTAAACGCGCATCACAAAAGTGGGCGTGGAAAACCGGGGTTAAGTAACGCTATCTGATTCATCGGGCTGGATCTGATTGAAGACGTACTGCCCCGATCTTTATTTTCTCAACAGAGGAAACACCCGTTTCGGATGCACGCTATCGCCGCGCGATTGAAGACGTGCATTCTATACATCTAGACGCTTTTTTATACCGGGGGTTGTAGGGGAAAATGTACTAGGATGATACGCTACCGCGGGAATTCGCGGTTGAAGACGTACGTCCGCCTGCTGATATGGCTGACATGCGAGTGTTATGCATCTTGGTCTTAATCTTTAATATACAAGAAAACAGAGGAAGAGAGGGTGCTATGCTATTGGCTTGGAACATAGTTCAATTGAAGACGTGCATCCAATACTATTTGTCGTTGAGTGATCTCATTTGCTATGATGTGAGATCTTTTATACAACTTTAAAGCTGTCGTTATCGTCAAAACCATTTTCGGACTAAGTACCAATCAGGAAAGTCTCATCGAAGACGCGGATGATTTTAGCGATCAAGGCCTGTCACGAGAGTGGAAAGGGGCGTGGCGGGAAAGGAGAACACAATGCATGACTAAACCGTGAGCAAATAATCAAGTGAGGTTCTAATTCGTTACGTGAAGGCTGTGCTGATCTTGCATCGAGGTGATATTAATGCTGATGCTTGCACCGCAAGCGAATGCGAAGGTGCATCGTCGAATCAAAGCCGAGATTGCATCTCCTGGCAAGAAACTAGTGTCTTTTTTTTTTTTCTTTTGTGGCCGGAATAAGCATTCGTGAATAATAGGTCGGGTGTGTAGCAATCACCAGGCATTAATGGGGTGTTTACGTACGATGTACCGGTACCCCCGTACTCGTGCCGGATCGTTTGTCCAGAGCCACCAATTGGCTTACAAAGACACCATTCATCAACCATCCTTGCCAGTTACCGTGCTTCATAAGACTATGATTTAGCTAACGATGAGTAAGCTCCGCCATCAAAACAACAGGTGGAGAGCAACATATTCCAGGCATTTTTTGCCCAAGAGCCGACAAAAGCAGTTGACAGATTCGCAAACACTATGGTGATGTCAAAGGACGTCGAGGCAGCAGGACCAAATAGTCATCTTATGGAGTCAAATGAAGTTCGACAGAGAAGTCATACCGAACACAGACCTACAGTATCATCGAGACCATTTGCTGGACGTATCGGAGGAAACCAAGAGTTTACGCTTCAGCCAGGCGACGATGACTTCCGTTCGATTGTTTCCAAGGTCCCGGATGCGACAGCCACGTTTACGTGGAGAGAAAGTTTCCATCTCAATGGATTCTATGACGTTGACCTCTGGAAAGAAGCCACCATTGAAGGAGTCGGAACATGCGTGCAGATTTTCCTTGCTGGAATGATCGCCATCGGACTAGGACCAGCAGCAGGAGTGACAGCTTTGGGACCTATCACCCCAGCCATCATCGGCAGTCTATCTAACATACTGATCATCTCCCTGTTCATCTTCGGAGCGGGTCCAGTATCCGGGGCACATTTCAATCCGTTCATCACCATCTCAACTTTCTGCGCGAAACTATCGACATTCCCGAGAACGGTGTTGTATGTCTGCTTTCAGTGCGCCGGGTCAACGATTGCTGGTTTTTTGCTGAGGGCTGGTATGGGGGACAAGTCCGTGTTCGGCGTTATACCTGGCTGTTATGTTGATTCAACTTTGGTGACCCCGGCTCAAGCGTGGGTTACGACTAGCGAAAGGGCAGAAATTTCAAAACTAACAAGCTGCAGATACGTATTTGAGACTATGACAGCCCTTGCAATCATTTTCATTGCATTTGGGGTTGGGTTGGATCCCCGTCAGAGAGGTGTCTTTGGTCCAGCGTTATCTCCATTTTTGGTATGCACATGTCAGTTAAGACAAAATAAACCAGCACTGACTATTCAAGGTCGGACTCGCCCTGGGGATTTGCAGCTTCGCTTCAGGCGTTGTGAGGGCTGGATATGCAGGGGCATGTAAGTCACGGTGGTCTTATTCTGAAGTGTTTCCCTGACTGAGTAGCATTAAATCCGGCACGTTGCCTAGGATTGATGGCCGCTTCAGGTAAGTTCAAGGATGTTCTTTCTCAAGCATGAATCCTTCTAATCAAGATGCAGAGCGATTTACCTATCATTACATTCATTGGATGGGAGACATAACAGCGGCGGTGTTGAATGGCATCTTGTACTGGGCAATACCCATTTACAAGGATTGATGAGGAAAGAAAGAGCGCTAAACGAGCTGAGAAAGTCAATTTGAACATTGGAGGGTATATAGCAAAAATCACATGGTATTGATGTACACATGCATATAGTGAAGATTCTAAGGTTCGTGATGGTCGAGCTGCAACTAGACTGTGCATGAACCGTGCGCGGCTCTAGCCGCTACTTACCTAGTGCGGTCGCTTAGGCCCAAGCACAAATCTCCCACACTCGCTCAATTTCTCTCGAAGTCCAGGACAACTTCGACTTTTCGACAACCACCGCCGCCGCCATGTCCCAGCACTCCAAGATCGCGGCAAACAGCCCTTCCCGAAGCTCGCCTTCGGAGATTGAGGTTGCCATTAACAATGCCCTCGAGGACCTCCAGAACAACATCCCCGATTTGAGGAGCTCTCTGCGCCCTCTCCAGTTCGTCTCGGCTCGCGAGGTAAGATGAAGCACTACCTCGTCCACAGACTCCTCCGCTCGATGCGCTCTCGGATATCGAAGCCGTCACATACACCTTTACACTGTTGAACGAAGAGGCGATGGGCACTGGGCAGCTTTGCTGACACCAGGATTCTTAGATCGAGGTCGGCCACGGCAGGAAGGCTATTGTCATCTTTGTCCCGGTCCCCCTTCTCCAGGGCTGGCACAAGATCCAGCAGCGGTAAGTAGCGCGATGTGAAACTAGAAAATCACGCACTAATCCAATATAGTCTCACCCGCGAGCTTGAGAAGAAGTTTTCTGACCGTCACGTCCTTCTCATCGCTTCGCGCCGCATTCTGCCGCGCCCCAAGCGATCCAACCGCTCGCGCTCCAACCAGACCCAGAAGCGCCCGCGTTCGCGAACCCTCACTGCTGTCCACGACTCTATCCTTACCGACCTCGTCTACCCCGTCGAGATTGTTGGCAAGCGTCTCAGGACCAAGGAGGACGGCAGCAAGCTCCTCAAGGTTGTGCTTGACGAGAAGGAGCGCGGTGGTGTTGACTACAGGCTGGACACCTACTCCGAGGTCTACAAGCGCCTTACTGGCAAGACCGTCAACTTCGAGTTCCCCCAGAGCGCTGCTTCGGACTACTAGATGACCAAGGTTGATGGGCTTCGTGGGTTAGGAGTAAGGTTTCGGGCATGCATAACGTGTACTCGGCATCAAAAATGATATGACATGGGGCCCGTGTTAGGGCGTTCAGATACCACTTCCAATCAATGTCTTTATGTGATGGTTTTGAACTTGTGATTCATTTCTATTTTATTTAGCTTTCAGTTTAATGTGACTTGCATGAGTCGTTGGCAGCATTTATTGACGATCTAGTTCAGGATAATGCCTGAAAATGCCCTGAGCGTAAGGCTTCCGGCGATCGCTTGACAGGTAGTCTTTCAAACCGCCATGCTCTGACACGCTGGGGTAGAAGGTACCGAATAACGTAGCATAGTGTCCAGACTCCTCCCTTTCCTTCAGTTCTTTGGGAAAGGCAAACTGTAAACCATTGACAATCTGCCACAACGCCAAATCTGCATAGCTACACAACTAGTGTCAGTAATCATGTATTGAACCTTGCTCTGGACATGAAGGTCATTTACCTTAGCTTATTACCGACCAGGTACTTGCCCTTTCCAGCAGTGTTACCCTTCAGCACGCGCTCGAAGAAGCCGAAAAACTTGGGAATACGAGCTTCGCGGAAATCCTTGGCCTTGAGCAGTGCCTCTTCTTTCTGGTCCTCGTAGTATTTTTGCGAGGAGATAGGATGGTGGGTGTCGTGCACCTCATTGTTCAGGTCGAGCACCGTGAGGGCAAGCGAATGAATCCAATACTTTTCCGCCTCGTCACTGCCGGCGAGATCAAGCTTATCGCCGAGATATGCCTGTAATTGAATCAGCCATGTGCATCTCAAAAATGCCTCATCGCGCGAGACTCTGGGGCTGTATGCAACGCACCAGAATAGCAGGCGTCTGTGATATCACCAAACTCTTGCCATCCTTGCCTTCTCCGAGGACCCTCAACGCAGGAGGTGCAAATGCAGGCGGATTGCCATCTGCGTCCCACTCGGCGTTCTCGTCCTTGAGGGCGAGTATCTGCTTGATGCCGCCTTCCACTTGGTTGGAGACGTCAGTGTAGGACGTCCCGGTTGCTTCGAAGACGAGGCGTGCAAACTCGCCGCGGCCAGGGAAACCTGGCCAGTAGAGGAGCTCGTAAGGTGGTTGAGTGCGAGCTTTCTTTGCGGTAGACATTGTGAATGTGCGATTCAGGAGCTGGAAGGACTGGTGAGGGGAATTAGCTGGTCTGCTTATGGTGGGGTCAATTGGGACGAGAAGAGGGGAAAAAGAACACAATCCGCAGAACAAACAGGTGCACAAGATGAGAGGCACTGCGGCATGGTCAGACCGGTACGTACTGGTAGCTTTTGAAGCACCCTCTGCTGCGGGATGCCAGTACACAGAGCAAACACGAGAGCTGAACGAAGGCTTCTGGGGAGCATGTGCGGAGCAAGATGAGTTGCGTCGATCTTAGCCAGTTATATAGGACAAGTATACTGCATGTAAGCCCCTCCCCTCTCACCGGAGTTGAGGGCGTGCTGTGACTGCTCTAGGCGTCATGGTGGGGCTTATGGATGTGGTTGGTCTCGAGCGTGAGTGCGGGCGCGGCCCTGCTGCTAGCACCCGGTTGGCCCCTTGCAGATGCCGATGGGCGCGGGCGTCGGAGAAAGAAAAGCAAGGCACAGGGGAACAAACGAGCGGTGTCCAAAGCCCGAGAAGCGATGATTGATAATGAACAACAGGTACGACTACATGAGGCAAACCTGTTGAATTAGTCACAGGTACGCGTAAAGAAGCCGAGCGCGCGACGGCTGTTGGTAGTACAGCGCATAGGTCTGCAAACTGTCTGCATCTGAATTGCGGGCACAGCAGGCGGCTCGGTGCAAGCTTCCTCTCGATGCGGATAAGCGTGAAGACCTCCGCTTCAGTCGGCTTTCGTGCACGGCCTCTCATGAACGATTAGTGGTCTATCTAGAAAGTTCGACCTCATTTACACGCAGCACCTTGAATACCCTGCTGACCTTCGGCTCACGTTTCATAAGATTGTATTTCAACTGCTCGGTGGCTGGGAAGTTTTAGACTGCGACACTACGTGAGTGCACACTCGACTCGGTCTCGTGCATCGTCGTACGAATAAGCGCCACCAAGATTAACCTGTCAGAACAGTACCTATGAGGAGTGAAACGTTACCCGCCAGTGTTAATAAGTCACTGGGTGAGAGAAGTGTGGCATATTCATGATCTTGTGACAGAGACGAGGGGGGCCCTCAAGTACCGACTGGCCGGTGGTATCAGCAAAAAACAAGGCCAGGCACGTCTTCGATGATACTCTTAGTAGTGGCGCACCTTAGAACCATCTTGTATGCTTCGATGAGCCTTGTTGAACTTGTTGGGAAATCGGGATTCATCACGTTTTGAACCAGATTAGTAGATCATTACAACTTCAGTACTACTTGCTAGGGATTGCCAGGGGATATTGATTTCTTTAGTTCCCACACCCTTCGAGTTTTTTTTTTTTTACCGTTCCTTTGGGTTTTCTGCAAAAAGGGAAGCGCTGTTATCTTGGGATTCCTTTCGTCGTGTGTAGGACGTACGTCCACGTTTCATGTATGAATTCAATCCCCTCCCCTTCCCCTCCCCCAAACCTCTTTAGTTAAGTTATACCTAAGCTTGGAGGAAAGGCCCAGCAGTGAGAAAATTTATTCGGCGGCTAACTGTATAAGATTTGATTAGAGCTGTCGACTGAGAAATGTTGATTGCTTTCGGTTGCACTCGAAAGGACACAACATTCCATATCGGAGCTAGGAAACAGCTGCTTAGGTAATTAGCTTGACTCAATGCAGTTGCGTTGGCTCCTCGTTTCCCTCAGCTGTCTGCAGTCCCAAACATCCCGTGCATCACCGACGTCAACCAATTTCTATAACTCGGCGGCATCGTGATGAATATGGTTGCCGTTAGCACCATGGAAAGCACGAAAAATATAAAAGATTTTGTCACTCAAATGGAGGCATTTGAAGCATCTGACCAGGCGCGCCAGAAGCTGTTTGCAGTAAGCTGTTGCCTTCCTTCTCTAGTAGTGTACATGCACGCCCGAAAATTGACTGTCGATCAGCATATACTCGAAGGCTATTCCGCTTTGCTAGAGGAAAACGATAATTTGAAGAACGACCTCGCTTCAGAGCGAGATAATCGTCGCAATTATCAAAAGTTGGTCGACCAGATGCAGCGCCAGCTTGGCGAGACCCATCGCGAATTGGTGCGTTGTTCATTGCGGCCTGATGCGCACAGCGTTCTCAATAGACGGTTTAGGCAGACAACTCCTTCGTATTAGCACTTATAGATGGAGATGGAGTTATTGTAAGTTATTTTCCATTACAATAACTTTTCATTCACATAGTACTTCAAGATACTTTACTAAACACCCCCGCAGTTTCAAGACGTACTACTCCAAGCGGCAGGCCACAACGGCGGCTCAGAGGCAGCTTCAAGGCTCCACGATGCCGTGCGCGAACATATTGCTTCGCTCTATGAAAATTCGGGTAGCTGGCCTATCATGGTACAAATTTATTTGAGTCTCGATAAACTTGCGCAGAAGCTAGCCTCAGTCAATCTTCTTCAAAAGCCTCAAGACTTCCGAAATTTTGCACAAAATTTCGCTCTCAATCAGTCACTATTCACTATTATTGATGTAGGGCATGGAAAAGAACGTGCTGATCATAAGATTAAAGGTATGCTTGAATGCTTCTTCACAAAATCTGCCAAGCATGCCAGCTGACTTTAGTGAAGAAATGCTTCGTACATTCAGTGACAACCCCACATGCAGACATATCATCTTTGGAGGTTGCCATGATGCAGGTTATCTTCTGAATCTTGACCAGTATAAGCACAACCCAGCTAAAGCTTCGCGCATTACGCTCCTTGAATCAACGCCCGCATGGCGCGGCTTCCTCGAGCTACCTAACTTCCAACGAGCTAATTTCGATAATGTATTCAGGAAACATCCTTTGCCCGAATCTACACACCCTTTCTCTCATGCTTCGGTACAGCCGCCCATCTCCGCGACCTCTCCGCCCCCGAATTTCAGCAGGATCACGACGAGCCCCTCGCCCCCTCTTAGTTACCCCAACCCACCTCCAGGCTTTACTAATCCGCCGCCTGGATTCACAAATCCGCCTCCTGGCTTCGCTGATGGCTCATCAGTTACGTCGTCCCCTGCGACAACCGTCTCTTCCCTAGCCAATCCTACGTCGGAGCCCTCTGGTGAATCCTCCTGGGCGATAGTCGGCAAGTCCGGTGTGTCCCCTAACGAAAATATTTCCATTGCTTCTAAACCAGGCAAATCCTCTAAACTGTGGGCCTATTACAACAAAAATGAACAACGCCTCGATGAGCCGCTCCCTCCACGCGATAAGACCGCCTTCGAGGCTATCGAGCTACGCATGAAAAAAGCAGGTCGCAATCTGTGCAACCACTACCATCTCGGCAGAGGCCAATGCATCAACAAAGAGTGTCCTTTCCAGCATGAGCCCAGGCTCACGGTGGCGGAGACGGTTGCGCTCAAGTACAAGGCTCGGAGTCTGCCGTGCAAGGACCGCTATTGTCCCAACGTTCACTGCTGTGGGTGCTCCGGTTCTTTCTCCCTTTCTTCTTCTTTCCTTTTTATTATGCTGTCTACTAGACTGGGTGCTGACGAGCGGCATATAGATTTGGGACATCAATGCTCCTTCGAGCGTGATACCGGCCACTGCCCGTACCCTGAGACGTGTAATCTGCGCGCCACACACGGCATGGACAAGGAGAAGTACTCGCGCTGGGACGAGCAGGGCAAAGAAGAGACACGACCTCGGACGCTTTACCAAGCAAACACAACCTAGACATGTTTTAAAACTTATACACTATATTGATATCACTTCCGATTAAGATACGTTGTAGGGGCAGGGAGCCGTTGGTGCCTCGGGCGGCTTTTTTTTCCAGCGTAGCTGGCTTATACTAAATCTGTGACATGTTAAGCTAAGAAAAAAAAAGGGGGGGGGGAGAAAGGGGGGGGTTTTTGG
>Ga0247757_10001507_pt1 | contig 15032 bp, 19 predicted proteins | sample UWRJL126311R4_FD_180929 | JGI IMG/M metagenome (GOLD analysis project Ga0247757, IMG submission 180929) | Plant litter microbial communities from Arlington Agricultural Research Station in Wisconsin, United States - UWRJ-L126-311R-4 | ecosystem: Environmental > Terrestrial > Plant litter >... | reverse complement strand
TGGCCGCACAGCAGCTGGCGAGGAGAAGTTCTACAAGCTTGGCATGGTGAAGCGCCACCGAAGCGTCGACCGACTGAGCCTCGACCGCCTGAGCATATAGAGCGCATGGGCGGCTTTTTCAATCACTAAAAGCGTTTGTTTTGCATCGGCGGCGTTTCCGGCGGCACACTCTGATTACTGCTTTCCATCCCTAGAATACGGCCTTCACTGCCCTCAGGAACTTCTATGGCACGTTTTGCATGAGCACATCTTGTACACTGGGCCATGCGGTTCGCTCCGCGACTATAACCGCATTCCATCATCTTTCGACACTTCCACCTGCGCAGTCTTGGATACCCAAGCATTTACCCATCGTTATACAAAGCTCTGTGCCTCTCAAGAGCATGCGCGCTTCTCAGTGTCGCATCTAGTTCTGTAACCTTGAATCAAGATTTGCTCTCGTTTCGGAAGTGCGCCTTCCCCGGCTTTTGCATACTGGTCAACCGCTTGCAGCACTTTGTCAGCCACTTGGAGCCCTACCTTCTCCGTTCCCTCATGACAATACCATGCTACCATAGGCAGTCAATATACTCCGGCTGGAGAGGATACGGGACGGTTAGTACGTTATATCCCAACAACGTCACGAGCCTCGGGAGTGCCAAACCACTCTTGGTCCAGGGATGCTAAATGATGGGAGATCATCTGGAAGCATGTCCTATGGGGACTACGGTGTCTCCTGGGGAAAGCGCGCAGGCGAGGATTATGAGCATTCTAGATAAATCAAGATACCCTCTCCCCTTTCCCATTTATTCTTTCGAATGGCTGTGTGGTGGGTGATGGCCAAAACAATTTGGTCTTTGCTCTGTGTTCATACATTCCTGCTCTCCCTGTCCCCCCTTGCCAGAGTGCGCCACAGTGATGTTCAGGCTGTGCCAAGAAAAGGTTGATTTAAACCCTAAAGCTAATAGATGAGGTCTTAAGAATTGACCAAGGCATCGCCTCGAACTTTGAGCTTGAATTTGCAGAAAGAACAAATTAAGACAATTCATAGTATCTAGTCTGGCGGTAGTCAGGATTGTATGAATAACAGCAACCCATGTACAAGACAGTGTAACGAACACAGATTGCTCTGGCTAGTATCTAGACGTATTTTATATGAATAGCAGAGATGTACAGCGGCTGTCTGCCACTCGAAGCCAATTCCAGGATGCATCGTGACATCGTTTAGATCCATGATTGAAGTACCGTGCTTGTATCACCTCAATTACTAAAATAGCTAGACTGCCATTCAAGTTACACACACACGCACGCACGCAGTCCGAAAACAAAACATTCGACTCAAAGTCGGTAGCTCTTCTACTATTCTTTCTCGTGAATCGTGAATCTACGCATCTATTTCCTTGACCGATTCAGACTGTGTACGCCATGTCAGAAGACTTTAGCAAGAAATTCTCCCTGTTGGTTTCCCCACTCTTACCTCCACTCCCCTTCACTTGGCTCATTCTAGGTAGCTTCCTTACTTCCCCCACCGTCACTGTCACGGTCGGCAAATCCAGGGTCTTTAATCTCCACCTCGATCTTCTCACCGTAGAGGCCGACCGTTTCGCCAAGAGCCTGAGCGGGAAATTCAACGAATCCAAGACGAAAACCCTAGATATCGAGGATGAGGATCCAGAACTCTTCGGATACTTTGTGGAATACCTGTACCGCGACCGCTCGGTTCTGTCTCGCAATGTACAACATTACTCCGAATACGTGACACTGGCTCGACTGTACGCCATGGGGGAACGCCTTCAGGCACGCAAGTTCCAAGCATATGCTCTTTCGAGGTTCACTCAATCGCTCGACAGCCGAGCCTTTGTGTCAGACGAGAGCACCTGCGATCTACTTCGTATTGCATGTAACGAAATCACCGAGAGAGTGAACGAAGATCCCATGAGAGCACACATCTTCTGGTTCGGAGGAACCAAGATAAGCGAGCTTCAGAAATACGACTTGTTTCGTCAGACGCTGTGCGACATCCCGGACCTAGGCAAGCAATTGTGTTTATGGGTGCAAAAAAGTCAACCCGCAAAGTCGAATATGCTGAACGAGCTCCAGTACCAGAGGTTTGTGCCGGAGAGCGAGTACAGTCTCCAGGAAAAAGAGAAGACTGCAATCGGATGAGTTGAAGAATATCCATGGAATCCCTTTGTCTGCTATAGGAGCGTTAGCGTAACGTTCGCTTTTCTGGTAGTATCCATCTCACATCGTGCATCCTCACTGTTTGTCCGTCTGCTATCTTTGATCTACTGAATTCAACTGTGATCCGCTTTTCTATAATTCAATCATAGCATTGCCACTCCTAGGATACGCATGGCTAGTTGTTGTTGGATACATTGGTGTACTGAAGTCCATGCACAAGATCAATCCAGGCTGAACGCATGCAATTGGATACTGAATACACGCAGCTCCATCCCGTACCCCAAGGCGCCCAATACACCGCAGACAAGGCGGCACCGTTAACCGTCGTTAGAAAGGGCTCCGAACTTCTTTCCGAGTGCTCGTACGTATGCCGATGTCCGCGCACGCTAGCCCATTTTACTCCGACCAGACACGGATAAACCGCAGCGTTCCCGGCCGGCAACCAGGACGATGAAAATCTTGAGCTTTTCCGAAGCCCTTTTTGGGACGGTTATGACGGCAACGTCACACATCAACCAGCACTTATCACAAGAATTTGGCGCTAGCGCCGTAAAATTGCTGGACGATGACTCGGTGCAGCATATTCCATTGGAACAGTGCTCAGCGCTTTCTGCTTCAAAGGTTTTGAGTCATTTTTTACTGCCATCCTGAGCTTGCCTTCGTGATATATGAACTGCTTACGGGAGCTTTCTCAACTCAGATTAGACGTACTCTAGCATCAAACCGTTGTCCTTTGCTTCAATGAAAGCCGGCCATGGCACCCACCACCTCGTCAACGAGTATAGCACCAGCCCAGAATGGAGCGCCTTCCCGCTCCGTCAATTCTGAGAAACAATTCGCATCCATCGTACCGGACAGACAGGAAGAAGGTGAGGACCTCCAGCTTCAGCATACTGTATCGACCTTCAGCAACCATGAGTTGCCAAACGTATCATACGTCGTAACTGGCGATATGGACGAGGTCTATAAGCGCTTTTCCGAGCACCGTAAGATGGTCATTGTCGCCGTCCTCTCTTTCTGTAGCTTCCTGGCGCCCGTCTCGTCAACGACGGTGCTGTCTGCTGTGCCCGAGGTAGCCGAAACATATCAGTGTGATGGCTCGATCATTAACTTGTCGAACGCCATGTATATGTTGTTCATGGGTATCAGTCCCTGCTTCTATGGACCGTGGAGCACCATTTATGGTAGAAAACGGGTATGCAACTGACCAAACTGTACTTGTCTCTGGGACAAAGTTGGGCATCCGCGATACCATTTAGCATTGACAACTAACGAGAAGGCTGTAGATATCAGCAGCAAGTGCTGTCCTATTCTGTGCTTTCTCCGTCGGTACTGCACTGGCGCCCAACCTAGCTTCGTTCTTCATCTTCCGAATCTTGACTGCCTTCCAAGGGACAGCTTTTCTAATCATCGGGTCAAGTGTCATCGGTGACATATACAAACCCACAGAGCGTGGCACCGCCCTAGGATGGTAAGACATTGTGAATGTATTATTGGGTAGACCGGTAGAAGAAGAGATGATACTGACAGTAGCATGCAGGTTTATGTCTGGAACTCTGATTGGACCTGCGCTTGGTCAGTTTGTCGGCAGTATCGCATAACTTATCCTGACTGGAAGCAGGGCCGTTCATCGGAGGCATCATCGTTACTTTCCGTACCTGGCGTGACATCTTTTGGCTGCAAACCGCTTTGGCCGGAGCTGCAGCCATCTTGGTTGTCTTCGTTCAGCCCGAAACCATTCATTATAAGCGTGCCGAAGAGTTAAGAGGATTACCTCGGCCTGAAAAGGTTCACAAAATGTGGCAGTGGCTAAATCCTCTGCGCATCATTCGCCTTTATCGCTACCCTAACCTGCTAACAGTTGTAAGTATTTGTGTGACTATAGCGGCCATCGGGTCATTGATTCGGATCACAGGGATTAGCTTCGTCCTCTCTGGTCTGGAACATGTACTCACTTCTTACACCTATCCGTTACGTTCTTAATCCGCGTTTCAATCTGACCTCACCGCTCCAATCAGGGCTTTTTTATCTCGCCCCGGGGGCAGGGTACCTGGTTGGCACGCTTTTTGGAGGTCGTTGGGCAGATCGTCTTGTTAAAAAGTATATCAAGATTCGCGGTGAGCGCATTGCCGAAGATCGTCTTCGGAGCTGTATTACGTTTCTTGGAATCGTTCTTCCAGCATGCATGCTCATCTATGGCTGGAGTGTTGAAAAGGAGAAGGGTGGTGTCGCGCTACCGGTCATCATGATGTTCCTGCAGGGCGTAGCACAGCTCTTCTGTTTCCCAAGTTTGAACACATACTGCTTGGATGTCATGCAGAAGAGGAGCGCTGAAGTAGTCGGTGAGTTTCCAAGATTCTTGTTCCTAGGCTAGAGTAATCCTAATGGCTGTATTAGCGGGTAATTACATGGTTCGATACTTGTTCGCTGCAGCAGGCTCTGCAGCTTGTCTTCCAGCTGTGCGCAAGATTGGCATCGGCTGGTTTTCTACCATATCAGCGTTATTCATGGTGGTTGCTGCTGTTGCAACCTATGCCACAGCTCTACACGGGCGACAATGGCGCGAGGCCGTTGATGCTAAGAAAATGGCAAAGAAAGAGGGTGAGGATCAAGTCTAAGATTCGACAAACATTTGGGGGGAGGATAAGGATATTAATACCTCATCGGTGGGCTTGATCACTTTGTCTACAGGGAAAGGCGTTTGGAGCGGCATTGCCAGGGAAAGCGATACAGACTGAACTTTAGCAAAGGCTTATATAGCAATCATAAACGTGAACATATGCTAGAAAATTCATCAACTATGGAATATGAAGCATTATTGCGTCGTCGTACGAAAGAACCTCAACGTCAGTCAACCCAAGTCCGCGCTCCGATCCCACCCGCACGGCTCCCATTGGCCGCCCAAACAGCCCGTTCGCCAAGCTCCGCAACCTCAACTCCTTCACCTCAGTCCAAGCTCCGTCTACCGTCGTTGTCGCCGCCCCTACACAGCAATCCGCAGTCCCACCATCAATATGACATCCCCTGTTATGGGCAAGACGCCCGCTGCCTTTGTACGCCACGATCCCGCCTAATTGCCGCTACAATGGGCCGCCCGTGAAGAAAAACTTGGCTGACTGTTGTCCAGTCCATGCGCAGCCCGTACCAGGCTTACCGTAGCCCCTTCGGTCCCAAGTATGTGATGGTTTCTGTTTTGTGAGAGCGCATTGAGGGCACATAAGAAGACGAGGACGCACGGGATAAGCTTGGAAAATAAAATCCGGGTTTGCGGACCAAGAGCTGGAAACTTTAACCACAGTCAAGGGCCATGTGTTGGATAGCCAGAAGGCATACGGTGGAGGTATTATCGAAAGAATTCTGGCTAATTGGCTTATTCCCAGGTACAAGATTGCACCAAACTATCATGGCTTCACCATGACCCACCTCGTCAAGTAGTACGTCCGCCCTCCAGATCACCTCGAGCTATACCGATGTGCTCGTACACAACCTTGTTGTTACATATGCATGGGAATACTGATATGTTCCAGCGGTGGTCTTGCGGCAGGCTTCGGTGGCGTTGCCGGCTTCTTCGCACTCTTCTTTTTCGCCGAGGTGCCTCGTGTGAGCAAGGACATTATGCAAAAGGTGCCTATCCTCGGCAACATGTTCATCAAGGAAGTTGCACCCGAAGACAACCCTTTTTAAAATGGGTCAAGGCGGGGTGAGGCCAAGGGTGGCAGAGTGTGCATATGTATTATGGCGGCATGCTGTATGCTAGCGATGGAAGTTGCAGAATAGATCTCTGTTTGTTAAACTCAGCGCATGCGCGAATGACTACCTGCGTATTAGGAGCATTAGTTCAAAGGCTCGGACTCTTTGCTATCGAATCTGAAGTTCAATAATTTCGGAACAGCCTGACTGGAACAATCTACTTCGCTCTATTGAGTGTTAATGGGGTAGTTTCTCAGTGCACAAGGAGCCCGATAACGTGATCTTGAGACATGTCTCTTTTCGGTCATTCTTGGAATACAGAGCTTTTAGGCATGCTCTGATATTCCATCATCTACTGAATTCATTTTCGGCGTTCGCTAGCTCAGCACCCTAGTTAGTTGGAAGCCTTCCGACAACCTCTTCCATCTCTTCATCGGTGTAGATCCTGAATCCCTTGTCTTTTGTGACACTCGCCAATTGTACATTCTTGCTGTCTAGCTTCTCTTCCATGACCTGCTTCAGTGTTTTCAAGACTAAGACTTCGGCCTCGGGGAGAGTAAGCGATTTATGGAACTCATTCTGAAGCTCAGCTTGAGCACCCTCAGAGCCAGAGCCGATGGCTTTGGCATCGTAGCGGTAGAAGGTACCGGAAGGTTCGGCATGATATCTGCCATCTGCATCAGTTGATCTGCCTCTGCATGAGGTATATGGACCAGTCGACGTACAGACTAGGACCGTCCTCATCGTACCCCGCAATCAGCAGAGCTACACCGAAAGGTCGACTCATGATGCTCTCCTCTCCCTCTGCACCCTCACCAAACCTCAGCGCTAGATCACATATTGCCTGCGTACAGCTCTCCACTCTTAATGGCTCGGCGTAGTTAAAGGCGTGGTTCTGGCTCTCGACTCGTGCATGTTCGATCATGCTTCGGGCATCGGCTTGCAATCCGGACATAGCGCAGCCAATGTGGCGGTCAATCTCGACGATCTTTTCGACCGAGGAAGTTTCAAGAAGGGTAGATGTCACACGCTTCTCTACACCAAGAATAACACCCTCGCCAGTTGCAACCTATATGGTGTAAGCCTTTGTCTGGTAGCGGGCGGTTAAAACCTCTGCCGGGAGGCACATGGGCCGCTCAGCTTGTACGTACACCTATTGCTGTTGAACCGAGCTTGATGGCTTCTAACGAGTATTCTACTTGGAAGAGGCGACCTTCCGGAGAGAAGGTGCTGGCTTATTGTGAGCTTTTGGTTTGTAGAACGTACAGGGTGGGGTTACGGACTTGATGCCACGGTCTACCAGTGCAATGTTAGCTAGGATCAGGGATTTTGTAGATCGGAGTATTTCTCACCATATTCACTTCGTGCTATGAACTGTCTCTGTTAGTATACGAAGCTCTAAAGAATGTTCTAGCTCAGCATACCATGTTGGCGAAGGTGTTTGTGGAGGTTATAAAGTATGGTAGAAGGGATAATGCTCAGTACTTTCGGTGGAAGAAAGGTGTGCGCGCGGAAGAGGTATCTCGTTTTAGAGAGGACAAGGTCAATGTGCTGTTGGTGGTGGAGCTCGATGACCGGCGCAATCAACGCGGCAGGAGCTGCCTTAAAATGGCCCGTGCATGCCAAGCCCACATGGATGATGGGTCTCGAAACCAGCGCCCAGGCTTCTCCACGATTTACAGTACATCCCAAAATCCTACATTTAATAAAAATGGGATTCATTATCAAGCATCTGTGGCTCACTAAGGTTCCTGTCTTCCTCATCAATACACTCACTTATTCCTATTATCTTCAGGCTTTCATGATCTAGTGAAGCCATCAACACAGAGTGTTGATGACAAACACTACTTGTATACTATCTCAAGCTCACCATGTAGTTGGTGGTAACATGGTACAATTTCAGCCGTTTTCGCAGCCTCAAAATCGATGGTAGTAGGGTTGAGTATTTTTTATTTGGGCTTCAAAATGGAATTCGAACCAACCTGAACCAGGGTCACAAACCAGTAGATATTAGATGGGTGTTAAGGCTTCAAAAACAAATCGACATGGCCTCTACCAAATCATGCAGTAATAAATACCAGCGAAAGATTGAGGTAAAGCGTATCCGCTGGTGAGCTGGTTATTTCAAGCTGTAGCCAAAAACCGACGGAGTGTACAACACTGCAAATAGGACCGAATTGTGCATGTTATCATTTGTGATATCGCTGGCGCGAAATATGTGACTTGGTGAAATTGATGCTTTTCCAAATCACGTAGAACAGATCACATTGTGGGGAAAGGGGAGCTGAACAATTCGCAGGTTTTGGCTGCCATGGGCACGACTGGTGGGTTGGCCAGCGGACCAGGATACGCGCCTTGGCCGCGGCGCGTAGCACGGAAGTGCGCTAACCCGTTCGAGCTTGGCCCTGGGGTAGTCGCATGGAGAACGCTGCCCTTGTGCTTCACCTTCTTCTCTCGTCCACAAACATCCCAATCGTACAAGCTTTTGCGCACGACACGAGCTTTACTTTGACTCGATCAATTACGTATTTCCATACTCACAATTAGTGTCAATCATGTCTGCTCAACCTGAGGACCACGACATGGAGGGTGTTGAGAACCCCACCGAGGTGGTTGGCAAGGGCAAGGGAAAGGCTCCGCAAGCGATGGAGGAATCCGCTGAGGAAGATTCCAGTGACGAGTCCGGTGCTGAGGACCAGGTACGTTTGAATCCTAAAGGAAGGCTTCAGGCGCAAACTGACTAACCTGTCCACAATAGGCTGCTGAAGGTAGGATTGCCTTTCACGCGCGTACGCAATCAATAACCGAAGAACTGATTTGAGCCATAGAGCCTGAGGACGACGATACCATGGCCGAGATCGATACCCAGAACATCGTTCAGAGCCGTACCCGTGGCAAGAACATCGACTTCGCCAAGGCTGCTCAGGAGCTCCCCGACGACGAGGATGATGACGAGGATGAGGATTTCAATGATCCCGACGATGAGATGAAGGACTAAGAGAGCGCGCTCCTTCTGGTACGTTGCATGAATCTGGACAAGGACAACGCCGCTCTAATACTAATTCGGCGGTAGCCCTTCTTCGACGCGACCGTGAACATTGTAAATCCTCTGGTGTTTCACGAGTTGATATACCAACAAAAAGGAATTTTTCGCATTGGTAAGCGGATGGACTCATACTGAATACGGAGTCTCGGCGCGGTTTCTGGATGCTAGAGATACATGTGCATTGGCTGTGCGCGCGTGGTGCGTGGCACTCCAGGCATGAATATATTCCATATGCATAGCGTTCAGAGGTCACACAAATGAAACGCGAATACTGTTGAATTTTCTGTTGCTTTTCTCTTGGCGAACTCTGTTTGCCTAAATTCCCATTATGCTGTCTTGTAACCTTTTACCCATACAAGTGCTGTGGTGTTCCGAATTAGCTGCGTAGCCAATCTAAGGCCGTTGTAGGTGCGGATCTGGCTGGGGGTCTTCGCATCATACATAGCGTCTACTAGGTCATAAGAGAATGGGATCAAAACTTCTATCCCGTTGCTAACATGCTATCATGAAGTGTAATCACTCTACACTGCGCTTGTTCGACATGCATAGAGGTAGCAAGCATTCGCCATGCCAAGTACGGATCTGACTGAAAAGCGTCCAAATTGTCCTCTTATGGCACCGGAGGCGTTGCTCAGATCGCTCCGGCCGCTCGATGTGACATCAGCACACGGTCGAACGCCAACCCGTCACTGGGGCAGGTCGGCGATCCTTACGGTATACCGTGGGCAAACATTCGATGCCCGGTTTCTAAGGTGGCAGGTGTCGCCACAGCATTCACGGCTGCATTTGGTGTCGGACGTCGTTGCATTTGTGCGGCCAGCATCCGTCCTGATTCGCTCGTTTGCGCTGTACCATGGCCACTCTGATTGGTACAATACGTCGACTCAAATCAAGCTTCCAAGCCTCCAAGACCACCGAGATGAGCAGATGCCGGCGTCGGCTTGGCCTCTGATTTTCCGCCACGGGTTTTACAGGCTCGACATGTACTACCACCTTTCAGCCATGGGCAAAGGCAAGGAAGCAGACCACGGACCGCAATCCCGCAAGAGCGCCAAGAAGCCATAGGGCACCCTTTGTGGCTCTTATGTACGTACATTGTTCTACCTGGAGCCTTGCAAAACAAATATGCAAGCAGGACATCACGCGGGCAGCAGCCCTCACTAGAAAGGGACCTGATCTGGAGAGTGATCCGCTGGCACGATGCACCCCCATGGCACGGCACGGTAGCCTCCGTACGATTGGTTTTTTCTTTCTTTCGATTTTTCCTGTCAGGTCACAAAGGGACAATCCCACTCTTGCCTCGCAGGTCCCAAAGCGGCAATGCATTAGGTACTCGGAACGCCACTGTACCCTGAGATAGTAGCCGTCGGAAGGCAGAGCGACAGATAGCGTGCGGGCAAACAGCGGCCATACCGGCTCCTTGATGGGCAGCGTTAGAGCGGAAAAGTCCTTCGTTATCCGCCCCTCTTGCCAGTTGCATGCCTGAATGAAGCGATATCGGGCGCGGTGGGAAAACACGTCCAGGCTACCCGGGCATGGAGACAGGGCCCGTGTTCTCGTGACTCATTGAAATGGCAGACGACGAGCGTAGAAGCATGCCAACTCGGGCGATTCCGACATGGCCCGAGACGGAGACGTTGTGCTGTCTCGACGCGGGCGTGGCGGGGGCCTGTTTGCCTGCGCGAGCGCCCAAGCGCAGCCATCCATTGGCCTTTGGGCCACTCGGGGAGAGACGGCGGACGAGGGGGGCATCCCGCGTGGTTGGGCAGGCAGCCGGGCGCCTGGGCCTGGCGAGAGGGCTCCGCGCTGCGATGATGTCGAGGAGGGCCATCTCCGCCGGGTCAGAGGCGGGGGGCTTTGGACTGTGGGATCTCCCGGCCTATGGGACCTGGCCTTGTCCGCTCCTGGAGGACAGCAGCGACAGATAAGGCATGACCACCCACAATGACCACGGGGGCGCGTCGGCAGCAGGGCGACGGGCCAATGCCAGGCGGCGGAATTGCCAGTACAGGGGAGCTCTGGGGAGCTTTGGGGAGCTTTGGGGAGCGGAAGGCCCCATGCACGCTGCACGCCCCCAGTCATCGCAGGCTGTCAAGGGCGACGTCGGAGCGAATCGCAGGCCTGGAGCGCCGAACCACGAGCCCACCGCGCTCGCCGCTTACGGCAGGGAGGGGCGGCGGAAGTTCGTGGGGTATCCGGCAGCTTCACCTCGGCCCTCTGCCCTCTGCCCTCTGCTCTCTGCTCTCTACCGCCCACCGTCCGCCCTTTGCCCTATTGTAGTAGCATGTACACGCCCGTCCGTCGACGGCTCGCCGCTCCAGCGCGCGCCCCGCGAGCCATTGGGCCGGTGGGCCGTCACGCCTGCTTGTGGTTTCATTGTTCGCTGCGGCATTGACATGTGCCGCGTCGAGCCAGCACAAAAGGCCCTTGACAGCCACCGAGCCCGGCTCGAGAGTCTGCAGGCGGGCAAGCAGGCGGGCGAGCAAGTGGAGACGCGTCTGGAGAGGGCACCTGGGCAGAGCAGCCCGCCTTCGACGCGAGCCGAGATCACCCATTGGCAGGGCAATAGGCAGAGTAGTGAAAGTCTAGCGCAGCGAATTTTGAGAACCCCACCCACTGCCCTCTGTCCTCCCCTCATAAGTCTCGCCTCCCACCCAGTCGCGCCTCTCTTCCTTTTTCTCTCTCCACACTCTCCCCACTCTCCCCCCTCTGCTAGAAGCTGCTTGCAGGAACACAGCGAGTCAATCCCGAGGCCCTGTTCCACCTGGCATCCCTGCGCGTAAGTACCACACTGCTCTCCCCGCTGCCTACGTTCCCCCGCCCCAGATCTGGCCATACACCATCTGCCTTTGGATGCTCCTGGTCGCGCGCCGGGGTCCTAGCGAGCACCCTGCTCAAAGGCACACAACCCCGCGTGCTCCCATTCGCTAGCCCTGGTTCTTATCGTGGACGCGCTGCATGCTCGTTGTGAGCTATCGGTCGCCGCCGCGACTGGCACAGCGTCATTGCAGCTACCTGCATTGGGAGCTCGACTGTTGATGACGAAGCCTGCCCGTCACGCCGTCACGCCGTCGTCGACGCCCACACATGGCTTGAATCCCATTCGACTGAACTGGATATTCCCACCATCCGCGCTTCTTTCCCCTTTCACCCGCGAACAATACTGTCAGCCGTTGACTCGATTTTGGCGACTTCACGCCAGTTGCGCACCTTGAATTTAGGAGCTAATTGACTTCTCTCAGTACCAGAGTAACGACCTATCGGCCCAATTCGCCCTCTCCAACTGCCTTGCCGGTCCCTCGTGATACCCCCACCTCCCACCTCCGTCCACGCCGAACCTTTAGAAATTCGGCCGGCTGCCGATATAATGGGTAGCGTTTCCTTCGCCGAAGATACCAAATTGCCCCAGGATACCCCGTTCGTCGAGGAGGAAAGCTCCGTTTTTCCCTACCAAGATGGCCCCGAGAACAAGTCGTGGGCGGGCGCGCTGCCCTTGAAGCAAGGCCTCTACGACCCAGAGTACGAAAAGGATGCCTGCGGTGTCGGTTTCGCTGCGTACGTAAAAGAATAACGCTCTGGGAAGTGGCCCGGGTGCTAATGCTTGATAGCAACATCAAAGGCAAGCCAAGCCACAAGATTGTGTCAGATGGTAAGATCATACGCCAACCAAGCTTCTTTGTGCAGCTCCTAATGTCACGACAGCGCGGTCACTGCTATGCAACATGACGCACCGAGGTGCTGTGGGCTCCGACGCTCGCGACGGAGATGGCGCTGGTGTCATGACCTCGATCCCGCACAAGTTCTTCGTGAAGGAGTTTGCACGGGAGCAGGGCTATACACTGCCTCAGCAGGGCCAGTACGCCACTGGTAATCTTTTCTTTAAGCCCGATCCTGCAGCGCTGGATGAAACCAAGGATATGTTCGAGGATGTGGCTGATCAATTGGATCTGAGAGTGCTTGGGTGGCGAGTGGTTCCGCGTGACTCCACGCTGCTTGGTCCCGCAGCCTTGTCGCGCGAGCCAATCATTCTCCAGCCATTTGTCGTGCTGAAGAAGGCTTACGGTGAGGGTAAGGAGCCGAAGCCGGATTTCAATCAGACTCACGATGACGGGTACTTCGAGCGTCAGCTTTATGTGCTGCGTAAGCGCTCCACGCACGTTATTGGCCTTCACAAGTGGTTCTATATTTGTTCTCTTTCGAACAAGAACATTGTGTACAAGGGTCAGCTTGCGCCTGTGCAAGTCTACGAATACTATCACGACCTTCTCTCTGTCGATTATGAGGGACATTTTGCTCTCGTTCACTCGCGTTTTTCTACTAACACATTCCCAAGCTGGGACCGTGCCCAGCCCTTGCGATGGGCAGCCCATAACGGTGAGATCAATACATTGCGAGGTAACAAGAACTGGATGCGTTCTCGAGAAGGTGTGATGAAGTCAGAAATGTTCGGTGAAGATCTTGACCTTCTTTACCCCATTGTTGAGGATGGTGGCTCCGACTCTGCTGCATTCGATAACGTCCTTGAGCTCCTTACGATTAACGGTGTCCTCTCCCTTCCTGAAGCGGTTATGCTCATGGTCCCAGAAGCCTGGCAAGGAAACCATTCGATGGACCCCGCAAAGCAAGCCTTTTATGAATGGGCAGCATGTATGATGGAGCCATGGGATGGCCCAGCCCTCTTTACATTCTCCGATGGCCGCTACTGCGGTGCCAACCTTGATCGAAACGGTCTGCGTCCCTGCCGCTACTATGTAACTGACGATGACCGAATCGTCTGCGCTTCTGAAGTTGGGACCATATCAATCGAGCCAGAGCGAATAGTGCAGAAGGGGCGTCTCCAGCCAGGGCGCATGTTGCTCGTTGACACCGTGGCTGGTCGTATTATTGACGATTCAGAGCTTAAGAATACGGTAGCAGCTCGACAAGATTTCCGCTCGTGGATCGAAAAGAACCTCCTGACCCTCGCCAAGGTCAAAGAACAAGTGGTAGAGAAGGGTGTTGATCTCAGCCATGCTCTTACCGACACTCGTGTTCACGAAGACCCGCTCCTCAAGGCATTCGGTTACTCTCTCGAGCAGGTGACGCTGCTTCTTGCGCCCATGGCTGCTGACTCAAAGGAGGCTCTTGGGTCTATGGGCAACGATGCCCCTCTTGCATGCTTGGCGCAACAGCCTCGCCTCATGTACGAGTACTTCCGTCAGCTGTTCGCACAGGTCACCAATCCTCCGATTGATCCTATTCGTGAGGCCATCGTAATGTCGTTGGAGGCCTATGTTGGTCCGCAGGGTAATCTACTATCAATGGACGAGTCTCAGTGTGGTCGATTGCTTCTCCCTTCCCCAATCCTTTCCTTGGAAGAGCACAAGGCTTTGGTGAACACCTATCAGCTTTACCCCGAATGGACCGTCAAGATTATAGATATCACATTCCCCAAGAGCGAGGGTGTCCAAGGATACATGGATGCTCTTGACCGGATTTGTGATGGGGCCACGGAGTGTATTGACAACAGCAACAACATACTAGTGCTGTCCGATCGCGCCACTTCGGCAGACCGCGTAGCTGTCTCCGCCTGTCTTGCAACCGGCATGGTGCATCATCACCTCGTCCGAAACAAGTGGCGATCACGAGTCGCCCTGATCGTTGAGACCGCCGAAGCACGCGAGGTTCAACATATGTGTGTCCTTGTAGGTTATGGTGCCGATGCCATCTGCCCTTACCTTGCCATCGAGTGTATTTTGAAGATGCACCGCGAAAGACTTATCCGCAAGAAACTCTCTCCCGAGCAGCTTATTGAAAATTACAAGCACTCATGCGATGGTGGTATCCTCAAAGTCATGAGCAAGATGGGTATCTCTACGCTGCAATCCTACAAGGGAGCCCAGATCTTCGAAGCCCTAGGTATCGATGATTCGGTGGTAGATCGCTGCTTTACCGGAACTGCTACACGCATTAAGGGTGCGACTTTCAAGGACTTTGCTCAGGATGCATTTGCTCTCCATGAAAAGGGATTTCCCTCTCGAAGTATCGTTGAAGTCCCAGGTCTAGCTGAGACTGGCGAATACCACTGGCGTGATGGAGGCGAGGCCCATGTCAATGACCCGACCGCTATTGCCAATATCCAGGATGCTGTTCG
>Ga0247757_10001506_pt1 | contig 15032 bp, 7 predicted proteins | sample UWRJL126311R4_FD_180929 | JGI IMG/M metagenome (GOLD analysis project Ga0247757, IMG submission 180929) | Plant litter microbial communities from Arlington Agricultural Research Station in Wisconsin, United States - UWRJ-L126-311R-4 | ecosystem: Environmental > Terrestrial > Plant litter >... | reverse complement strand
TAACCTAAACCTAACCCCTACCTACGCGAAGGATTACTAGCGTAGGTAGGGGTTAGGTTTAGGTTATCTATGCGTTGGGTAGGGGTTAGGTTGTATAGACTTGGGTTAACTTAGGTCTAATAAATTATATTATATTATTATTTATATTAATTATAGAATCATCTAATTACGAAAGTATAATAGTAACTCTATATATATATCACGATTTATTATAGATAATAATCATAGAATATAACTCATTACATTATAACTAAGATCAAAAACCTGGTATATTAACTACTTTTCTACTATATATATATCACGATTTGTTATAGATAATAATTACAGAATATAACTTATTATATTATAACTAAGATCGAAAACCTGGCATCTAAACTACTTTATTACTAAGATACTTCTTATAATAGCGTATTACAAGATTAGAATCTTTTTTTATAATTATAACCCTCTTTCTATAGATGGCATTTATATTAAGGTCTATAAAAGTTAGTATTAACTAGAATTCTTTATAATAGTTAATAATAATATACCTTCGAAATAACCAACCAAGAAGGCCTTAGAAGCTTCTTAAACTACTTCTAATATAGTATATTAAAATTGTATATTATTCCTTTCAGTCTAAGTAAGAACGATCTCGCGAATAAGTCTCTAAAATAGAAGTTTATATAGAAGTAATTAAGTAGACTTCTAGTATTACTTAATTTCTCTAAGTACTATAGCTATATTCTATTAGTTTAAGTCTATAATAAAAGAGTGTAATAACTTACTACCAGCTTTAAAGCGGCGCTTTTAAGCAACTAGAGCCTTTTAGGTAGCTAGGGTCTTTTAGGTAGATTTAGTAGTAAGTGCTTTAGATGCCGCTCTATCGCGAGTTTACTACTTAAGGAGAATTTCATTTAATTCCTAGGCAGTTTTATAACCCTCTTTAGTCCTATATTAAGTAGTACTAGGTCTAGGAAGATTTTTTTAGCTTATTTTAGAATAAGAGATATTCTAATTTCTACTAGGTTCCTGCTACTTAAATTAGTAAAATTTTTAATTAAAAAATACTCTAATTCTAAGTACCTATTACTTAACTAGATTATTCTCTTATATATAAGGACTGGCTTCCTAGTTAATAGGTACTTCTCTAGAAGGTCCCTACTATTTAAATTAGCTAAGTTCTTAATAAATAAGTACTTTATTTCTAAGTATCTACTACTTAGCTAGATTGTTTTCTTATACTTAAGGACTGGCTTCCTAGTCGATAGGTACTTCTTTAGTAGGTTCCTACTACTTAAATTAGTAAAGTTCTTAATAAGTAGGTACTTTATTATAAAGTACCTATTACTAACCACTACGATAGAAAATCGTATTAAAGAAATTTCCTATTCCTAAGCTACTTACTGCTTTTTAAAATAGTATTTATCTAGATATCTAAGAGGTAGTAGATATATTAGAGCTATGCGATAACCCTTACTTAGATCCACCTCGCATACACACTATTAGAGAGAATATATAATAAAGATATATAATTATTCGTAGAAAATTTTCGAGAATTAAGTGGTATTTAGCGTAGATAATCGAGGAGCTTATTATTATATATTCTTAGTATTATTAAGGTAAAGTAAGAGTTAAAAGCCTTTACTTACTATAATAAGCGCTCCCTAGGCACTAGCACGAAATAACTCAGTTTAAATTTAAAAACCCAACCCTATAATAAAAAGCTATAATAAAGCACCAGCTAGTAGAGCTCTATATACACTTTTAAACGATTATAATATTATAAAAAAGCAACTTTTTTTAATATATATAGCTATTTATTTAGAAAAAAATTTAGAGCTATCGCAGCGCTAGTATAAGGCTAATATTAGGTCCATGCTCTAGTTGCTTATTAATAACTCAATATTACTAGGACCTTATACTTAACAGGAACCTAGCTATATAAACTTTTTCTACTACTACTACTTTTTTAGCGTATATAGCTAGAATAGTAATAATTATATACCTTTATTACATTTTCGTTATAATAGAGTCGTTAAAAGTTAAATAAGAGCCTTAGGAAATAGATTATCTTAAAGGCCTAGAGGGGCTCCTTAAGAGCATCGAAGTAGAGCTGCCTAAAGGCTTTAGTTCTAAGGAGTAGATAGAATATATAGAGGTATTTATTATAGTCTATTATTATAGTTTAGGTTAATTCGTCTAGGGATTCGCTTATAAGGTTGATAAGATTAACAATATAATTTCGTAGCGTAGTAGAGGCGAGTCCTATAGGGGCCAACCTATCAATTTCTTAGTATAACGTAAAGGACAACTTAGCGATAGCACGTATACTATTAAGTAGAGATAATAAACTATATAGCTTACTATTAAATAATAGGCTTTAGAAAAAGCTAATATAGCTAATCGAAATGTAAAGAGCAAATTGAGGGCTAAAATTCGATAATAAAATAATTATTAATTAATATCTAAGGTCGATTAAGAAGAGTATATAAAGGTCGAATAGGAGAAACTTAATTAGTAACGATTTAATTCTAAGCAAAGTCGTAAGTTATTATAGCGTTTTATTATAGATTGTTACTTATATTTTATAGATAAGTAGTTAAAGAGTATATTAGATCTAGCCTATAAAAAATAGGAAAGGATTGAATATAATATTAGTATACGACGATTTCAGCAAATACTATCAAAGGTATCTAGAAAAAATGAAGAATTATTAAGTGATTAATATAGATCACGCGTATTCCACCACCTTTATATATCTAGTAGAATTGTCGAAAAACTTTTAAGGTAAAACTATTATAAGGGACTTAATAAACTTGAAAAGAATTTATTTAAAGATAAAGTAGAAAAACAAGAATAGATAGAGTTTATAGAGTTACTTATAGATAAAGAGTTAGGTATAATTCTTGATGATAACTAGGAGTAAGTTTATTATATCTTTTTATTACATTTATATACTTATCTTACCAGGTAACGTGAACCTACTCCAATTTTCGATCAGCTAGGTAATTAGTATAATTTTATCGATATTAATAACCTATATAAAATGGGTAGCGACAGCGACGAATACGAGGAAGAAATTAATATAGACTCTAAGATTAAGGAGTACTATAAATCTTTACTAAATAAGTATAAAGTAGAGGATAAAGACGATGAAGATAAAGATAATAAAGATGATAAAGATAGTAAAGATGGTAAAGATAATCAAGATAATGAAGATAAAGAGCTATAAAAAGATAAAGCTTTATAAGAAGTAGATATAGAGTCTATAGATAAAGAGATAGAGAGTAAGTAGGCAATATTAGAGGTAAATATAGACTTTAGATAAAGAGATTAAGAGTTAGCTAAAAGCTAAGGCGTAGGATACACTAGTAGAAATTATAAGACCTAGTTTAGTTAGTACTTATATCTTAGCTGTAATAATCGGCTATAATTACTATACTAAGCTAGCCAAGAGTTAAAGCCTAGGGGGTAGCTTATAGGTCCTCGAAAATTCTAAAGTTCCTAAACGAAATTCTTAGTATCCCTTAATAAAATTCTTAAAGTTCCTTATCTAAATTTCTTGAAGTCTATTCTCTAATATTTATTACAGCGAATTATTATAAATATATCTAAACTAATTATAGATATTAAGCTTCTAGAAACCCTTAAAGACTTATCTAATATCGAATCTATCCTCGAAGTTCTATAAGACCTCCTCCAACTTAAGCTATATATTTAATAGGTTATAAAGGGGGGTAATAAAGCTTTGCTTATTCTTATTAGATACCTAATAATAGATAGCGAAGATAACGATCAAGCTATTTATTAGAAATAGATAGAATAGTAGTGTTAGACTAAATAGGCCAAGGATACAACTACTAATAATCTATACTAGGGCAGTTCTACTTGTACTAGCCATATTTAGACATATTATAAGGAAGCTATAAAGTTTCCTAATAGCTATCTATATATTTTCTATACTAATTGCGGGTTCGTACTTTAATATCTATCAGCTAGAGGTATTAGTAATAAGTACCTTCTTAACTATATTAAGTCTCGGAGTTGTAAGCGTATATAAGTCCCTATATATAGTTAACTAGCTATACCTCCTTGGATTCCTAAGCCTAAAAAGACACCTTGTTTGATACTATACTATTCTCCTATTACTTTTAAACAAGAACTTGTACGAGTAGTAATAGATAGTAACTAGTCTTTCTAAATAGTAGAGCGAGAATCATTTCAGCGCTTTATCAAGTTTCTTAGGCCTAATACTATAATAACTACACGTTATAAATTTGGTCTATTATTCCAAGATTAGTTTAGAATAGCTAAATTATCTCTTCTCTATAACCTTTCTAAAAATACGAAGGTTTTAATAGCCTTAGATACTTAGTCTACTAATAATCACCTTAGCTTCCTTATAATTAAAGGTTACTATATTAATAGTAACTAGCAACTACAGGAGAAGTTACTTGATTTTATCCCACTCTATAGAAGTTATATAGGTGCCTCTATAGTATTAGAGGTAAAAGAGTTGCTTTTTAATATAAATACTAAATAGTAACTCCTAGCTATTACTTGCGATAATGCTAGTAATAATAGTATACTTACTCGTAATCTCTAAAGTAAACTATAAGAGGAGAACGTTTAATAGGACGTATAAGAGAATATAATTCCATGTCTAGCTTATATTATTAACCTCGTTGTCTAGGATATTATTTAGCACCTAAAGCTAGCAGTTCCCAACGAGTTAGATACTAAGAAACCTCTATAGCGGCGCTATATAATAGAAATCTAAGAGTAGGTATTAGTACCGAATTCACTTCGTAAAGTATATCGACTTTATTACAGCTATTTATTACATACTAAACGCGTACTAGATACGAGCTATATATATTGCGATTAATCGATCACCCTAGTATTTCGAGCGTTTTTATGCTACTTAATAATCATTATTAGTAAAAGAACGCCTATCTATTATACAGGACGTGAAAACCCGATAGAATTCAACATATGATATGTGCGAACGCGCAGTCAAACTCTAAAAATATATCGACGAGTGGCTAAAGTAAGAGATCGCGCTAAAGATACCTACTAACTTTATAAATAACGCTACTAAGATCGATTTTCGAGATCTTAAACGTCTTTAGCTTTTATTAACTAAATGGTATTATATTAAGCTCCTTATAGAGATGTTTAGGAACTTTAAAGATACTACTAACTACCTTAGCTAAAATCAAAAGCCTTAAGTCCAGTTCATTTAGCTAATGTATAATCGACTTTTTGATTTTCTCGATAAGATGACTGATGACTTAGGCGAGGATGATTTGAATAGAGAGAATAGGGAGTAGCTAGTAATTATAAGATCTGCTGCTGAATAGGGTCGAGAAAAACTATAGAAGTATTATTCGAGGATAGATGCCAAGCGTGGTTTCTTATTTAATTATGTAATAATTCTTAATCTATCTTAAAAGCTTACAGCTTACGAGGTATATTATTACAGCTTTTTATTACAGTATTATTCTAATAATACGTTTAGGACGAGACCTAGGATCCCTAAGATAAGTATAATTACCGTTAACAATTCCTCGAATACCTTGATTGCTATAATAGTCTAGGGCAAAAGGATTGTACTCCAAGTTCATCTACTAGACGATCGCAAGGTAGTGAATGGTTTTAAAAACCCTAAGTTTTAGCCTAAATATAATCAAGATCAGTATCGGGTTAGAGCTAAGACCTTAATATATAAGAAATAGAAGACGAGATAGGGCTAACTCGTTAAGAGGGAGAGTCGTACCTTAGTACTCCTTATATTATAGATAGTACTTTATTTAATATTCTTGCTTAGTGGAAAGCAAATGAAGGTACTTATCCTCGGCTTATTTAGGTTGCTAAGGATATTCTACCTATCTAGATTACTACTATCGGCGTCGAGCGAGTTTTTAATACTACTCGAGATATAATTAGAGACCAATGGCATAAACTTTCTACTTAAACAATTCGACAGATTATAATTCTTAAAGATTCAATTTACTAGGAGCAACAAGAGTAATAGCAACAACAGCCTATCTATATAGATCAGGATCCAGAGCCCTATGATAAGGTTAACGATCTTTTTGATCTTCTAGCCCAGCTTGACTTTAAAGATGAAGTAGCAGATGAGGATATAGATTTAGCTATAGCTAGAGCTACCTCGGACGAGAGTTTAACCTAGCCACCACGGAAGCGTCGTAAGCCTATACGTTATCGTGATAATAATCTATAATAAATATATTTATCAGATTATTCTATCAGAAAACCAGGCATTCTAGCGGTAAGCCAGCCACTTTTAATAAGACGCAATTAACTAATTATTTCAACCTAAAGATAGTACTACTTTCTAGGATCGCCGCTAGAAAGCCGCCAGCACGCCGCTAGAAAGCTGTCAGCACGCCGGCGGAAAGCTGCCAGAAAGCATAAGGAAGCTCTAGTCAGCTGATTAGTCATGTGATACTAGTCACATAATAGCTTTCCGGCGGCACGCCGCCAGCAAACCGGCGGAAAGCTGCCAGAAAGCTGCAGGAAAGCTGAGTAATCACATGACACCAGTCACCTGACGGCTTCTCTAGGAACGCTGCCAGAAAGCTGCCAGCACGCCGGCGGAAAGCTGCCAGAAAGCTGCCAGCAAGCTAGTAGCTTTCCTAGGAACGCTAGAACGCTAGTAGTGCTCTCTAGGAACGCTATCGGAAAGCCGCCAACAAACCGACGGAAAGTTGCCAGAAAGCGCCAGAAAGCTGATAGTAAGCTAGCAGCTTTCATAGGAATATCGGCGAATAACACCTTTCCTTATATATAGATTTAATCAAAATTACCATTCTTAGAACAACGAATATCTAACAATATAAATATATCTATTTTTCGATTACTATGTTATAGTGACTACCTAGCTTTTATCTTCGTTTATACTGTGATTATTAGCTGTAATAATAATCACGTGATATAGAATAATAATAGAACAATATATTACCGCATATAAAAGCAACCCGGAAGACACCCCGAACCCAACCCAACCCAACGCACGGATGACCCAAACCCAACCCCTACCCAACGCACGGATAACCCGAACCCAACCCAACCCAACGCACGGATAACCCCAACCATACCCCGACCCATGGCCCGTGTATTTCGAACCCAACCCAACCCGACAGCGGGTACCCCGAACCCATTTACCAGCCTAATTATAATATATTAAAATCTTACTTATTAGCACGGTAATAGGTGTATAGGTTGAATTAGTCTACAGCTATAAAGTAGGTTCGAGAGTAGATGATTGATTCTATAGAGAGAACTATAGAGGAGTTTATATACATGAAGGCGCGATTCCTTTTGCAACGCATGGAGCGCTATAGGACCTAGCTCGCGCGCGTAATGACTCATAGCGAAGGGAAAGAAAGGGGGTGCAGCAAGGGGCGCAGCAAGGGGTACAGTAAGGGGTGCAGTAAGGGAACGCAGCCGTCACGTGACGAGTCACGTGACTCGGAGAGCTGCCAGCATGCTGGCGGAAAGCCGCCAGAAAGCTGCCAGAAAGCTGCGGGCGAACCGACGGTGAGCAGTCACGTGGTACTAGTCATATGACTCGGAGAGCTGCCAGCAAGCTGAGCAGTCATGTGACGTAATTCCAACATTACTTTATTTAGTATAGTATATATTAAGTTATTTAAAATTTAGTTAAGAAATATTAGTAAATTTTAAATAACTTACGCTAGGCTAAATAAAACGCTTTAGAATTTTAATATACTATATAATTATTCGAATATCACTACTTACGTGACACTAGTTACATGACGGCTCCTCTAGGAACGCTGCTAGAAAGCTGCCAGTACGCCGCCAGAAAGCTGCCAGCACGCCGGCGGAAAGCTGAGTAGTCACATGACACTAGTCATGTGACGCGAGTCACCTGACAGCCCTCCTAGGAAGAAAGGAACTATAGCGTCTATAGGAACGCGGCCGTCACGTGACCCAAAAAACCGCCAGCATGCCGCCAGCAAGCCGGCGGAAAGCTGCTAGAAAGCATGAGAAAGCTTGAGTCAGCTGACTAGTCATGTGATACTAGTCACATGATAGCTTTCTGGCGGCACGCCGCCAGCAAACCGACGGAAAGCTGCCAGAAAGCTGCCAGAAAGCGCGAGAAAGCACCAGTCAGCTGATGGCTCCCTTAGGAACGCAGGAATACCAATAGTATTCCTTATAAGCCCTAGCTAGGAAGCTAGTCGCATTCCTTAGGAACGCCGCCGGCATGCCGCCAGCAAATCGGCGGAAAACCGGCGGAAAACCGGCGGAAAACGTACGAAAAACGGTGGAGGAAAAGGTATATAAGGAGGACGCGTCAAGGACCTATAGGGGGGAGCAGAAGAATCACATTGAAGAATTATAGAGAATCAATTAATCTCTTGAATCAATCAATTCTTTCAATCAACATCATTCTTTTCAGGTGACCAAATATCTGACACTTATATTCTTTATATCTTTATACTTAGTTAAACGATTTTTAAAAAAATTTAAGATATAAGTTTATTATAAGCTATATTATAGATTATAGTAGATTATAACTAAAAAAAAGAATATCCACTTCCATCGAAACCAAAATATGCCAAATCCGTTACCGAAACTGCACCGCCACCGGGAGATGGCCAATCCCTGCCCCCAAGATACTGTGGCTAGCGGGCCAATAGCGTGCCTCGCCCCTGATCAGCTCTTGCCGCTGGATTCTGCCAATACCTGAGATCCACAGTGCGGGCAACGAGGCTGACAGGCAGCAAATCTATCCCTTTACGCCTTACACAAAGGACTAGGACAACTCCTCCCCCTCGTAACGACTCCGAATGTCGCGTCGACCGCGACGCGAGGATTACACCGTCGGATGGATATGCGCCCTCCCGGTCGAGCTGGCGGCAGCGCAGGAGATGTTGGACGAAAAGCACGAGGAACTTGAGCGTGACTACGACGACGAGAATCTATACTCATTGGGCTCTGTTGCGGGACACAATGTCGTGATTGTATGCCTGCCGGCCGGGCGTATCGGCAACAACCCAGCGGTGGCCGTGGCGATGCAGATGAGAGCGACGTTCAAGGAGATCCGATTTGGGTTGATGGTCGGCATCGGAGGAGGAGTTCCCAGCGCAGAGGGAGATATCCGGCTCGGGGACGTGGTGGTCAGCCAACCGCACCAGACCTTCGGCGGCGTCGTACAATACGACGCCGGAAAGACTACTCCAAGCGGGTTTGAGCGGACGGGATCGCTCCACTCTCCGCCACAGATCTTGCTCGCTGCAGTTTCCACAGTACGGGCAAACAAACTCCTGGATAAAAGCAAGCTCTCTAAGCACATCTCTAAGCTCCACCGCATTCCCGAATTTCAGCGCGACAAAGCAGGACCTGATGTTCTGTTTGAGGCGGCATACGACCATGAAGGAGGGCAGGCATGCGAACGGTGCAACACTGATAAGCAAGAGGCTCGGCAGCCGCGCGAGAGAGAGGGGGTGAGGGTTCACTATGGGACGATTGCGTCGGGAAACCAAGTTATGAGGGACGGACGCACGCGGGACAGGCTGAGTAGCGAACTTGGCGGGGTTCTCTGCTTCGAGATGGAGGCGGCGGGCCTAATGAACAACTTCCCGTGCCTCGTGATCCGCGGCATCTGCGACTACGCCGATTCGCACAAGAACAAGAAGTGGCAGCCGTACGCTGCGGGAACGGCAGCGGCGTATGCGAAGGAATTACTGTCGGTGATACCGCCAATAGCGAAGACGCGTATAGCAGAAGAAAGCTATCAAGAAGTGAAAGAAGATAAGGAATGCGTCCGGCACTTACGCCTCACAGATCCCCGTGATGACAAGAAGCGTATTGAAGAAACCAAGGGCGGACTACTGGAGGACGCGTACCGCTGGATCCTCGAAAACTCCGACTTCCAACAATGGCACAGCGACCCGCAGAGCCGATTGCTATGGATTAAGGGCGATCCCGGCAAGGGCAAGACGATGCTTCTCTGTGGCATTATCGAAGAGTTGAAGAAATTAACCCCTAGCCTTCTCTCCTTCTTCTGTCAAGGTACCGACTCGCGCATCAACAGCGCCACTGCCGTGTTGCGAGGTTTGCTGTACTTGCTCGTCAACCAGCAGCCGTCGTTAATCCCACACCTGCGGAAGAAGTACGATCAAGCGGGTCAATCCATCTTCGAAGATGCTAATGCTTGGGTTGCTCTATCAGACATCTTTACAAACATGATACGAGATCCGGACCTGAAAATGACCTACCTAATTGTCGACGCCCTCGATGAATGCGTAGTGGACTTACCAAAGCTCTTAAACTTGGTTATTCTTACCTCAGCGTCATCAACCCGCGTTAAGTGGCTCTTGTCAAGTCGAAACGAGATGCATATCGAACAGAAGCTGAGATGCGTAGACGCTAAGGCGAGGTTGAGTCTGGAGCTAAAGCAAAATGCAGAACAGGTGTCCCGCGCCGTCGACGTGTACATCGACGACAAGCTGTCCCGTCTTGAGTCGCTTGAAGACGACAGCCTGAGAGACCAAGTGCGAGATATCCTACGCCGGAAGGCGAACGGTACGTTCCTGTAGGTCGCCCTCCTAGTCCAGGAGCTTAAGGGGCCGGAGAGCTGGGACCCTTTACAGGTAGTAGAAGAAGCGCCACCAGGCTTGCATCAGCTGTACGATCGCATGATGAATCAAATACAGCGACTAAAGGAGAGAAACTCGAAGATTTGCCGGCTCCTGCTTTCTACTGCCTGCGTCGCATACCGTCCGCTTTACCTAGCTGAAATAGGCAGCTTATGCGGACTATTAAGCCAGGTTTCCATACTCGCGAGGAATGTGAGAACGATCGTGGCCATGTGTGGTTCGTTTCTCACCGTTAAGGATGATCAGGTCTACTTCATCCACCAATCAGCCAAGGACTACCTAAGCGATAAGATGCGAGATATAGTCTTCCCATCTCAGCGCGGGATTCACTACGACATGTTCTCCCAGTCGCTCAAGCTTATGTCTAGTGTACTAAAACGTGATATGTACAGCTTGATCGCTCCAGGGTTTGCGGTCGATAAGGTTCAAGTACGGGCCAACGATCCGCTAGTAACAATACGATACTCGTGCGTTCACTGGGTGGACCACCTCTGTGACTGGAATTCCAACTCTTCTGTAAATCACATAGTTGACCTGCAAGATGGAGGTGCTATTGACAACTTTATAAAAAAGAAATACCTTTACTGGCTTGAGGCTCTAAGCCTTTCCGAGAGCATGTCAGAAGGAGTAATCGCAATAGGGAAACTTCAGGCTTTAATCCAGGTACTCCTCAGACTAGTAATGCCGTTTACGTAAAACACATGCTAACGTAACCTAGGGAAAAGCAGGTACATCTGCTTTTATTGAACTAATTCGAGATGCTCGACGATTTATTCTATATCACAAGTGGGCTATAGAGAACAGTCCTCTTCAGGTATATGGGTCAGCACTTATCTTTAGCCCAGCCCGCAGCCTGATAAAGGGTTATTTCAAGGAAGAGGAGCCGAAGTGGATTATAATAAAGCCAGCTATAGAAGATAAGTGGAGCCCTTGTCTCCTGACACTCGAGGGCCACAGCAGTTTCGTCAACTCGGTGGTCTTCTCCCACGACTCGGCCCGGCTCGCGTCGGCGTCGAACGATAAGACGGTCAAGATCTGGGACGCGAACAGCGGAAAGTGTCTCCAGACCCTCGAGGGCCATAGCAGTGTCGTTAACTCAGTGGCCTTCTCCCACGACTCGGCCCAGCTCGCGTCGGCGTCAAACGATAAGACGGTCAAGATCTGGGACGCAAGCAGCGGCGATTGCCTCCAGACGCTTGAGGACCACACCTATTCTGTTAAGTTAGTAGTCTTCTCCCACGACTCGGCCCGGCTGGCATCGGCCTCGGAGGATAGAACGGTCAATGTCTGGAACACGAACAGTGGCGAGTGTCTCTAGACGCTCGAGGGCCACAGCGATGTCGTTAACTCAGTGGCCTTCTCCCACGACTCGGCCCGGCTCGCGTCGGCGTCGAACGACAGGACAGTTCAGGTCTGGGACGCGAGCAGCGGCGAGTGCCTCCAGACGCTCGAGGGCCATAGCATTGGGGTCAGCTCGGTGGCCTTCTCCTACGACTCGGCCCGGCTAGCGTCGGCATCGGCATCGGCGTCGGCATACGTGTATCCGCCGGGGAACGACTGCACGGTCAAGGTCTGGGACGCGAGCAGCGGGGAGTGCCTCCAGACGCTTAAGGGTCACAGCGGTTGCGTCAACTTAGTGGCCTTCTCCTACGACTCGGCCCGGCTGGCGTCGGCGTCGTACGACAGCACGGTCAAGATCTGGGACGCAGCCAGCGGCGAGTGCCTCCAAGCACTCAAGGGCCACAGCCATTCCGTTAACTCGGTGGCCTTCTCCCATAACTCGGCCCGTCTGGCGTCGGCGTCGCACGACTGCACAGTCAATGTCTGGAACACGAACAGTGGCGAGTGCCTACGGACCCTCGAGGGCCACAGCAATACCGTTAACTTAGTAGCCTTTTCCCACAACTCGGCCCGGCTCGCGTCGGCGTCGAGCGACAAGACGGTCAAGATCTGGGACGTGAGCAGCAGGGAGTGCCTACGGACCCTCGAGGGCCACAGCAATACCGTTAACTTAGTGGCCTTTTCCCACAACTCGGCTCGGCTCGCGTCGGCATCGGACGACAGCACGGTCAAGATCTGGGACGTAGCCAGCGGCGAGTGCCTTCAGACGCTTACTATCGGGAAGGTACTTTCCTACATCTCATTCGACATTACTGACCTATGTCTTTACACTGATATTGGCATTATTGATATTAGTACCCTACTAGGCTCATTTACACGTCCTACTATTTCGGAGTTGTCTAGTCCTACATATCGAGGCCTAGCTTTAAGCCCAGACAATGTATGGATAACATATAATTCAGAGAACCTAGTATGGCTACCTTCAGAGTATCGGCCGTTATGCTTAGTGGTGTTAGGGAAGACGATTGGTATTGGTACTGGATCTGGAAGAGTATGGATATGCAAATATAAGATTAACACATCCTAAAAGTTTTTATATAGAGATAATTTACTTTTATATACTTTTTAATCATCTCTATTGTATAAAGGCGGTTAGGGATTGGTTTCCTAATTTGCTACAGCGAAGCTTCTAGTATCCTCCTACTCACGTAACTATATTTTAAAGATTTACTACTTAAGTCTCGTTAGAAGCAGACGAGCGCCTCGATAGCGCTAGTAAGGGGGATGGCCGACCCGCACCTACCATGACCTTGCTAAGATAATTTTTGGTTCAATAGAAAGGTAAGGGATGATGTTCTATACTTGCGAGGTGGTGCAATAGGGCCAAAGGCTTCTAAAGTGTGCGGGTTGTATTGGATAGGTTTGCACCAGGGTTCGCAACGGAAACCAAAAACGGGCCTACTAGCTAAAACGCCTGGTCCAGGAGTCACGCGCATTTATTCGATATTTTTATCACTTAAAATGAAGTCTCTCTATAAAGTAGCGAAAAATTATAGGAATATAATATTCTTAATACTATAGAAATCTAATAATTCTAATATAGAGTATTATAGACTATAGTATATAGGTAAAGAGAGTAAAAGATTCTAATATATATATTAGTATTCTTCCTCTTTACTATAGTCTTTAGTTAATTTAACTAAGTTCTATATATAGTATATATAAATTATTTTATAATAATCTAGTCTATCTATTTATTAATATTATTAAATATAAAAGTATCTAAATAGTATAATAGGATGAAATAAAAAAAGAATAATCGAAATAGATACCTTTTTATATACCTAGAACTTAGTTAGTATTAGCGCTATAATAAAAAATAAATAAGATTTATAAAGAGAAAAATAAGGATAATAATTCTATAATTAGTAAGCTTGATTAGTAAGTATATTTAAAATAAGGTTAATTACTAAATATAGAGAAGAAAAAAAACTAAACTTTATTTATAGATTTTTTAAAAACTATAGTCGAAAAATAGCTATAATTTTTACTAACTATAATAGATATAGTATAGTTTCTAAAATAAGCTTATAAAAGATTTTTATAAGATATTAAAATAATTAAAAATAATATAAAAATTAAGCTATATTATTATATAAGTAAAATTACCTAATATATTAGTAAGATTATAGCTTATAATAATATCTTTTTAATTTTTAATTATAATATCCTAAGTCTTTAAAATAGCTATTAAATTTTTAAATTTAGAATTAAAAGTTAACCTTCTTTAGAAGTTAATACTTCTATTTCTACTATTTCTAGTATTTTAGAAAAATCTTTATCTTCTATTTATAATACTATTTTATATATTAAAAAGAAAAAAAAGCGAAAAGACCCTATTTAAAATAGGATTAAAAGGGGAAAAATAAAGAAGATAACTTTTAGAACTAAAAGAGTTATTAATAGAGATATAACTAGAAGTCTTAAGAAAAAAAAATAAAAGATTATTATTAAAAAATAATCTAATAGTTACTAAAAGAATATTATAAACTATTTTAAAAGAAGAAGGATATTTAGATAATATCTTAAAAAAAAAACGTTTATTAAATAAAAAAAAAGCTAAAAATCGAGATATATACGCTAAAGAATAATTAAAAAAGAAGTATCTAGGCCTTAATAAGGTTATTTTCTTAGATAAATATTCTATTTAAAGGGGCTATAGTTCTAGAGCCGAATATTATCGAAAAAAAGGAATAATAAACTTGGAAAAGAACTAGTTTCTAGCTATTTAACTAGTAAGTTTTTTAAATTTTTTTTTACTAAAATAGACCAAACTTAGTCTATTTTAATTCTAGAATTTTAGTTTTTTAATAACTATTTAATTAACTTAATTATAGGCTAAAATATATTTTTAAAAGTTTAGAGAACTATATATATAGGAGGAAGATCGAAACTAGCCTTTTTAACTAGTCTAAATATAGCTAAAAGCTTTACTAATAAGGACTATATAAAAAAAGTTCTTAATCCTATAGTTAAACCACTTATAAAACGAGG